>ERZ772766.907-NODE-907-length-16695-cov-4.224159_pt1 | contig 16695 bp, 16 predicted proteins | sample MGYA00511379_ERZ772766 | MGnify/ENA primary metagenome ERZ772766 (study PRJEB29015, sample SAMEA2737895) | human oral metagenome | biome: human oral; feature: human-associated habitat; material: dental | place: China | collected 2116 ...
TTAAATATTATTGGAGGGATTTATGGAAGTAACACAAATAAGAAATGCAACTTTAAAATTAAATTATGGAGGAAAAACTTTTCTAATTGATCCAATGTTATCAAAGAAAGGTGAATTACCATCATTCGCACCGCCAATAGCACCTATGCCAATGTCTGGAAATACTGCAAAAAATCCACTAGTGGAATTACCAATGTCAGTAAATGAAATTTTAAAAGGAGTTGATGCAGTGATTGTAACACATTTACATGCTGACCATTGGGATTTAGCAGCTATTCAAACTATTGATAAAAATATAACTTTGTTTTCTCAAAATGAGAACGATGAAAAAAAATTACGTGAACAAGGATTTAAAAATGTCTTTATCTTAGGAGAAAACATAAAATTTGGTGAAATTACAATGACTTATGTTGAAGGGCAACATGGAAGTACCCCTGAATTGCTTGAAATAGCTGGAAAATCCTGTGGAGTTATATTTCAGAATAAAAATGAAAAAACTCTTTATCTATCAGGCGATACTGTGTGGTTTAGTGGAGTTGAAAAAACATTAAAACAACATAAACCTGAAGTTGTCATTATTAATGCAGGAAATAATCAATTCATAGAAGGCGGTCCATTAGTTATGGGAGCTGAGGATGTTTTAAAAGTATATAAAACTTTGCCTGAAGCACAACTTATGGCAACACATATGGAAGCTGTAAACCATGCATATCTGACACGTAAAGAATTAAAAAAATTTGCCATTAAGCATAATTTTTATGAAAAATTAAATATTCCTGAAGACGGAGAAACTCTGGAATATTAATAACTAAAAAGAGAGTGTTTAGAATTTTGTGTAAACTCAAAATATAGTATATGTACAGGATGGTAAATTTTATCATCCTGTTTTTTAAATTCTTCCAGTATTTCAATAACAGCATCATTCCCGTTTGCATCCTTTACAATATTTTCTTCATTTTCACTACTTCTTTCCAGTGTTCACTCATAAAAACATTCCGGACAGACTAACATACTTCTATCTTCATATGTATATTCAGAGCCACATTTTGGGCATTTTGGTAAACTCATTTATTACTTCCTTTCAATTTTTAAGATTTGTTGTTAATTATAACATTTTTTTACTTATTTTTCATCCCTGTTATTTGAAAGAAGTTTTTTATTTTACAGATGCTTTTATTTCCTTCAAAACTTCCCCAATATCTCCATCTATACAGATACTTCTTTCCTCAAGTTCATTTGGGCAAAATGCTTCCTGATAATTTACACATGCATAAACAGCTTTCTTATTTTCCATTACCATATACCAGAATGGATACTTAATAATTACAGGTGTATTTGCTCCAACTCCTAATTCTAAAAATAGGACATGATTATTTTTGTGTTTTTCAAGAAATTCAGAATATTTTTCAGCAGCCGTATGCCATCCTTCATCTTCTACAAAGGAACTGTCAATCCGAAGATTATTTGTCATATCTGAACCGTCATCAGGACATTTAGGAATTAATTCTGTCGGTATTCTCATAAGAATTTCTCCATTCTCAGGAATGCCGAATACTCCATTTTCATCTTTTACAAATCCTTGTGCTTCCATCGCTTTCATTACCCATTCTTCATTATCATAGATTTTTCGTATTTGTGGATTGACACTTTGAAATAAGCCATAATCCCCCTGTGTATAAAAAAGTCTCTTTTTATCAAATCCTGCCTTTTGAAATTGATGATCCACATTTGTTGTGATAACAAAATAATCTTTATCTTTTAAAAGTGAAAATAATTCATTATAGACAGGTTTTGGAGCTTTCACATAACGGTTAAAATATATGTGTCTTGCCCACCAGGCCCAACGGATTTCATCATTTGGAAATGGATAAAATCCACCTGAATACATATCTTTAATTCCATATTCCTTTATAAAGTCAAAAAAGTATTTTTCAAATCTTTCTCCGCTATATGTAAAACCTGACGAAGTTGATAATCCTGAACCAGCACCTACTAGGATAGCATCCGCATTTTGAATTTCATTTTTCAAAAGTTCTATTCGTTCTTCTCTCGAACCTTTTCCTAATGAAAACTTATTTTCAAAAGTCCCCAATACCACCAATCCTTTTTGAAGCGTTTCTAAATACCCATTTCTTCTACTGTAAGATTTCTTCATAATATTTTTTATCCTCCTCTTTAAAAACATTGAAAATTATTCGTTCCATAGCCTCCGGATGTTCCAAAGACCATTTCTTAACTGTTTTTACAGCAATTTCTGCCGCCCTTTTATTTGGAAAACGAAATACCCCAGTTGAAATACAGCAAAATGCCACACTTTTCAAATTATTTTCCATACACATATTTAAAACATTTGTATAGCAATCTGCCAATTCCTGCTCCAAATCTGCTGTAAGCCTATTTCTTACTATCGGACCGACTACATGAATTACATTTTTTGCAGGAAGATTGTAGGCAGCTGTAATCATAGGAACAGATGTTGGCTGCTCGTAATAACTTCCGTATTCATCCCTTAATTCCTCCATTTTATGACTACACTCTTCCCTAAGCTGTACTCCTGCATAAGTATGAATCTGATTATCAATGCACATATGCATCGGTATAAAGCATCCTAACATTTGAGAATTTGCCGCATTTACTATGGCATCCACTTCAAGCCTTGTAATATCTCCCTGCCAGATAGAAATATTCCCTTTAGTTACAGGAATATCTGAAAGCTGGACAATACCTTTTTCTTCAGTACAGACAGATAAATATTCATCCTGTACCTTCAATACTGAATCTGACATTTTCTTAGGCATACGGACATTCATTAAAGACCTTAAAATACAACGTTTTCCATTTATATCTTCTGGAATTTCTATATCTTTATATTCAACTGAATCAGCTTTAAACTCTTCTAAAAGATAATCAAGCCTTTTTTCCTGCTCTTTATTCTTTTCCATAACTCTACCTTCCTTCCATTATTCATTCAAATAATTTTTATAATTTTACAAACATTTCCTGTATCTTATTATTTTAAATTTAATCTTTTTTTCTTAAAAGCTCCTGCATCTCATCTTTAAGACCTTCTAGTGTATATTTTTTCATTTCATCTTCCATAGCCTTCTGTATTGTTTTCAACTTACTATCAAGCAATTTATGAATATTTTTTCCCACAGGACATTCTGGATTCGGATTTTTATGAAAATTGAACAGTTCGTCATTTTCCAATGGTTCTATTGCCACATATACATCATAAAATGTTATTTCCTTTAGAGATTTTATCACTTCAATTCCTCCAGTTCCTCTTGCAACTGTTATCAATCCCGCACTTTTTAATTTTGTCAAAATTTTTCTTATAATAACAGGATTCGTATTTATACTTCCAGCGAGAAAATCACTTGTAATCCTGTACTCATCTTTAAATATCTCTACACATGCAAAAATATGTAGTGCTATCGTAAATCTACTTGATATCTTCATAATTCCATTCTCCTTTTTTTCTAAATTTTTATTTTTTACAAATGTCTGTTTTAATTTTTAAAACTTCAAAATCTTCGCTGACATTTCCTAAAACTTCTGATTTTTGTTATGTTGTAATATTGTTGATTACATCCATAAAAACATAATACAATATTTTTGATGTAATGTCAACAGTTACATCAAAAAATATAAAAAAAAGATAAATTTACTTTCCTTATAAATAAAAAAAGGGGCTGTCTCATAAAGTAAATAAAATTACCAAATCATAAACTTTATATATTTTATTATATTTATAAAATCAATAAAAACAATATCTATTGATTTTAAAAAATATATAACATTTATGTTAGTAAAATTATTTTTAAATTATGAGACATTCCCCTATAATTACTGTCTGATTTATAATCTTACTTATTTGTCACAACCAGTTTTTTAATCTAATGTTTTTCGTTGAACTCATAAACATTATGTTCTGCAAGAGCATAACATTCCCATCAGCTAACTTTGCAGACACCGCCCAGTCAGCTTCAATGATGTTTCCATCTTCTTTTGTCACATTGTAGAAATGACGGCTTTCTCCACTTCTCCATTTCCCGGAGAGTCTTTTCTTTTTGCTCCCTTAGCAGCTTGTACCGTTCCTGTAATGTAGAATCACCCTGTTGATATAGTTCGATGTAGTGCTTTACATCTTTTAGGGATAGACCTGTATTTTTCAAGGTTAGGCTTAAAAACAACCATTCGACTTCCATATCATCAAACAACCGCTGATTTGCCGCATTCCTTTTTGTTCCAGGTATCAGCCCTCTGTCATCATAGTAGCTACCGTGTGTGAACGGACACACCCAGCAGCTCTGCTACTGCCTTAACTGTATGCATAAACCTCTTATTATATTATAACAACTTCGAGTAACTCGAAGTCAAGGGGTATTAAAAATTTTTTGACTATTTTTTATCATTCTATCACCTGACTGTCACAAACATTGACCCCCATAATCTCCATTTCCTGTATCAAGTATAAAACTGTGTGGATTTTCCCTATATGTTAGAATAAAAAATGGAATGTATCATTTATGACGTATTTTAATATCTATTTTTCTTAATTTCCAGCATCAGCTTTATTATGCTTCTATTTTTTTTCTCCTTCTTTTTATTGCCTTATACTGTTCCGGCAATGCAATTCCAAGTAAAGTAATATAAACACTTATCATCATTGCAGGCGGATAAAATATACACGATATTATTAACCCAATTATTTTTATACTTATATCAACTTTTATCCATCTTATCATTGTTTTTAATGATTCCTGCGATTCTTTATCATGTTTATTTACCTTTTCTAGCAGATACAACGAAATTATATTGCAGAATGTAACAGCCAGAACTATTACCCCATAAAATCCTTGAGCTACACTACTGTTATAATATGAAGTGACAAAAGAAGTCACATATGGAAAAAATGAGGAAAAGAAAAGTAGTACTACATTTACCCAGACAATTAACGGTGTAATATATTTTATTTTATGCCATTCATTATGCAGATTTACCCACATTGTTCCAAGCCAGAAAAATGAAAGCGTATATGCAAAAAAATCTACTCTCAGATTCCAAAGTGCTTTTAAAGTTGCTGTTTCAGGTTTTTTCAGTTCTAATATAAGAATTGTCATAATAATTGCAAGTACGGCATCCATAAAAGCTGCAAGTCTTTCCTTATTCATAATCAAACTCCATTCCATGATTTTATAATAATAGTACAATTGTATCATAAATCAGTAGAAAATTCAATTTTCAGTTTTTCATATTCTTCATCTGAAACTTCTTCAAACCACTCTGCATCTCCAGTTTCTATTCAGTATTTTAAGCTTTTCACCCAATCTACAACCTCAGATTCATTATAACTGCTGGAAAATCTTTGTCCAGCAACCCAGTTTCCTGTTTTTGTCAATTTTTTCAATCTGTTTCCACTAGTCCCATCTCCTGTTGACATTGATGTCCCAAATGGAATTACAGTTTTTTCAGTAAAATCATTTTTCTTAACAAAATCATCCAGAACCCAGGAAGCCTCTCTCCACCAAATCGGATACCCGATAAATACGGTATCATACGAAGCAAAATTAGGGATAACAGCATTTTTCAATTCTACATTTCTACTAGTTGGGTTATCATGTTCCCTGTTAACTCTACTATTTTTATCAGTCCAATTCAAATCATCACTTGTATACGCATTTTTCACTTCCAATTTAACCAAATCTGCATTCGTTTCTCTTGCAATAATTTTAGCAACTCCTTCAGTTGTTCCAGTTTGCGAATAATATACAACTAGGACTTTTCCGTTCCCTTTTTTTACATTTCCATTGTTTCCTGAATTTTGGTTATTTACTGCTGAAGAATTATTTCCACATGCAATAAATCCAAAGAATACCGCCATATTTAAAATTACTTTACAAAATCTATTTACAAAATTTTTCATTTTTTTGCCTCCTGTTTTATTTTTAAATATACTCTACATTCTTTGTTTTATAAATTTTTATTATAAAACTGTGTCAATTTTCCACTAATTTCTTTCACAAACTCAGGCTTCCAGTAAGTTTGGATATGAGTTGCACCTTTTACTAAAAATAATTCTTTATTATTTGTTCCAGTTGCATTTTTAAAAACTTCTTCTGTCATATACAAACTATCAGCCTTATCTCCAGCTATCATTAATAATGGCTGATTTATCAAATCTACATTAGTATTAACATCGAAAGACATTAAATCTAATAAGCTACTAACTGTATTATTAGTTTGAGAATTTGGATGTTTATGAGTTACTCCATAATATTCATAACCATCTCTATATAGTTCAAATGGTAATGCTGCTATTTCTTCTTTTGTCATTCCATCTGCAAAAGCTGGTGTGTATCTAACTTCTCCACCTGCTGCTTCTTGTGCTCTTGCATCTGAAGCATCTTTTAAACGAGTTTGTATAGTATCCATTTGTGTGCGATTATATCCATTACGTCTAACATCACCTGTATTAAACATACTTACAGTCGCTACAGTTTTAAATCTTTTATCTGTTTGTGCTACTTTTATTGAGTAGCCACCTCCACCACAAATCCCTAATAAACCTAATCTATTTTTATCTACACCAGGATATTGAGTTATGAAATCAGCTGCAGCTCTTATATCTTCCATACGATTTGCAGGTTTATCTACATAACGAGGTTTTCCTCCACTTGCTCCTTGATAAGCAGCATCAAAAGCTATTGTAACATATCCTTGTTCTGCTAATTTTTGTGCATATAACCCTGCAACTTGTTCTTTAACTCCACCATTTGGGTGTGCTACCACTATTGCTGGAAATTTACCATTTGGAGTATAATTTGCAGGTTTGTATACATTAGCTGCAATATCAATTCCATTAATTTTATAACTTACTTTTTCTACATTTACCTTTCCTTTTTCATTTTTTGTAATCGCTCCATCATATACAAATGTAAAAGGATTATTTCTATAATTTGCCATTGCCATACCTCCTATTAAAAATGTCATAATTGATAATAATTTTAGAAATTATAGCCAGGTGCTAATAATCTCATTAACTCTTCATCATGTTTATGTTTTATTTCTGACTTATCGTTAAAAATCATAACTGTCCCATTTTTACGATTATATGGTTCCCATTTTGGTAAACCTTCTGCATTAGGATTCCCTGTTCTTGCAAAATTTATCCAAACTTGACTAATTTTTCCTGCTAATTTATAGGCATCCTTTCCTCTACCTTTTAAAGTTCCTTCAACTTTATCTATATTATTAAATACAAATGGAATTTCTGCTGTGTGGAAAGACATTGCCATACCCTCAACCATAAGTTAGTCACTTTTCATATTTTACACTTTGCTTTTCCCAAAATTTTATAGCACTATCTATCCAATTTTCTGCTGAAGTTCCAATGCCTAATCCAAAGCCATGCTCTACATTTTTATATTTATGAAATTCTACTTTTAAGCCTGCTTTTTTCATTTCATTAAATCTATTTTCAACAACTCTTGGATTAGCAATTCCATCTCTGTCACCAACTGCCATAAATGTAGGAGGATCATTTAGTGTAAAACTAGCTAATCCTGTGTAAAGCATAACTATTGTATTGGGTTTAGTATAATTTTTTTCTCCAAAAGAAACTAAACCTCTTGAGCCAATTGCTGCAACCATCCTAGCTCCTGCTGAACTTCCCCATAAAGAGTAATTATTTATATCAACTTCAAATAAATCTTTATTTTCAATTATATATGATATTGCTCTTGCTAGGTCCTGAGTTGCCCTATAACCATCTTCAACTCTATATTGTAAAACAAAAGCATTATAACCTCTTTTATTTAATTCTATTGCATAAGGAAAACCCTCATGTATAGAACCAACATAGGAAAAGCCTCCACCCGCATTGATTATAGCAAAAGGTGCATTTTTATTTCCTTTAAAGAAAAATATTCCTGTATTTGCTTTGCTCTTATCTTCTTTTATTTCTTTATCGGTATAAATTTTATAGAATATCTCTTCACCCTTTTCACTTCTATCAATTATATAATTAATACTCTTTAAAGTTGTATCAGTATTTATATTATTATGATATGGTAATAAATAAGCTATATCTTTTAATTTTGAGTTTGGATTGTAACCATGTTCAAGAGGTAAAATAAATTTTGAAAACTCTTTTATACTTGGATAAGTTAAAAGTTCTTTTATTGTACTATCTTTATTTAAGTATTCTTTTTTTAACATTTTTTCTCCTCCAACACTTGCTTCTATACTTTTTATATAGAAAAAGTTAATAATAATTAAAATTAATATATTCAGTCTTCTCATAATATTTTAGAAATTATAGTCAGGTGCTAATAATTTCATTAACTCCTCATCATGTTTATATTTAACTTCTGACTTATCATCAAAAATCATAACTGCTCCATTTTTAGTATTATATGGTAACCATTTTGGTAAGCCTTTCACATTAGGATTTCCTGTTCTTGCAAAATTTATCCAAGCTTGACTTACTTTATCTGCTAATTTATAAGCTTCTTTTTCTCTACCTTTTATAAGTTCTTCAATCTTATCTATGTTACTAAATACAAATGGAATTTCTGCTGTGTGGAAAGACATTGCCATTCCTTCAGCCATTGGATTATCCCAAGCAAAAATATAACTATATACAGGGGCTCCATTTTGCTCTGCTTTCAATCTAGTTGTTTTAAATGTTTGTTTTCTTAATAAGCTTTCAACATAAAGTGCATCTGTTGCTTTCCTATTAGGATAAGCTTTTTTAAATTCTTTTGCTATTGCTTCTGCTCTATCACCATATTTTTCTTGCATTTTCTTTTTTATTTCTGCATTAGTAAAAGTATTTTTATTTTCAACTTTGTTATTTGATAATACAAATGGCATTGTTTCCCATTCTGTTAAGTTAGTACCTATTAATAAAGGAATATCTCTTGATTGTTCTGAATATTTTTCTCCCACAGGTTCTACTGGAATATAGCTATCTAATTTAGGTGCCCAATCAAGTCCTGGCTGTCCTGTTAAAACATTCTTATAACCTTGTTCCTCAGCTGTTTTTGCTAAGGCTTTTTCTGTTGCTTCCATAACTTTTTCATAAGGTATTTTTTGAATTTCATCTATATTTGTTGCATTTAATCCTAAATTTTCAAGAGTTAATTCTGCAACCCTTCTAGTTGTTTTTTCAGGCAAAAGTGTCATACCCATTTCTTCCACTGCACCACTTTCAGATATTGCTTTATGAAATAAACCTTTTGCTGCTGGTGTAGCCATAAGAGTTAAAACTTTTGCTCCTCCTCCTGATTCTCCAAATATAGTTACATTATTAGGATCTCCTCCAAATTCTTCTATGTTATCCCTTATCCATTCAAGAGAAGCAACTAAATCCATAATTCCAGCATTGGCAGAATTTTTATACTTTTTTCCATAAGCTGATAAATCTAAGAAACCTAATAAATTTAATCTATGATTTACTGAAACTATTACTACATCTCCTGTTTTACTTAAATTTTTACCATCATAGAAATAATTTTCAGCAGATGAACCACTTCTAAAACCTCCACCATGTAACCATACCATCACTGGTCTTTTCTTTCCATCTTTTATACCAGGAGTCCATATATTTAAATTATGAGAATTTTCACTCATCTCTAATTTAGGTCCTGCAAACCAACCTCCACTTGAAACCATACTCTTACCTTGCGAAAAATATGTTCCAAAAGTTACAGTTTGTTTAACTCCATCCCATTTTTCTACTTTCTTAGGTGGCATAAATCTTTCAGCAGTTGCATAAGGAACTCCTAAATAAGTATATATACCATCTTGAACAAAACCTTGAATTTTACCATACTCTGTTGTAGCCACTGTATTATTTTGTTTTACATTATTTTCTATTTTTTTAACTACATTTTTATTTTCATTCGTTTTAGAAAATGATAAATTTCCAGTTCCAATTTGTAATAAAAATAAAGCTACTAATAACATTTTTTTCATTTTTCAACAACTCCTTTTAATCTATTAGATGAATCACTATCAACTTCTTTATTTAAAATATTTACAACTTTTTCTAAATCACTTTTTTTAATTCCTAAATTAGTTATTAAATTAACATGTGAAGCTAATTGTGACTCTCCGCCTGCTATTGTAGAAATAGTTGAAACTGTTGTTAATTCTCTATTTACATAGTTTAAATTATCTCTACTAAATAAATAACCAAATAAATGTGCCTTTAAAGCATAGTCAACTCCATCAAAATTTTGTAATAATCCACTGCTATCTCTTTGAGATAAAATACTTAAAGTTTCTGTTCCATATTCATAGTAATTTATATCCCCCTTATTTGTAGGAACTTTCCCTTCAATATCTTTTTTACCATTAACTTTTCTTTCTTCTAACACTTTATTTAAAGTAAGCATTCCATTTAGTGCTCTTGGAAAACCTATATAAGCATATTGATGATTTAAAATTTCTCTTATTTCATTAATAGTTAAACCTTTATCTAATCCCTTATTCAAAGCTACTTTTAATTTATTTAAATCTCCTTTTGCTGTATTAGCTGCTATTGAAACAATAGCTAGTTGTTTTTCTGTCAAAGAAGTATTTTGTTTATGTTTCTCAATAGAAATTTTCAATCTTTCTTCTGTTGGTTTTTCATTTAATTCAACTTTTTCAAACCAAGTAGTTGTATTATTTTCAGTATCAGGTGTTATTACTAAGTGGGACATTGAAGTTGTTTCCCCAGCTCCATGCCAATGTTTTACATCTGCTGGTATCCATACAACATCACCTTTCTTTACATATTGAATTTCCTTACCCCATTCTTGAACTCTACCTTCTCCCTCAGTTATATATAAATATTGCCCTTTTGAATGTGAATGCCAATTGTTAACTGCTCCAACTTCAAAATCTACTATTGCAACACTATCCTTAGATATATCAATTTGTGGTAAGATTGCAAACTCTGCTTCTCCTGAAAAATATTTTGGATCTGCTTTGATATATTTTAAATTTTCTTTTTTAACAATACTTAGATTATTTACTGAATTTGCCATAATTAAATTTCCTCCTAGTAAAAAGATTATGAAAGTTAAGATATATTTTTTGATTTTATTCATAATTTTCCTTTCAAATTTTATTTAACATTAAAATTTTTAACCCAACTTAGAACTTCTCTTTCAGTATAACTGCTTGAAAATCTTTTTCCTGAAAGCCAATTACCAGTACCTGCTAATTTTTCTAATCTTTTACTACTTTCTCCTGAACCTGTTGACATAGAAGTAGTAAATGCTATTACTCTTTTCCCTGTAAAATCATTTTTTTCATTATAATCACTCTCCTATTTTTATTTTGCTAATCCTTTTTCCCTCATCCATTTTTCCATTGCATCAGCTACTTGTTTATTATTTAAATCAGCCATCATAAAATGTGTACTTCCTTTTATTCCTATATCAGGTAGCATTACAACTTTTACATCTCCACCTGCTTCATTCATCAATTTTTCCCATTTTCTTGCTAAGTTTACTCTTATTCTCCAGTTATCAAGCCCCCAGTTATCTGTTATTTCAGTTGGAATATTATCTCCAAAATATACAACTATCGGTACTTTTGTTAATTTTTTAAATTCTTCATCTGATACTTCGTATCCACTAGCAGGAAATGGACTTGTAGTTTTTTCTACTTTAGGTAATTTTCCTTTTGGAAATGGAAATGTTCCTGGTTCAAGTGCAATTACTCCTTTGACTTTATCAGATTTTATCGCAGTATCCCATCCTGGTCCTCCACCAGCAGAATGAGTTACCAAAACTCCGTTTCCTGATTTTTCAAAAACTTTTACCATCGCATCACTTATAACTTTTTGGTCAAAATCTCCAGTATCAGGAGTCATTTGTCTAAAAAACTGTTCTTGTGATTCCTTATCTCTAGGAACTGAAACATTGTCATATATATTTGGCCATTGTCCTATACGAAAATTATTATACCAAAGCTGGTCATCAGGTCTTGCTGTTAAATTTCTTGGAACTGTTGACTGTCCGGCTCTACCACGTCTAGGCTGGTCAACAATATATGTACTATATCCTTTTTCCAAAAATATATTTTGAAATCCATCTCTTCCATCTGGTGTACTTTCCCAACTTTTTCCTGACTGTCCATACCCATGTAAAAATACAATACTATTCTTTTTTGCTTTTACTGGCTTTTGATAAAATACATAGGCATGATCTCCATGTAATGTTTCCCCATCAAAATTCATAGGCTCCGAATCTTTATATTCTCCTGGTGATGTTACAACTGTTCCTCCTGCCATAAAACTTCCCTGTTCTTTAATTGTTACAGGTTTCTGAAATCCAAAACTTGCAGTTGCTGATAATATCCCTATTGCCATTAATAATATTAAATTTTTTTTCATATATAATCTCCTTCATTTTCTTATTTTTATTTCCTTATCTTCATGTAGTTATAATACTAAAATTTAAGATAAAAGTACAATACCGTTTAGAAAATGTGCTATAATTAAAATGCATACTAGAAATAAAAATTATATGAGGTGATTTATATGATAGAATTGGAACAACTTAAACAGCTTATTGCGTTTGCAACATATGGAACATTATCAAAAGCTGCTGAAGAATTGTATATTTCACAGCCTGCCCTTTCCCGTTCGATACAAAAGCTGGAAAAAACTTTAGGGGTTGAACTTTTTGACAGGAAAAAAAATAAGATGGAATTAAATGAAAATGGAAAAACTGTTATCCAGTACGCAGAAAAAATATTGAATCTTGTAGATGAAATGGAAGAAAAAGTTAATAAAAATAATCAGGTTCTAAATAATTTTTCAATTGGTTCATGTGCTCCAGCTCCATTGTGGGATATGATTTCATTATTTGGAAGATTTTATCCTGAAAAATATATTCTTCATAAAATAGAAAATAATCTTCAGTTATTTGAAAAACTTAAAAATGGCAGTTATCAGATGATTATTCTTTCTGAACCTATTGATAATTCTGAATTTTTCTGCATAAAATACAAAACTGAACAATTATTTTTATCAGTTCCTTTGCAGCATCCGCTGGCTAAAAAAAAGGAAATACATTTTTCAGATATTACAGATGACAGAATGCTCTTATTCAATCCAATAGGAATATGGAAGGATGTAGTTTTAGAAAAAATGCCTAATATGAACTTCCTTATCCAAAGTGACAGGATTATTTATCAGGAATTAGCTGAAATGCAAAATTTACTGCATTTCCGTTCAAATTTCACACTTGAACGTGAAGACAATTTCAAAAATAATATTTCAATTCCAATTGCTGACAAGGAAGCAAAAATGACTTTCTACTGTGTCTGTAAGAAAAATATAAAAAATGAAATTGAGAAACTTTTTGATAGTTTTAGTAAAGATTCTTAAAAAATAAGAGGGAATAAATCTCCCTCGTATTTTTATTATTTTCTTCCATTAAGCCATTTTACTATTTCTACATCATCATGGTTTAAAAATAAACTTTCCTTTTTATCAAGTTCAGATATTTTTCCCATATCCTCACTGTTCAATTCAAAGTCGAATACATTAAAATTTTCTTCAATTCTTTCTTTTCTGACTGATTTTGGTATTACAACTACATCTCTCTGAATTAGCCATCTTAAAATTATCTGAGCCACAGATTTATTGTATTTTTTACCAATTTCAGACAAAATTTCATTTGCAAATATTCCATTTTTTCCTTCTGCAAAAGGTCCCCATGATTCTATTTGAACCCCATATTCCTTCATTATTTCATTTGCTTTAACCTGCTGATTGAAAGGATGTGTTTCCACCTGATTTACAGCTGGCACTACTTCATTATTCATAATAAAATCAACCAGTCTGTCAGGATAGAAGTTACTTACACCAATTGCTTTTATTTTCCCTTCCTTATACAGCTCTGTCATCGCTCTCCAAGCTCCATATACATCATTAAATGGCTGATGTATCAGATATAAATCAATATATTCCAAATCCAATTTTTTTAAAGATGTTTCAAATGCTAATTTTGCCTTTTCATAATTTACATCACTTACCCATAATTTTGTTGTAACAAAAATTTCTTCCCTAGGTATACCGCTTCTTTTTATAGCTCTTCCCACAGCTTCTTCGTTTCTGTAGGACGCAGCTGTATCAATTAATCTATATCCTGCTTTTAACGCATTGTAAACCGCTTCCTCACATTCTTTCATATCATCAATTTGAAATACTCCAAATCCTAATATTGGCATTTTTACTCCATTGTTTAAAGTTACGTATTTCATAATATTCCCTCCTAATTTTTATATATCAGTTTTTTAATTACAATTATACTTTCAATCTTCTTGAATTTATTTTATCAAAATTTTTTTCTAAAGTACAATACCAATTAGGAAATGCACTATAACTAAAACACATACTAGACATTTATAATTTCAAAAAAAACTAGGATTTCTCCTAGCTAAAAGATTTCTTATCATTTTTACTCTTTTCCTATTATTTTTTTATAATACACATACCATCGAGTTTCCCATCTTTTTTGTACGCACAATCTAACTAAATCTTCTTCATTTTGAATATTATTCTGAGTAATAATCTTGTGTGTTTCTTTATTTATAATAAGACCGTTATCTACTTCAAGCTGTAAATCTGGATATATGGCTGCACTTCGGATATGTGAAAATTCTGCAGTTTTTAAGTTTAATGGAGCTCTTGTTAACTCATCGACAGTTATACTGTGTTCTTTTATTCTTCGTTTTTTCAATTTTTTTCTTTCTTCTGCAATACTTTCATAATATCTCGCTCTCAATACTTCAGCTTTGTCAGAATCTTTAATCAAATAATATAACTTTTCAGAATATCTTATGTAATCCCTTTTTCTAAATGTTGGCGTAGCATCAAAAACAATAGAGAGAAGATTGATAAAATCAGTTCCAGATATATATTCAGAAGTAGGTAAACCTATTAAAGCAAGATAGTAGTTCACTAATTCTTTTTTTATACGTGCTAAAATATGTAAATATCGATATTTAATCCAAACTATTCCTTTTTCATCAAGAAAAGCTCCTTTAATCCAAGCATTTTCAATAGAATTAACCCATGTTTTATTCAATTCTCTATAATTAATTTCTCTTATAATGTGTTCTAATTCATCAATTTTTATCAAATTTTTGCTAATTTCATATTTCATTTTCTAATCATCCCTTTGTATAAATTTTCTAACGATTGCATTGCTTCTGCTGCTTTAGGGTGTCTACAAATATCAGGATGTATTTTTTTTACAATTTGTTTATACCATTTATTAGCTTTTTTCTCATCAGTATAAAGATCATAAGACATCTCTAAAAAATTCATCTGTAATTTTCCATTCAATTCCACAAGATAAAAAATATATTTTGAAATTTCATTTTTAAAATACATATTCTCCCGTACCTTTGGTAAAATATATTTTTCATACAAAATTTTCCAAGAACGTGCAGTTACTTTTTTTTTATTTAAAATCTTCGCAACATTCTCTTTAGCTTCTTTAAATATTTTAAATTCTTTTTTCAAATCTTCAACAGAACTTATATTATAAATATCTTTCATACTGCTCTCCTCATCCAACTTCTTTTCAAAATTTTATTTATTCAATAAGATACTGATACTTTCCATCAAAAACTTATTATTTCTCGCCTCTTTTCTAGCATCTTTTCTAAAATCTTATTTTTCAACAACAATTTTTATTTTATTTAAGTGAAACATACTCTTTAAAACTCATATTTCTATATTTTAATTATACCATATAAAAAACATATTTCAAAATTAAAAAATATTTAATAAATATTCAAAACTTATTATTTCAAGACTAGGTAACACCATTATTATTAAAAAAATTAAATATAAAGTTAGGAAAATTTATCTTCAAAAACAAGATTTTTTAATAATTTTTAAATTAGGCCAAGAAAAATAACTAAAAAAAGAATAAATTAAAATGGCAGCATTAGGAAAAATCAGAAGTAAAGGTGCCTTGCTGATGGGAATCATCGGTTTGGGCTTGTTTTCCTTCATTGCCGAAGAAGCATTCCGTTCGTGCGAGTCGTCTCGCAACAACGAACGCCAGCAAATCGGCGAAGTTTTAGGTGAAAAAATCAATGTGAACGATTTCCAAAAATTAGTTGATGAATATACCGATGTCATCAAAATGCAACAGGGAACCGACGCGTTGAACGATCAACAGCTAAACCAAGTGAAAGACATGGTTTGGAACACCTATATCCAAACCAAGATTGTGGAGAACGAAGCAAAGAAATTGGGCTTGCGCGTCACCGATGAAGAGATGCAAAATGTGCTGAAACAAGGCACCAACCCCATGCTGATGCAGACTCCGTTTGTGAACCAACAGACCGGCCGTTTCGATGCCAATGCGCTGCAGAAGTTCTTGGCCGAATATGACACGCAACGCAATGCCAATCCGCAGATGGCACAACAATATGAAACCATCTACAAATATTGGACATTCATTGAAAAGACCTTGCGCCAGCAACTGTTGGCACAGAAATATCAGGCGCTGCTGGCACATTGCATCTTGTCGAACCCTGTGGCAGCAAAGATGGCGTTTAACGAGGAAAACCAGGAGAGCCAAATTCAGCTGGCTGCCTTCCCCTATAACACCATTCAAGACGACAAGGTGAAGATCAGCGACAGCGATTTGAAAGAAAAATACA
>ERZ772766.910-NODE-910-length-16623-cov-19.009899_pt1 | contig 16623 bp, 15 predicted proteins | sample MGYA00511379_ERZ772766 | MGnify/ENA primary metagenome ERZ772766 (study PRJEB29015, sample SAMEA2737895) | human oral metagenome | biome: human oral; feature: human-associated habitat; material: dental | place: China | collected 2116 ...
TTGATAAAATCTCTATCAATGTTGAATTGACAAAGCCGATTGAACAGTAGGTATGCGTGCAGCTTGACAACTTTAGTTTAGTTAGGGTGCTTGCTATACTGTCTATATGAAGATCTCTGACCGTCATCCTAACGACCGTCCCCGCGAGAAATTAGCGCGTTACGGTACGGCGCGGCTAAGCGACTTGGAGCTGTTGATGGCGATTATTGGCAGCGGCAATGCTCGGGCCGATGTTGGTAAAATTGCACGCGAGGTGCTGAAAATTTTGCGTCAAAAAGGCGGTGATGTTTCGTATGATGATCTACGTAGCGTGGTTGGTTTGGGCGAAGCGAAAATCCCGGTGATTGTGGCGAGTTTGGAGCTGGCGCGGCGGTACTTGCTGGACAGCGACCAACCAATCATCGATAGCCCAGAAAAAGCCGTCGAGCTGCTGGCCGACATTCGCGACAAAAAGCAGGAATACTTTGTCTGCCTGACGCTGGATGGCGCTAATCGCTTGATTGCCAAGCGGGTGGTGACTATCGGTACGCTGACCGCCAGCCTGGTGCACCCGCGCGAGGTCTTCGCCGACGCCATCGCCGATCGCGCCGCCAGCATTATCGTGGCACATAATCATCCGAGCGGGAGCTTGGAGGCGAGTCAGGTTGATAAAGAAGTAACAAACCGTTTGCGGCAGGCAGGTGAATTGTTGGGGATTAGTTTGGTTGATCATATAATTATCACGAAAGATTATTTTCAAAGCATAATCTGATTTTATTGATATAAAACCTCTATCAAGCATAGTATAATATTCCTATGACATCGGGGGATAATCTTAAAGAACAAGAACGCACTAAACTTCACAACACTATTTGGAAGATTGCTAATGAATTGCGTGGGTCAGTCGATGGCTGGGATTTTAAGGCGTATGTATTGGGATTCTTATTCTATAGGTTTATATCGGAAAATTTAGTCAATTATATCAATGCCGAAGAACGCAAAACTGGCGTGGCTGATTTTAACTATGCCAAGCTAAGCGATGATCAGGCAGAGTTCGGACGCGCAGACACGGTTAATGACAAAGGCTTTTATATCTTACCAAGCGAACTGTTTGAAAATGTCCGTAAGCGTGCTAAAAATGACGAAAATTTGAACGAAACGCTTAGTAAAATATTTCGTAACATTGAGCAATCGGCCAAAGGTTTTGATAGTGAGGATGATTTTCGCGGGCTGTTTGACGATTTAGACGTCAATAGCAATAAGCTTGGTCCGACTGTCGCTAGGCGCAATGAGCGATTGGTGAAGCTGATGAATGCTATTGGCGAGTTGGAACTTGGTAAGTTTGAAGATAATACCATTGACGCTTTTGGCGACGCATACGAGTATCTGATGACTATGTATGCTGGTAACGCTGGAAAATCTGGTGGCGAGTTCTTCACTCCGCAAGAAGTGAGCGAACTTTTGGCGAAGATTACTGTTGTCGGCAAAACTTCGGTGAATAAAGTGTATGACCCAGCGGCAGGTTCCGGTTCGTTATTGCTAAAGTTTGCGAAAGTCTTGGGTAAGGACAATGTCAGACAAGGCTTTTATGGGCAAGAGATTAACATTACGACCTATAACCTTTGTCGCATTAACATGTTCCTACATGATATTAATTATGAAAAATTTAACATTGCTCACGGCGATACGCTGAAAGACCCGAAGCACTGGGATGATGAGCCGTTTGATGCGATTGTCTCAAATCCGCCATATAGTATCAAATGGGACGGCGACAGTAATCCGACGCTCATCAATGACCCTCGCTTTAGCCCAGCTGGAGTGTTGGCGCCGCGCAGTAAAGCTGATTTGGCATTCACGATGCATATGTTGAGCTGGCTCAGCGAGAGCGGCACGGCGGCGATTGTTGAATTTCCTGGCGCACTATATCGCGGCGGTGCTGAGGCAAAAATCCGTAAATACTTAGTAGAAAGCAATTATGTTGATGCCGTTATCCAATTGCCACCAGACCTGTTCTTCGGTACGACGATTAGCACTTGTATCCTTGTTTTGAAAAAGAGCCGGGCGACAAATGATGTGTTGTTTATCGATGCCAGTGCCGAGTTTGTGCGCAAAGGCAATAAAAATAAGCTGAGCGAGGAGAATCGGCAGAAAATCTTGGATAGTTTTACTGATCGACAAAATATTGATTACTTTGCGAAAGTCGCTACCTACGAAGATGTTGTCGCCAATGACTACAATCTATCAGTGAGTTCGTATGTTGAAGCGGAAGATACGCAAGAAGTGATTAATATTACTGAGCTCAATGCTGACATTGCAAAGATCGTAGCTCGCCAGTCGGAGTTACGGATGGAGATTGATGCGATAGTTGCGGACCTCGAAGGGGATAGTGATGATGCGAGATAACGGCAATGTTATTGTCTACGTTGACGATAACGGTAAATCACAAGTTGATGTGCGGTTCCAAGATGAGACGGTTTGGCTGATGCAAGCGCAGTTGGTTGAATTATATCAGTCGAGTAAAGCGAATGTTAGTGAACATATAAAAAATATTTTTGATGAGGGTGAACTTGATTCTGCAGCAACTGTTCGGAAATTCCGAACAGTTCGAACTGAGGGTGATCGTAATATTGCCACGAATTTCCGCATCTGGGCGACCGATCGCCTGTGTGAATATATCATTAAAGATCCCAGGTCTTTGAGCGATTTTATAATAGTTCTAGATCGTGTAATCAATATGTTCGTATTGACATTTGTATACACGTTTGTTAGTATAATAAGTGCATCACCCCGTGTTGGGTTTTCCTCAGCGGGGCTTTTTGTTATAGCGGAGGGACATAATGTCTAGAAATCTACGTAGTAATCAAAAGAAAGTATTTATAGATGGTGAAAATTTTCGCCAAAGGGTAGTTGAATTGTTATGTAATCAGGATGCTATCGAAGATAAAAACATAAACTTTTCACTAGACGTACGCGGTTTAATCGAGGATGTTTTAGGGATTAACGGCGTTGAAATCAATTTCTATGCATCAGAAATTAAGATGCCAAGGGGCTATACTCCATCCACAAGGATTCAAGGGCGGGTGAATAAAATCAAGGAAAATTCACGTCGCTGGGTTGCAATGTTGAAGCAGCAAGATATTAATTACATCAAAGCTGGTAATTTGAAAGTAAAGGAGGGTAAGGAATGCAACCACTGCCACAAACCCCAAGAGATTTTGCAGGAGAAGGGTGTTGATGTCCGTATGGCTTTAGATATGCTCGAAATAGCATATAAAACGAAGAATGTAGATATTGTGTCTGTTAGCTCTGACACCGACCTCTGTCCAAGCTATCATAAAATTAGAAAACGTAAACGTAAAACAACCTATATTTGTTTTTCGGATAGCATCAATCGTGCGGTTGCCGCGGCAACGGATGAGATTATCACCATAACACCTCAAAAAGTACTGCATTATTTTGGAAATAACAAAATAATAGATGCTATAGATAAAGATGAGCAAAATATATGCATTTAAGAGGACGTAAACGTAGTATAAGGGAAGTTGCGAATAGTATTGTTTACCTCGGTTAGTCTATGGAATAAGGGAAGTTTTCGTGAAATTAAGGTAACCATAAACGCCATGTTGACCTATGAGCATGTAAAAATATATTTGACGAGGGCGAACTGGATCAGGTAGCAACTGCTCAGAAATTAATATTAAATAATATAAGAGAAGGCCTGGACCTGACTATAAAAAGTTGACATCGCTATTGTAAATGTCAACAAAACATGCTAAAATGTTGACATATCAACCAGAGATGTCAACAAAATGAGTAGAATTGGTCGCTTAGTTCAACAACCTGAAGGCTTCAAAGCCTTTATTCCGAATGGTTTTCCGCCAGAACAAGAGTTGGAACTACCTTTAGTAATACAGAGAAAGCATGCCGAAGCAATGCGTTTAATTGGTAAGCTTGATGGCATCACAGCACTCCTCCCGGATATAAACTACTTCTTAGAGATGTTTGTGCGACGCGATGCGTCATCGTCGAGTCAGATTGAAGGCACTCGTGCGACATTAAGCGACGCTATTGAGGCTATGAATGTTGAGCCCGGCACTAATCAGCCGGACGATGTAGATGATATTCTTCATTATATTGATGCTTTGAACTATGGTTTGAAAAGAGCGCATGAGTTTCCTTTTACTTTACGATTTATTCGTGAGCTTCATGAGAAGCTAATGACCGGCGCTCGTACTACACACAACGCTTTTCCGGGTGAATTTCGTCGAACACAAAACTGGATCGGCGGGACGATGCCGTCGAACGCTCGCTTTGTGCCGCCGCCAGTAAAGGACATGAACCGCGCACTTAATGACTTTGAAAAATTTATTCACGCAGATGATAATTACCTACCGCTAGTGAAGGCTGGAATGCTGCATGCGCAATTTGAAACCATTCACCCTTTCACTGACGGCAATGGCCGGACGGGCCGAATGATTGTGACAATGTTTTTATGGCATCAAAAATTATTAGAAGCACCGGTATTATATCTATCATCATATTTCAAAAAACATCAAGATGTTTATTATGAAAGATTAAATAGCTATCATTCGGAGAATGGTGATATATTTGAATGGCTAGAGTTTTTCTTGGACGGTATTATTGAAATTTCTCAGTCGTCTATAGATACTTGTCGGAAAATTACGGAATTACGTGAACGTGATATGCGGAAAGTACAGCAATTAGGTAAAGCTGCCGCTCCGAAGACGCTTGATATGTTGAAATTGCTTTACCGTACACCTGTAATTGGTGTGGCTGACGTAGTTAAAGAAACCGGTTACTCAAGGCAGGGTGCTTACAATATGATTGAACGATTGATGGGGATGGAAATTTTATACGCGCGCAACGACACTACCGAATATGGTCAGAAGTATGAATATCGTGATTATTTGAATCTATTCAAGGAGGCTAATGACAAGTAATATGAGTAAAATGAAGCTGGACGAGGATCGCAATGGTGCAAGATAACGGCAATGTCATTGTCTACGTTGACGATAACGGTAAACCGCAAGTTGATGTGCGGTTCCAGGATGAGACGGTTTGGCTGACGCAAGCACAGATGGTTGATCTGTATCAATCAAGTAAAGCGAATGTTAGCGAGCATATAAAAAATATCTTTGACGAGGGCGAGCTTGATCCTGCAGCAACTGTTCGGAAATTCCGAACAGTTCGAACTGAGGGCGATCGTAAGGTAGAGCGTGAATTAGAATATTATAATCTCGATATGATTATCTCGCTCGGCTATCGCATCAAGTCAAATATCGCCACCAAGTTTCGTATCTGGGCGACCGATCGTTTGCGGGAATATATCACCAAAGGCTTCACTATTGATAGTGAGCGTCTTAAAAATCTGGGCGGCGGTAATCACTGGAAAGAATTGCTTGATGAAATTCGCGACATTCGCAGTAGCGAAAAAGTTCTCTATCGCCAGGTACTGGATTTATATGCTACCGCGGAAGACTACGACCCAAAGGCCGATCAATCGCAGAAGTTCTTTGCCATAGTGCAAAACAAACTACACTATGCGGCACATGGTAATACGGCCGGCGAAGTGATTTATTACCGTGTTGACAGTGATAAGCCTTTTGTAGGAATGACCAATTTTAAAGGTAAACAGCCAACTCAGGCAGAAGCTATGGTAGCAAAGAACTATCTCAGCCAAAAAGAATTGAAGGTTCTTAACAACCTGGTTTCAGTATATTTTGATATTGCTGAAATTAACGCCATGGAAGAAAAACCGATGAGTATGGCTGATCATCTTCGCGAGCTTGATACCATTCTTAGTTCGACTGGCCGCAAGCTGCTAGACAGTGCCGGAAAAATCAGCACTAAGCAGGCTAAAGAGAAAGCATTGGCTGAGTACCGTAAGTATAAGGCGAAAAATTTGAGTGAAGTCGAGAAGGCATACTTAGAGGAATTGAAATGCGTTGAGAAAGTGGCGAGGATAAAAAATGATACTGGTTGATCGTTGGTTGATTTGGGGCTTCCGAACAGTTCAAGGCTGCGTAAATGCTTCTAGGATCTTAAAGGCGGGTGCATAATGAGTAAACTTATCCTAGAGCTAAACAATTCTGAAGCTAGAGATTTATTACTGCAGCCGAATTCATATTGTAATTTTGGACTGCCTGCTTATTTTAATATGAAAAATCTCTTAGACTGTGCTGGTGACATAGTGCAAAAAGGAGGCTATAGAAACAATGGTAAGAAGTTAGGACCAGGTAATTTTGAGGGTGTGAATTATACGCTACTTACTAACAAAGATGGTGCATACGCATGGCGACCATACGAACTTGTCCATCCGATTCTTTATGTCGAGCTAGTGAATTTACTCACAGAGAAAAAGAATTGGAATTGTATTAAGAAGCGCTTCAAAGAGATGCGAAGTAACGACAAGATTATAGCGGTAAACATTCCGCAAAAACCCGATGAGAATGAAGAAAATACAGAAAAAGAAGAGAATATACATCGTTGGTGGAGCGAGACGGAACAGGCGTCAATCAAATTATCGCTAGAATTCAAGTATCTTACTACCACAGACATCACAGATTGTTACGGGTCTTTATATACACATTCCGTCGCATGGGCGCTTCATGACAGAAAAACAGCGAAAGCTAACCGCAAAGGTCTAGACAAAAAAGGCGGACTGCTAGGAAATAGTATCGACAATTGTTTGCAAGATATGCATAACAGACAGACAAACGGGATACCTCAGGGTAATATGGTGTCCGATTTGATTGCGGAAATGATCCTTGGTTTCGCAGATATGTCACTGAGTAAACAGCTAAAAAAAGTGAAGATTAAAGAATATAAGATACTTAGATACCGGGACGACTATAGAATTTTCACAAACAGTCGCCAAGACGCTGAAAGAATCCTTCTAGAGCTGAGTAGTATATTAGCGGAATTAAATTTTAAGCTAAACCCAGATAAGACGGTGATAGCCAATAGTGTTATTGATGCTTCGATTAGAAATGACAAGATTAACTTGATTTCATCTAGTCATGGACATCGCCTTGGTCTGCAACACCAGCTACTTTATATCAGAAACTTTGCAAAAATACATAAAAATTCAGGAAGTGTAAGCAGGCTGTTTGGAGATTTTCGAAAGCGCATAGAACACCTCAAAGATAAGCCCGATCAGAGCGACGCAATGGTTGCTATTGTGGTGGATATAATGCTTAATAATCCTCGAACATATGCAACCGGTGCTTCCGTTATATCGAAGCTAATGTCATTTGATACGAAAAAGGAGCGAGATAATATGTACCGAAAAATTGCACGTAAATTTATTGATGTTCCAAACGTGGGATATCTAGACATATGTCTGCAACGCATTAGTATTAAATCGAATAGAAACAGAAAGTTCGATGAGCCTTTATGTAAACTTGTATCGCGTGACCCGATTATTTCCATGCTATACAAATGCCCTTTAATTGCAGGCGGAATGGTTGATGGTATTTGGAACTCAGCATGGCTAGAGCCATCGGCATTTTGTGAATTATCTAAAGCTAATTTCATAGACGATATGGTTATTAGTCAGCTGGATGATGTCGTGTCACTTGCCGAGACGGAATTATATATAAAGGAAATATCGCCAGACTATGCGATAAAGGATGAACACAATGAGCAAAATTGATGATTTGATTAAAGAGCTGTGTCCGGATGGAGTGAAATTCCAAGAATTAAGCAAGGTTGCTAAGTTCTGTAGGGGGAAGTCGCTCTCCAAGGCAGCAGTCGGTACTGGTGATACACCAATTATCTTGTATGGCGAATTATATACTACATATGGCAACTATATCGTTGACGTAGTTTCTCGTGCCGACTATAAAATTGCTACTAAAGGTACAGAGGTTGTTCAAGGTGATATAGTCATGCCAATAACCAGCACCACTAAAGAGGCGCAAATTGGCAAGGCTTCTGCGATATTGATGGATGAAAATATATATTTAGGCGGTGATGCTATTGCTCTAAAGCATAACCAGGAACCTGGCTATTTAGTACATTTGCTAAATAGTCAATGGTTTGAGTCTCTGAAAATGCGTGAACGCACTGGAACAACGGTGTCTCATCTCTCGCCGAAAGGTATTGCAAAGATAAAAATCCCCGTTCCGCCCCTTGAGGTTCAGAAAGAGATTGTGCGTGTGCTAGACTCGTTTACAGAGCTAGAAGCAGAGCTAGAAGCGAGAAAGAAGCAGTATGAACACTATCGGAATACACTCTTGACGTTTAATGAGAGAGAGAGAGAGTAGAATATGTCCAGATTGGAGATATTTGCAATATATCTAGAGGAAGAGTTATGTCAAAGAGTTATCTCATAGATAATGCGGGTGATTACCCGGTATACTCATCGCAAACTGCCAACAATGGAGTGTTTGGTTACATAAGTACGTACGATTACGACAAGGAGTCGATAACCTGGACTACGGATGGTGCTAATGCCGGATCTGTCTTTTATCATAATAATGAAGAATTTAGCATAACTAATGTCTGTGGTCTATTGATGCCAAAGCGCGATCAGGTTAAGGTGAAGTATTTATACTATATTCTACAGATTACGCTAAAAAAGTACGTAAACAGTGGAATGGGCAACCCCAAATTAATGAGTAATACTATTTCAAAAGTTAAAATCCCCATCCCGCCCCTTGAAAAACAAAAACAAATCGTCTCCATCCTTGATAAATTCGAAAAGCTCACCAATGATATCTCCATCGGTTTGCCAGCGGAGATTGACGCTCGTCGCAAACAATACGAATATTACCGCAATAAATTATTAACATTCAAAGAAGTATAAAATATGCCAGCTGAAAGGATGTTTAATGATGTCAATGCCTTGTTTGTGGATATTAAAAGACTTTTTCCTGGTCAGAAAAAGCCTATTCTGATATATGCATTTAATGGGACTGGAAAAACTCGCCTTGCTAATTTATTTTATGATATGAACTTGCGAGACGAGGAGTCATCGCCTGTATGTTTGAACTATAGTGCATTGTTTGAGGATGCCTTTCAATGGGATAATACAGTCAATGAGCTTCATTTTATGGTTCATGATGAGTGGTTAAGAAGGTTATTTGAAGACCAAGACCTAGAGAGTCGTATTAAAGAGATATATGGGCGATATCACTTTTCACATTTTGAGCCATTTTTTGATGTTGAAAATCAACTAGTCTATTTTCAGATGGCAACTGGTGATGATGAAAGCAGTGACCATATTAAGATATCGCGAGCGGAAGAGAGCTTATTTGTTTGGTCGGTGTATCATGCCGTACTTGATTCGATGGTGGATATTCTAAGCGACAAAACAGAAAATCGTACAACTGACATGTTTAATAATGTCAAATATATTGTGATTGATGACCCAGTTTCATCAATTGACGACACAAGGATCGTATCTTTAGCAATTGATTTAGTTGAGACAGTAAACATGCTCAAAGAGTTTGGCCTAAAAGTGATTATTCTGACGCATCATGCGTTATTCTTTAATGTAGTTAAGAATATGATGCGAAACGAGGTTTCTTCATGGTCATTGTCTTCGTCATACGAGGGGATTTGCCGTAAAGACATAAAAGATTCGCCATTTGCCTATCATCTGTTTGCTATGGCGCTAATTAAACAGGCAATTGAAAATAATACAATTGAGCGCTATCATTTTAACTTATTTCGGGCAATTTTGGAGGAGACGGCAAATTTTCTTGGATATAAACACTATATATCATTACTTACTGGAGAGAATAAAGACGAGACTTACCGTATATTAAACATATATAGTTATAGTAGAATAGCAGATATGGAGCCGCAAGATATTCCGAGTGACCACAAGAAGCTTTTTGCGGATATATTCAACGACTTTCTGAAGAGTTATAATTGGAAGATAGAGGATTAAAGAAAAATGCCAGAAAAGTATCAATTGATTTCAGAGAATAATAATAGTACCGTCGTCAGCGACTACGTTTCGCCATATCAACGGGCGACGAGTTATCAGAGCGAGGCGGAATTAGAGCAAGAGTTGATCAAACAATTGCAAGCGCAGGCGTATGAATATTTGCCGATCAAGAGTGAAACTGATTTGATAGATAATTTGCGCACGCAGTTGGAGAAGTTGAACGATTATATATTTACCGATGCTGAGTGGAAGCGGTTCTTTGCGGAGCGGATCGCCAATGGTAATGAGAATATCGCTGATAAGACCTTCAAAATTCAGGAAGATAGCACACAGCTATTACAGCGCGATAACGGCGAGGTAATTAATATTCGCCTGTTAGATAAAACAAATATCCACAAGAATTGCTTGCAGGTAATCAATCAATACGAGGTGTCAGGCGCGCGGGATAATCGCTACGACGTGACGCTACTAGTGAATGGTTTGCCGCTGGTGCATATCGAGCTAAAAAAGCGCGGCGTACCCCTAAAGGAAGCTTTCAATCAGATTAATCGCTACCAGCGGGATAGTTTTTGGGCGGGCAGCGGCTTGTTTGAGTATGTGCAACTGTTTGTGATCAGTAACGGAACTCATACGAAGTATTACAGCAACACGACGCGTTGGCAACATATCAATGAGGCGGGTAAATCAGATTCGCATCGCAGCAAAAAGACCAGCCATAGTTTTGAATTTACCAGCTGGTGGGCAGATGCTCATAATCGCCCAATCACCGATTTGATAGATTTTACGGCGACTTTTTTGTCTAAACATACGCTACTTAACGTGCTGACGAAGTACTGCGTGTTTACCAGTGATAAATTATTGCTGGTGATGCGCCCGTACCAGATCGTGGCGACCGAGCGTATTTTGAATCGCATCCAAATTGCCACAAATTACAAAAAGCTCGGTACAATTGAGGCGGGTGGTTATGTTTGGCATACCACGGGTAGCGGTAAGACATTGACTAGTTTCAAGACGGCTCAGCTAGCAAGTAAACTCGACTATATTGATAAGGTACTTTTCGTGGTTGATCGTAAGGATCTCGACTACCAGACGATGAAAGAGTACGACAAGTTCCAGGAGGGCGCAGCGAATAGCAATACCAGCACGCGGGTTTTGACGAGGCAGCTGGGCGATCCAAACGCTAAGATTATCATTACGACTATCCAAAAACTCGATACATTCATCAAGCGCAATCAAGGCCACAAGGCTTTTGATGATCACATGGTTATCATCTTTGACGAATGTCACCGTTCGCAATTTGGCGATATGCACCATGCTATCACCAAGAGTTTTCGTAATTATCATCTGTTTGGTTTTACGGGTACGCCGATATTTGCTGACAATGCATCAAGTAGCGGGCGAGTTGATCTACGGACAACCGAGCAGGCGTTTGGTGATAAGTTGCATACCTACACCATAGTTGATGCGATTACTGATAAGAACGTGTTACCGTTTCGGATTGACTATATTCGGACGATTCGCGAGGCAGACGAGGTCGACGATCAGCAGAAGGTGCGAGATATTGATCGTGAGCGGGCATTGAACGCTCCGGAGCGTATTCGTAATGTGGTGCAATATATCCGTGAGCATTTTGATCAAAAAACCATGCGCAATGCTAAGTCATACGCATTTACGCGGCTGATGAATGTTCATGAAGTTGCGTCGGCACGAAACAGAGCGGCAGTTGAAGAGGCAAAAGATAAAATTCGGCTGAGCGGTTTTAATTCAATTTTTGCGGTGAGTTCAATTGAGACGGCCAAACTCTATTACAATGAGTTTAAGCGCCAGCAAGCTGAGCTTCCTGAACCGAGGCGGTTAAAAATTGCTACGATTTATAGCTACGGAGCGAATGATCCTGACCTGGAAATGGATGGCATGGATGATGAAAATTCGGAAAATACCGACGGACTAGATGTTTCATCCCGGGATTTTCTGGAGGGCGTAATTCGTGATTATAATGCAACGTTTGGTACGAACTATGATACCAGTGCCGAGCGATTTCAGAATTATTACAAAGACGTCAGCCTGCGGATGAAGAATCGAGAGATTGATTTGTTGATCGTGGTGAATATGTTTTTGACAGGGTTTGATGCCACGACGTTGAATACACTGTGGGTTGATAAAAACTTGCGGATGCATGGGTTGATCCAGGCGTATTCGCGGACGAATCGCATTCTTAATTCGATCAAAACATATGGTAATATTGTGACATTTCGCAATTTGGAGAAAGCGACTAATGAGGCTTTAGCACTCTTTGGCGACCAAGATGCGAGTGGGATTGTGTTGCTACGTCCTTTTCGGGATTATTATGAGGGCTACGAAGACGCTGGAAAGAAAACGCCAGGCTATGTTGATTTGATCACGGAGCTAAAAAATAAATTTCCAGTGGGTGAGATGATTACTAGCGAGCAGGAACAAAAGGAATTCGTGAAACTGTATGGCGCAATTCTGAGGGTAAGGAATATTCTGTCTAGTTTTGATGAATTCATCGGACAAGAGATTTTGAGCCAGCGAGATGTGCAAGATTATCATAGTATGTACATCGACCTCTACAACGAGCTGCGGCCGAAATCTGATGAGAGCAAAGAGAACATCAACGATGATTTGGTATTTGAGATGGAGCTCATCAAGCAGGTCGAGATAAATATAGATTATATCCTGGAGCTAATTCGGCAATATCATGATAGCCATTTGAATAATAAAGAGATTTTGGTCGATATTGATAAAGCGGTTAACTCATCTATGGAATTGCGTAATAAGAAGGATTTGATAGAGCAGTTTATCGCGTCGCTTACAGTCGATAGTTCGGTTGACGGTGATTGGCAGGAGTTTGTGAAGTCAAGGAAAATCAAAGAGCTAGACCAGATCATTGATGATGAGAAATTAGATAAAAAAGCGACGTATACGTTTGTTGAAAATGCTTTTCGCGACGGCTATATACAATCGACCGGCACGGGACTATCAAGGATATTGCCGCCAATCTCGCGTTTTTCAGCAGGTGGGGAGCGCAGTAAAAAACGCGAAACAGTGCTGGAAAAATTGAGAGATTTCTTTGATCGATTCTTTGGTATTTCGAGCGGGAAGTTGTAGGGGTAATATGGTTCTATGAATGCTATTTTTGAATATGTTCGTAAACGTGCCGCGTCAACAATTTTAGTGTCGTACACTGTATTTTGGGCGATCTTTCACTGGCAGGGTATCTATGCGACCATATTTGTCGATCAAGACATTATTTATAAGCAGCATGGTTTACTTAAAAATGAGTATGTAGATAAATATTTTTTCGGGTTTGATTGGTCAAATGTCTTAACTATCCATAATCTAGAGATTTTGTTGGGCTGGGTAATTCCTGCCGCACTTGCTTATTTTTATATATGGTGGTTGCCGAAATTTGTCATTAACCCTGCGTATAAAATGGAAAGTATCTATAAGGAGCAGAGAAAAATAGAAAAGATTAGGTCAGAGAAAAGAATTCAGGACGAAGAGAAAAAGCTGATAGAAAAACAAACCGCTACAGAAGAAGCTAAAATTGAGCTAGCGGATAAAAAAACGGAAGTGTCTTCAAGATGGGAAAGAGATTATCAAGATTTTATTGCAAACGAGGAAGCTAGATCAAGTTTTGACGAGTTGCTCAGGATTGTATATAGCCGTGACAGTATAGGACGAACCAAAAATATAGCTAGGATGACTCCTCATAGTTTGATGATTGTGGAGGCCTTTGACCTTGTAGATGCTACTGTTAGTGACCAAATACGCTTGACCGATAAAGGGAAGTATTTTGCAAGGCAGTATAAAGTACTTCAAAATAAGGAGAGTAATTGATGAGTAGCCTCTCTGACGCATTTATAAAACGCACACAGTCAATAGATATTATCTTTGATTCATACAAGACTCTATATAATATTTATAGCGAAATGATGAAAACGGCTAACGTTAATAAAAATAATCTAGCTGCTTTCAAAAAGTGTAAAACTACAGTAGAAAAAACACAGGAAGATATATCTACAAAACTACACACTCAAGCCTTTATACTTTTGACAGGGTCCTTTGAGGCTTTTTTGAATGATGTTTTCGAAGATTTAATTCAAGAAAATTTCTTATCAATTCGCAAGTCAAGTGGAATTAACTATAGTATTGTCGATTTGCAAAGAATTTTAGAGCAGAATGAGGATAAAGAATTTGTTTCGTTGGAGTTAGCCAATCTTACAATTAAACAGATACATGGTATCAAAAATAAAAAAGAAAAAGTAAATTTTCAAAATACTCAAACTATGGCAGGCATATTTGAAAGCTACTTTGATATTGAAATAGACACTAAATCTGAATACATGAAAAGGATTCATAAATATTGGCAGATGAGGCATGCGATTGTCCATACTAACGCCAGAGTTGATGAAAGATATATTGCCAATGTAAATGCGATAGGCTTGAAAAGTGAAGAGTTGGGCTCTGTAGTTACTATAACAAAAGCAACCTATGACGAAGTAAAGAAAGACTTTTCTCTGTTGTTAAATCATATTGAAGACCAGTTGAATAAGCTTAATTTGTCATTTGACGGAGTTGACACCATTGAATGCATAAATGACAAGAAATAGATAAGTTTAGATTTAAGTTGTGATTATGAAAATCTCCGTCCACCTCAAACCCAACTCCCGCCATCGCGAAGAAGTCGTAACGAGTGATGACGACTCGTTGATGGTATACACCAAGGCGCCAGCCATTGAAGGGCGGGCGAATGTGGCGGCGGCGAAGTTGCTGGCGAAGCATTTTGGTGTGGCGCCGTCAAAGGTAAAGTTGGTGCGTGGCGCGGCTTCAAAATACAAGGTTTTTGAGATAGATAAGTCAGAATAGCCGCTGCAACGAGCATCTGCAACATCTAGCTACGATCCTACGGATATCCAGCTCCCGCCGCCATATTACCGAGTAGTCCCTGCACGGTCACAAACGAATATCCTTGTTGCTTCAGCGCGTTAAGGATACACGGCACGGCACCAACTGACGTTTGGTGAATGTCATGCATCAGGATGATGGCTCCGGGGTGGGCGCCAGCGACGGCGCGCGAGCAGACGATTTCGCTATTACGGTCAGCCCAGTCGCGGGTGTCGACCGACCACAAGATTGACGACATGCCGCGCAGGCGAAGCTGCTCCAGGACAACACCATTGACGGCGCCATAAGGCGGGCGCATAACAGTTGGTGTGACGCCGGTGGCTTGCTTGATGGCGTCGTTGGTGCGGTCGATTTCGCTGGCAATTTGGTTAACTGGTAGCTTGGGCAGCTCTGGGTGCGACCACGAATGATTGCCTAGTTGATGGCCGCGCGCATGCATGCGCCGCAGTACATCAGCTTGCGCGGAAACTTTGCTGCCGATCAAGAAAAAGGTGGCCTTAGCGCTATGCTGGTCTAAAATATCTAGCAGCTGCGCGGTGTACGGTCCTGGCCCGTCGTCAAACGTCAAGGCTATCACTTTACCCCCAGAATTCGCGGCTGGCGGCGCGGCGGGCGCTGGCTTTGGTTTTGGCTCGGGCGGCTTGGGAATGTTAGCCAGCTTCCGGGCTGTCGGATTTTGCAGATATTTGGCAACGGCGGCGATCGGCACTTTGATCGTCATTTCGCCGTAGGCTGACGGCAGGAGCGACGCCTGTCCAATCGGCCAAGCTAAACTATTGCCGCCATCGGTAATAACGAAATTCGATAGCGTTTCTTGGGTAATCGTTTCATTAAGATCCAGTTCTGCCTGCTGGCGCTGCTTGATGGTCTCATTGATATTATTTCGGGCAGCTGCCACGATTTCCTCAGCCGCTTTCTCTGATTGCTCGGTCAAATCGCTCAAGCTAATCACCTCGCCAGATTTTTTATCAAACGTCCAAAAATGCGTCAACGACACCGGATGCGCGCCGTGCATATCTTGCTTGATATTGACAATAATCGATAAAGCTACCGAATTATTATGGGTGACTTGGTAGCTGATCGTCTCGGTCAGCGGCTGGTCGAATGTCAGAATATTGGTGGCAGCATAGCGGAAATCGCTGTCAGCGCGGTCAATTGCCTGCGCGACGGTTTTATTGATCTTATTATTTTTCGTCAGCGGATATTCAATCGAAACTTTCTCGCGGTTAGTTTGGCGCGTTACGAATTTAGAACGAATGCCGGAGTATCGCGAATCAGTGAAATAATATTGCTCGTCAGATAAAGCAGTCGGGCGGCGCGGCGATAGCTGGTTAAAATATACGTAAACCAGCCCCGATAAAACCGCTGCCATTGTCGTCAATAACAATATCGCTATCAGCGCGTTTCGCCATTTGGTGGGCTTGGTTTTTATTTTTGCTGCGCGGCGGGCATGTTTAGGTTTAGCTGCTTTATTGCTAGCTAATTTAGGCTTATCGGCTTTGCTCGCCCGTGGTTTCGCTGGCGGCTTCTTTGGTGATTTTTTGGCAGGCATAGATATAGTATAACATTTGTAATGTATTGGGGATGCTGGGCTGTTGCTGAAACCAACGTGGTGCTTTTTTAAAACCAACAGCTTACTTTTAGAAAACCAACACGGTACTTTTGAGAAAGGCCGGATAGTCCGCAATTTGCTATAGGACTTTCATAAAACTGCTATAGGGATTCCAAAAAGTGCTATAGCAGATTTTCTGCCCGCAGGACGCCAAAATCATTGAAAATATCAGTAAATTATAGTA
>ERZ772766.913-NODE-913-length-16600-cov-6.371472_pt1 | contig 16600 bp, 17 predicted proteins | sample MGYA00511379_ERZ772766 | MGnify/ENA primary metagenome ERZ772766 (study PRJEB29015, sample SAMEA2737895) | human oral metagenome | biome: human oral; feature: human-associated habitat; material: dental | place: China | collected 2116 ...
CGCGCTCACGGGTCAGCGCCAGGGCGGCCGCCCGGATGGCGGCACGAGTCCGCCGAGTGTGGGCGGCGCGCAGGTCGGTTCGAGTCACAACTCCAATCATGCACTCAGTGCAGTGTTGCACAAAGTGCAGGGGCCGAGAAGTCGGTCACGGACCAGGGCACCTCGAACCGGGCGGATAGCCGAACCATGTCCAAAACGGAGGAGATCAAGGCGATCCAACCTTCTCCATCTGCCGGACACACCAGGCCGAATCGCACAAACGCACCCCCACACCCCGATCCCCCTACCTGATCTCCTCCACTTTGGACATCCCACTACTCACACCGCCAGCAGCGCGGGCCAACCAGCTGGGTCTGACTGCGCTATTCCGCCTCATGAGCGGCGTTGAGTTCATCCAGAAGGCGCGACTTACCCAGAGCCCGCCCCCGCATCCAGTAGGCCTGGGCGTGGAGGGCGGCCTTACCCAGACCATGCTCACGCTTGAGAACGCCCTTAGCGCGCCGGGTGGCGAGGGATTCGGCGCCGATCCAGGCGAACCAGCCGGACCAGTCGCGTCCGTCGATGGCCTGGGCCAGGCCCTGGCCATCGGGGAGCTCGTCGACCCAAGCGGCCGTGACGCGGGGGCCGCTGGGCAGCGGGAGGCTTTCGTCGAGCGGTGAGTGGCGCTCCAGGTAGACCACGAGCGGGATGTCGTCGGGCACGGCGACGGCGATCGAGGTGATGGCCGGGTAGGAGGTGAGGTCGCCCAGGAGGAGGTAGCCGGCCGGGGGCGGGTCGAGAAGGGTGAAGGGCTGGGCTCCGAAGCGCTGGGCGACGAGCTCCTCGCCAACCTCGCACCTGGAGGCCCAGTAGGAGGCCGGCCCCATGGGGTGGTGGAGGACGAAGTCGATGGCGAAGGTACCGGCCTGCGGGTCGGGATCCACCAGGGTGTAGCCACGCTGATTGAGAGTGGCAGGGTTATCCGGGTTGGGGAACCACAGGCGGATCCAGGAGTCGGGGTGGAGAGCGCCGTCGCCCAGGAGAGTGCCGGAGCGGAAATGGATGCGCACGAAGTGCTCGGCCAGCTGATCCCTGCCGCTGACGGTGACGACGTGCTCCCTGGCGCCGAGCGCGCGCAGCACAGCTCCCTGGAATCCCTTGCCCACAGCAGCCCCTTCAGATCGTTAAGGTAAGTCTCAGCATACTTCAGGGCGCCGACAGCAAAAGCACGAGGCCGCACGTATCGCGATCCGCGTGCGCCGCATCAGCGCATCTCCCGACATGACTGCGGTCGCACGGTTCTTACTGCGCAGCGAGGCCATCGCCTCCTCGCGCATTGAGGGGATAGCACCATCGGCGCACAAGGTGGCCCTGGCGGAACTGGGACAGTCGGAGGAGGTCAAGGGGCTGAGCGAGCAGGCGCGGGCCGTCGCCCACAACGTCACCGCCGTCAAGGACGCGACAGAGCATCTGGCCGCCGCCCCGGCGATGACCATCAATGGACTATTGGCGCTCCACCGCAGCCTGCTCCCCGATTCGCCGGGGCATCACGGTATCCGGGAGGCGCAGAATTGGCTCGGAGGATCCTCTTACCGCCCTTTAGAGGCAGACTTCATCCCGCCGCCTCCCGAACTGGCGCCAGCACTGCTGGACGACCTCATGACATACCTCAACAGCGCTGCCCACGCCCCGCTCATCCAGGCCGCGCTCGTGCACGCCTAGTTCGAGACGATCCACCCCTTCACCGACGGCAATGGTCGGATAGGAAGAGCGCTCATCCATACGGTACTGGCGCGCCGCGGCCTCCTGTTGAGCGCAGTACTGCCGACAAGCCTGATCCTGACAACCCTGAGTGACAGGTATGTGGAGGCGCTGTCTTTGTTCCGCGGCATCAATCCTGTCGAGAATGCCGGGCACGCCGGTGCTGACGATCCAGACGGCGTCGAGAATCTACGGGGTATCGCGGACCGCGGCGTCCCGAGGTCTGGAGACCTTGAGGTCCGCCGGTATTCTGACGACCGAATCCATCGGAGCGAATAGACGGGCCTACACGGCACGCAGCGTGCTGGACACGATCACATGGGCGGAGCGCCGCTTGGCCGGCACGCGCTTCGACACCCGCACACTCAGGCATAGACCACGACCTCGGCATGATGCCCGCCGGCATCCAGTTTCCGATCACAGGTGACGAGCGGGGCTCCCAGCCCTTCTGCCAGCGCCAGGTACATGGCGTCGTAGCTGGTGTACTGATTGCGCAGCGCCCATACGCGATCGGCGAGGAGCGCGGCCTCGTACCGGGTGATAACGAGATCGGCATAGCTGCGGCGAGCACTCTCGGCAGCTTCAAGGGGAAGGACCCCTCCGAGAACCATGCCGCGCAGGGCGGAGAGGACCTCAGCATCAAGGATATGGGGAGCCGCGAGATCCCCCGCAACCGCATCAAGGAGGGCCGGGCCGGGATCCCGGCCGACCAGTACTTGGATTATCGCTGAAGCGTCGATGACGATCATCCGCGTCCCGCGCGGACGGCTTGGACGACCTGCACCGCAGTGGGGCCGCCAGAGCGGTCCTGGTTGCGCAGACCCCGCACGATCTGCTCGTTCGTGGGCCGGGAGGCGACGCGGGAGAGCTGCGCAGCGGCATACGCCGACAGCGAGACCCCTTCAGCAGCCGCCCGCGCCTTGAGCTCGTCGGCCACATCATCTGGAACATCGCGGATGTACAGTGTTGCCACACTCAGATGCTAGCACAATGCTTGCACCTCGCCCCTGTTTCGCGCGCAATCCTCAAAGTTCCGACAGGCGCGCCTCTATCTACCGCCAGGCGGACCACAGGAAGGAAAGGGGTGGCTCAGCCATCAGCCCGCCGGATCCGGCTGAGCGAAATCGACAACGACCTCGTACAAGGACCGGCTCTCCCTCATTCCGGCGAAGCCGTCGCGCACCGCTTGCGGGAGCATTGTCGGATCAAGGGCATAGGAGGACAGGTCGAACTCGACCCGCACATCGCTGACGGCCTCACTCCAGGTGCTCGGCGCATATGGATCGGCGACGCGGAAGGGCATGGGGGCGGCGTCGATCCCGCGCTCCCGCACCGCCCGCTCACTGGCGGCGACCATCTCGGGGGACTCGGCGTCATAGACGAGACGACCGCCCGGGAAGCGCCGGGCCATGGCATCAACGAGCCCGCTGACCTCAGCATTCTCCAGGAAGTAGAAGACGCCGGAGGCGATGGCGATCAGACCATCACTCGCATCGACCTCATCCATCCAGCGGTAGTCGGTCAGGGAGAAGGGAAGATCGCGCTCGCGCTCGTGGGGCTCCATCCAGGCGCTGCGGGCCCCCAGGACCTCCGGGAAGTCGAGGTTGTAAACGATGGCGCCGCCATCAGCACTGCCGACGTCATCGATCAGGCGGTCGAGCCCACAGCCGAGGTCGACGACGGCGGCGCCCGGATGATCGCCCAGATAGTGGCGGATCTCGGTGACGGCAGCCAGGTGGCGCAGGGCGTAGATCGCCGCGGGCATCTCCCCCATGTCCTTGTCCTGGATGTCGGGATGGTCCGCTTCGGCCAGTGCGACCACACGCTCGGACCACGGATCCTTGAAGCAGGTCGGCCAGGTGCGCGCGGCCCGAGCGCGCCCCAGCAGGGGAAAGAAAAGCGTCTCCCGAACGTCACTATTGCCCATAGTTCTCATTATAGAGAGCGCGATGGGCGCGCGGCCCGACAGGCTCGACGGGCTCGACAACGGCCACCGGACATTGAAGAACCGCGAACCCCGACGAACCAACCCGGCGCCGGCACCCATTCCCACCCACTCTGCAGTTGCACATCCGCCACCCTCCCGTCCGCACGCCGCCACTGCGCGCGGACGACAATCGCCCGCTAGGCTGGTCACTGCAGCTCGCACGAGACGATGGAGTTACGAGCATGAAGGTACTGCTTCTCGGCGCCACCGGCCCGACCGGAGGCCACGTTCTGGCGCACGCACTTGAGGCGGGAGACGCCGTCACCGCCCTCGCACGCCGCCCTGAGGCGCTGGCCGCCCTCAAGGACCGGATCACCATCTTCCAGGGGGACGCCACCTCGGTTGACGATGTCGCCCGCGCCGCGGAGGGGCAGGATGCGGTGATCGCCGCTCTTGGACGCGGGGGCTCTCTGCGCCCGGAGGGGCTTTTCACCGGCTCCGCCAGGGCCGTCGTCGAGGCGATGACACGAGCGGGGGTGAAGCGACTGGTCTGGCTGTCCTCCTACGGTGTGGGCGAGACGATCAGGACCGCCTCGCCGTTGCAGCGCCTGATGTACCGCACCGTCCTGCGCAGCACCTACACCGACAAGGCCGCGTCCGAGCGAACCCTGCGCGCCAGCGACCTGGAGTGGACCATCGTCTACCCCACCACCCTGACGAACAAACCGGCACGGGGCGCCTATCGCGCCGCCGAGACCATCCGCATGAAGGGGATGCCGAGCATCAGCCGGGCCGACGTCGGCAGCTTCCTGCACAAGGCGGCCCACGACTCCGAGTGGATCCGCCGGGACGCGGTCATCACCGACTGAACCGAAGCGCACGCGGACGCGCGAGCGCTTGACCAGAAGACGGAAGCACAGCGCCTCCAGAGCACACAACAACCACCTCGACATTTGACCATAGTCAGATCTTGACCATGGTCAGATTCTGCGAGCACACTGCTCCCATGAGCGATCGAGTCGCCCGACGGCGGGCGCAAACCCGGGAGCGCATCTTCACCGAGGCGATGCGGCTGTTCGCCGAGCGCGGCTTCGACCGGGTGACGGTCGCCGACATCACCGAGGCGGCCGACGTCGGCAAGGGCACCTTCTTCACCCACTTCCCCTCCAAGCGGGACGTCTTCCGCTACCTGGGCGAGCAGGTCAGCGAGGTCATGGTCGACGCAGCCGCGAAGGAGGGCACCGCCGTGGAACGGCTCCACCGGGTCATGCAGGCCGCCGGGCAATGGCTCGAGGCCCACCCCGAACCGGCCCAGCAGATGGCCAAAGCGCGAGCCTTCACCCTGTCCGACCTGGGATCCGCCAACCAGCAGCGCCTCCAGCAGGCCCTGGCCGAGATCCTCGCCGAAGGGCAGAAACGCGGAGAAATGCGCGAGGCACCCATCGCCGACGCGGTCATGGCCCTGCAGTGCAGCTACTTCGCATGCGTCCTGCTGTGGGCCGCCGACCCGGGCGGGCGCACCCTGACCGATCGCCTGCGCGCCTCACTGGATATCACCATCAACGGCCTGACATGAATACCGGGAATACGCGCCGCACTCTCACGGCAACAGCCTCCGGCATGGCGGCGTCGGGCATTATGCAGACCCTCCTGGCCAACGCCACACCGCGGATTGTTGACGAGCTGGCCGCCCCCGAGCTCTACGGCCTCGTCGCCGGCAGCTATCTGATCGCCTCCACCGTCACCCTCCCCCTCTTCGCCCAGTACGCCGACCGGCTCGGCCCGCGGCGAATCTTCGTCATAGGCCACCTCTGCTTCGTCATCGGCACCATCGCCATGGTGCCGGCTCCGAACATGCCCACCTTCATCGCCGCCCGGATCGTGCAGGGCGTGGGAGCGGGGGCCATCGCCCCCGCGGCTCTCGCCGCGCTCGGCCTGCTCCTGGACGAGCAGGCCAGGGCCCGGGCCTTCTCCCAGTTGGCCGTTGCGCAAGTCGTGGCGAATGTCCTCGGCGGGCCGCTCGGGGGCTGGTTCACCGACGGCCCGGGCTGGCGCCCGGGCCTGCTCACGGTGCTTCCGCTGTCGCTGACCTCCCTGCTGCTGGCGACCAGTCTTCCCACGGCCGAGGCACCGCCGCAGTGGTGGCGGGTCAGCCTGCGAGAGCAGTTCGACCTGTGGCGCATCCGATCACTGCGGCGCCTCGCAGGAATCGCGGCACTGGTCGGGATGGTCTCGCTGGGTCTGCTCACCTATGCGCCGCTGGTCCTGCAATCGCTTCACAACCTCAAGGCGACGACGGCCGGCTGGCTGCTGGCGCCGGCACTGGTCGGCATCGGGCTGGGGACGGCCGCGTCCGGTCGCCTCGCCAACCGCCACTGGACGCGCCCCGTCAGCTGGGCACTGGCGACCTGCTGTCTGCCACTGGTCCTGCTCCCCCACCTGGGAGTCGTCGCAACAGCCCTCATGGGGGCGGGTGTCGGCATAGGCGTCACGTTCCCGCTCCTGCTGCTCGACATCCAGACCGCCGCTCCGCACGATCGCCTCGCCCAGGCCGGAGCCATGGCTCAGCTCGGCCGTAATGCAGGGGCGGGCCTCGGGGTGCCCGCGCTCAGCCTGTGGCTGCTCGCCGGGATGCAGGCGAGCCGGGCTCTGACGGCCGTCTTCCTCACCATGAGCCTGGCCGCAGGCCTCGGCCTGGCGGCAGCCCTCCCCCATCGGACGAAGGAGTCAGCATGATCATCGACCTGGAAGCGGTCCGGGCGGCCGATATTCCGCGCGTGGGCGGCAAGGGGGCGAATCTCGGGGAGCTGATCGCCGCGGGCCTGCCCGTGCCTGGCGGCTTCTGCGTGACGGCCGATGCCTACCGCGCCGCCGTCGCTCCACTGAGAGAGCGCATGGCCGAGCTCCTGAGCACCGGGAGGCATGAGCAGCTGCGCGGTCTCGTGGCCGACGCGCCACTGCCCGACGGCCTTGCGGAACACGTGCGCTCAGCCGTTGCGGCGCTGTCCTGCCCGGTGGCGGTGCGCTCCTCAGCCACGGCCGAGGACCTTCCTGACGCCTCCTTCGCCGGCCAGCAGCAGACCATTCTGGGCGTGGTGGGCGCGGACGCCGTCCTGGAGGCGATCCGCCAGTGCTGGGCGTCCCTGTGGACCGACCGGGCCATCGCCTACCGCGCCGAGCAGGGCTTCGCCGACGAGGAGGTGAGCCTCGCCGTCGTCGTGCAACGCATGATCGCCGCCGAGGCGGCGGGCGTCGCCTTCACCGCCGATCCGATCACGGGGCGGCGCGACCGGATCGTCATCGAGTCGTCGTGGGGGCTCGGCGAGAGCGTCGTCTCCGGCGCCGTGACCCCCGACTCCTTCTCGCTTCCCCTCTCAACCCCACTGTCGCTGGCGGGCCGCAGGATCACCCGCCGCGCGGGCGACAAGCGCACCCGAATCGACCTGACCCGGGAGGGGGCCGCCGTCACGAGCGCTGTCCCGCAGGCGCAGCGGCGGCGGCTGTCGCTGCGCGACGAGGACGTGCGGGCCCTGGCCCGGCTCTCCCGCCGCGTCGAGCAGCACTACGGGCGCCCCATGGACATCGAGTGGGCGGTGCACCGCGGCAGGCCCTGGCTGCTGCAGGCCCGACCCATCACCACCGCCGTCGGCGCTCCCCACGCACCCAAACCGGGAAAAATCAGCCGATTCATCCGCACCGACATCATCGAGCACTTCCCGGCGCCCTACCCGCTGGACCTGTCAATGGTGGAGCTCGCCATCCGCTGCCTGGCACGAACCGCGGCCACAGCGGGCATCCGCCTGCGCAACGCGTCCGGCCTGGTCTCCATGGACGACGACGGCGTGGCGCGCCTCGGCCGCCCCGAGGTGTCGTTGCTGGGGGTGCCGATAGGACTGACCCGGATCGCCCGCATGCGGTGGCGCGATCCGCGCACCTGGAGCACCGGCCCCGGGGCGCGGGCGCGGGCCCTGGTCCGCCGCCTGGCATCGCTGCCGACGACCGTCGACAACGCCGCTCTGGCCGACGCCCTCAGCGAGGCCGTGGCCCAGGGCGAGGCGTTCCAGACGGTCCGGTTCAGGGATTATCTGAGCTTTCACCTGCTTCGCGGCCAGTGCCTGGACCTGCTGCTGCGCCTGGCCCGCACGGAGCTGACCCAGTTCGATCTTCTGGGCGACCTGGACTACGCGACCACGATCATCGACCGTCGCCTCCGGGAGCTCGCGGCCCGCGCTCCCGACGGGGTGCGGCATCTTCTGTCCCAGGAGCCGATCGACGTCGAGGCCGTGCGGAGGGCCTGTCCCGAGTGGTGGCGGGACGTCGAGGCCTTCCTGGCGGAGTACGGGGCGCGCACCACCCGCATGTACCAGCCGTTCTCCAGCACCGCCTGGCGCGAGGACCCGTCCGCCTTCCTGACGACCCTGGCAATGATGCGCTCGCAGCCGGAGCCGGCGCCAAGGCGGCCGCACGAGGAGGTGGTCGCCAACGTCTCCGCACGACTCCCCGGCGTCCTGCGCGGGCCCTTCCAGCGGCTCGTGGCCGACTACCGATGCGGGCACGTCATGCGCGAGGCCTCGGTGGTCGAGTTCGAGGAGCTGGGCGCCGTCGTCCGCCGGCTGGCGCTGGAGGCGGGGCGGCGCATGGTGGAGGCCCGGCTGATCGCCGAGCCCGGGCAGGTCCGCTACGTCACTCTCGACGAGCTGCTGGGCTGGCTGCGCACCGGCGCCACCGCCGTCGACGTCGAGCGGCGCATCGGGGCCCGTCCGCGCGCGCAGGCGGCGTGGAGTGCGGGACGGCAGACCGGACCCGCCTCCGGCGACGAACTGACGGGAGTCGCGGCCAGCCCGGGCACAGCGACCGGCCCGGCACGGGTGGTCGCCGGTCCCGACGACTTCAAGACGCTGCAGCGGGGCGACATCCTCGTGTGCCAGGCGACCGACCCGGCCTGGACCCCGCTGTTCACCCTGGCCGCGGGCGTGGTGGCCGAGACCGGGGGCCGGCTCTCGCACGCCGCCATTGTGGCCAGGGAGTACGGGATCCCGGCCGTCCTGGGGGTCCCCGGGGCGACCGCGCGCATCGCCGACGGCGCGCGGCTGCGCGTGGACGGCACGGCGGGCCGGGTGGCGGATCTTTCATGACGGGAATGCGCCGGGTCGCGCCGCCCACGATGTCAGACACGAGTAGTACACTCGCGCCGTGCGTACGGTGACCAAACGGGAGCTCAACCAGAACACGGCCGCCGTCCTCCGGGAGGCCGCAGCTGCCGGGGATGTCATCATCACCGAGCGGGGAGTGCCGCGGTGGCGGCTCAGCATCGTCACCGACGACGGTCCTCTGTCCCGCCTGGAGCGAGCCGGCCTGTACACGCCCCCGGCAACAGAACCGGCGCCCTGGCCCGCCGCACCGGCCGAACCCGCCTACACGGCCGACCAAGTAGCAGCCCTGCTCGAGGACTCGCGAGGGGACCACTGATCAGTGGAGGTCATCTACCTGGACTCCTCCGCCGCTCTGTACGCGGTTCTCAACGTTCCCCAGCGATCGGCCCTGCACCGCTGGATGGCGACGTCGGGAACGCTGCACGTGTCATCACGCCTGCTGCGCACCGAGGTCGTCCGGGTTCTGCGCCGCGAGGGCATTCCCGCGTCCCAGGCGGCCCCTCTGCTCGACCGAGTCGGCCTGCTGGACATCACACGAGAGGTTCACCGCCTCGCCGAAGACATCAAGCCTCACATCAAGACGCTCGACGCCTTGCACCTGGCGACCGCAGTGACTCTGGAAAGGACTCTGGATGCGCCCCTCACCATCGCCACCCACGACAGGACGATGACATCTGTCGCCCATCAGCTGGGCCTCAGAGCGGTTGATCCTGTCACGCCCGGTGCAGGAGCCATATGACTGATTCCGGAGTGGCGGGCGCGCAGATGCGAGCGGTCAGCCCACAGCCGTAGTGATCCTGGTGACCTGGCGGGGCGGCCCCTGGCGCTGGGCCGTGCTCCCCGAGGCCACTAGTCCGGCGCCGTCATCGGCGAACCGGTACTCGTGGGCGGTGCGCGACCAGTCGCACCGCTCCACCGGCCGCCGCCTGATCTGAGTGAGCCACTCGCAGGCTCTGACAGCCTGATCCGTGACCGAGCCGGCGAACATCTTCCGCGGGATCGTGCGGCTGCGGGACTCGAGGTTGAAGAGCTGGTTGTGGAGGCGACCGACGGTGGTGCGCGCCCCGTCGAAGTACGCGCCGACGGTCAGCACCACGCATTCGTCCGCGACCAGGTCGAACCAGGCCAGGCACCGCCCGTCCGCGGAGGGGCTGTCCATGCCCTGATACCAGTCGTCGGGCGCCAGGCAGATCCCTTCGAGGTCCGCCGGAAGAGCAGCACGCAGGACCGCGACCCACGCGGCCTCAACCGGCGCCAGTTGTTCAGATACGTCAACACTCACGAGCGAAGTCTACTGTTCCCCGATCACCGCAGTCTCACTCTCGACGTGCGGTCGGCGGTCGGGGGCGGGCGCTATGACGGCGAAGATCCCGGGTACACGAGCGGAGCAGTGGCCGACATCTCCTCGGCGTCCGGCTTGAACCGGGCGACAGCTGCCGGGCCCCGACCTGTCTGCTCATACCACTCACGGCCCGGACCTCTGCCCCCACCTTCTGAGACGTCATACAACAACCATCCGAAGACCGGGATCAATCGCCCGCAGGTCATCCGGATCGGAGGTCACAACAGTCTGATCCTGCTCTCGGGCGTGCAGCGCCACATGAGCATCGACGATGTCCGAATGCCCACTGCGTCCACACAGCAGGCCGACCGCTCGCGCCGTCACGTCCTCCAGTGTCGGCACCCGCACAGAAGGATCGCCGAGCAACCGGGCCACTCGCGCTTGCCGGGGTCCCCCGCGCCAGGCCTGTGCCACCACCCCAGCGGGAACATCCAAAGCAGTACCGACCTCCAACGCCCGGCGAAGCAGAGCGCGAACCCTGGCGTCCCCCCGCTCGAGTGCGAGCAACGCCCCCGTGTCCAGAGTCAGACCTCCGACCCCGCCGCCCCTTGTCATCCCAGGCCCAGTGCCTTGTCGGCCCACGCACGATCGTCCGCGCTTACAGGACCGAGCTCTCGATCGAGGTCGTCCAGCAGCATCTCAAGACTGTCCTCGTGCTCAGCACGAGCAACCGCCGTACCGGGAGAAGTCACCGAGCCCGCTTCATGCCCGCTCTACAGCTCAACCGCCCCGATGCGGGCCGGGCCTGCCGGCGTCGGGCAGCGGCCGCCGGCACGCGCCTGTGGCGTTGGGTGCGATTCCCGGCATACGCACCTTCTCGCATGGCTCGGCTCTCGCCGATGACGGCCTGACGCTGGACCTGGCCCCCGCGCTCACCCCCACCGGCCTGGTCGACCGGCCCGGCTTCTTCCACGGCTTCGCCGCGCATCCGGTCGTGGTCACCCGCTCGCTGCTGGTGCTGGCCGATATCGCCTCTGCCCGTTACCTCCGCCCCGCTCCCGTGGGCGTGCGCGACCCCGTCCTCACGGCCAACGGGGATCGCCTGCGAGTCGAGTGCTTCTCCGCCTGCAACTGGGTGCTGGCCCGCCTCGATCTCCTCGCCTCCGGGCTCGACGGCGGTCGGATCGGCCACGGCACCACCAATGTCGACATCGGTCCGGCCATGCGGCGGGCCCTCGCCCGAGTGCCGCGCGGCGGGCTGCTGCACCTCGATGTCGGCACCGATCGGCTGCGCGCCTCGACACCGGCCGAGTCTGTGGAGGAGCGCCGCGTGCAGATGCCCGACCGCTGGGTGCGGGCCCTCGGCAACGCCGCCGAGCTGACGCAGCCCCTGACCGAGCGACTCAGCGTCGAGGCCACAGGCGCGCGACGCTTCGTACAGGCCCTCCGCCCGCCGGGGCAAGATCGCCCCGGTCGGCTGGGAGGGCCTGGACTCCCTCGTCTCCGCGAGGGGAAGGACCGGCGAGCGCGCCCGCCGGCTGCGCGCGCTCATCGCGGACTCGACGGTCGCGTGAGCCCAGCACCGGCGCTTCTGCGCTCTAGACTTGTCATATGTCTTGGGATCCTCAGTCCGCTGCCGCGCTCATCAGCGCCTTGAGGCGGAGACGCCATGACCTGAGATGGAGGTCGATGGCGCGGCGACTCTCTTCGTGGACGTCGCAGGGCTGCCGCTGGCAGACCGTCCATGCACCTACCAGGGGCGCGCCTACCTGCGGCAGGCCGATGGCGACTACGAGATGAGCGAGCAGGAGCGCACACAGATCGAGATCCTCGGGCTCACGAGCCGCACGCGCGTACACGACGACGCCGTGCCGATAGGCGGCTCAAGCCTGGCCGAACTGGATCCCGACCTACGTGCGACATTACGGAGCTGGTCCGGCGCACATCGAGACGCCTTCAGGGCATCGACGAGGAGATGCTGCTGCGCCACACCGGGGTCCTGGAGGCGCACGGCAACCGGTTAACGCTGGCGGGACTCTACGCATTGGGCGAGTACCCGCAGCAGTTCATTCCATCCCTGAGCATCACAGCGGCCGTCCACCTGCCGCGCAGCAGCGGCTCGAGGCTGCGCGATCTCACGCATCTGAGCGGACCGCTGCCCGTGCTGCTGCAGGACGCCATGGCGTGGGTCGAGCGGAACGGTGGGCAGCACGGTGACGTACCGGGAGGATGGGCACGCTATCGATGTGCCTGAGATTCCTATGCTCGCAGTGCGCGAGCTCATCGCGAATGCTCTGGTCCACCGCAGCCTCAGCCCCACGACCCATGGCAGGCGCGTGGATATCCGGCTCAGCCGGGACCGGCTCGTCATTGCGAATCCTGGAGGCCTGTACGCCATTACGACATCCCAGCTGGGGCATCCGGGCGGTCGCTCCGCTCCGAACGAGTTCCTCTACGCCATCTGCCAGCATTCATCGGCCGCAGCCAGAGGCCGAGGGGAGGGCGACAGTACCGCACGTGGTGCTCACCCCGCAGTCGGCGGGAGGCCCAGGCGAGACCGCTGATCTGTGACGAGGTGACAGCGCAATCCGCAGCAGCCTCGATCCACAGGCGCGCACCGGCCCTCAGCGGCTTGCTTCATAGGCGTTGATCTCGCCGATCTTCGGGCCGTAGCTGGAGGCGGGATCGTGGCACAGGTCGAGCCAGAGGTCGACCAACGCCCAGGCGGCGGGTGCAGCGATGACGTTCTGCCCCATGCACAGGATCTGGGCGTCGTAGTTCTCCACTGAGCCGCGCACGGTGACGAGGTCGTGGGCAGTCGCGGCGCGTACGCCCCTGACCTTGCAGGCGGCGATGGCGGTGCCGACACCGGTGCCGCACACGAGGATGCCGCGGTCGGCCCGTTCCTCGGAGATGATCCGGCCCGCTCGGAAGGAGACCTGCGGGTAGGTGAGTCCGGGCCCGTCGGGGTCAGACGGATCAGAAATATCGACGACGGCGCTGACCCTCTCATCGTCCTCAAGGCGGCGCTTGAGCGCGTCCTTGAGGATCGCGCCATTGCTGGGGGCGCCGATAATGATTCGCATGGCGGCAGTGTCTCAGACCGCACCGCAGAAGGAGAACCCGGTTGGGTGCGAGCATCCGGTGGCGGCCGCCCGCACCCCTGCATGATCCCGCCCGCCGTGCGTTGACGACGGACGGGGGACGATCATGGCGAGCCCGGGCGCGCAAAGGCTCTCCTCTGACGAGGTCCTGAGAAAGACTCGCGAGGCTTTCAGCAAGGGAGATTCGAGATCAACTACCCGGACAGTGGGGCCGCACGCCTGCAGAGGGCCATGGGACTCTCGCCCGAGGTGGACGTCACCGAGCACCTGGCCGCCTATCACGACGCCCTGAGCCTCTATGGATGCGGCGTCGGAGACGCCCGAGACGAGCGAGTAGCCCGTACCGACAGGGCCGACCGGGCCGCTGAGACTCTGAAACGGTACGAGCATGCCCTCACCACGTGCCAGGACGTCCCGAGCCACTGAGGCTGTCGAGCGCGATCGCCGAAGCGGGCGGAAGCGGTTCAGCTCAGCAGATCCTTGAAGTAGCGGGCGACGGGCCATCGCTGATAGCCGCAAGCCCCGTAGACGGCCCTTGCCGGCTCATGTCCGGGATCACCTCCGGTCTCCACCATCATCATGACCATTCCCGCGTCCAGAGCGCGGGCCTGGCTGTGCTCCATGAGGGCCCTGCCGATCCCCCGGCGCTGAAAACCGGGATCTACAGCGAGAATGTGGACCTCCCCCCATCGAGTCCTCCGGATGGACGTGCGTGCACACCCAGCCGGCCATCACTCCCGTCGAGGGCTCGGGTCGTATCGGTCCCGCCCATGGGTCCCGGCTACCGCTCAGAGGTACGATGCGCGCAGGTCGGCCGGGTCCTTCGCCGACAGGTCGGCCAGCGTCACATCGAAGACCGTGCGCGCCCCGGTCTCACCACGCGCGGCCATCCTCGCAGCCGCTCGGCCCATCGCGGCCACAACGGAGCCGGTGAACCCGGGGTTCGATCCGAGGTCGAGCTCGAAGCCGACGCTCGCGGCGATCCCCGGGGAGGTCTCGCCGCGGCGAATCACCGTCCCCCCGTGCGGGATACCGCTGTGCTTCGCGGCCATCTCCTCGGCGGAGATGAAGGTCACGGTGGTGTCGTAGTCCGCAAAGTAGTTGGGCATCTCCACGATCTCCCTCTCGATGCGAGCGAGATCGGCGCCGTCGTCGGCCACGACGTAGCAGTCGCGCCGGTGCATCGAGCGGGTCGTCAGCTCGACGTCGTCGCCCGCCCTGACCGCGTCGACGGTCTCCTGCACCGGCAGCGTGTACTGCCTCGCATCCGCCACCCCGGGGATGCGGCGGATCGCGTCCGAGTGCCCCTGCGAGACTCCGGGGCCCCAGAAGGTCGTCGTCGCGCCGTCGGGCAGGACCGCGTCCCCGAGAACCCGGAGCATGGAGAACAGGCCGGGGTCCCAGCCCGTGGAGATGAGGGCGAGGTGGCCGGCCCGCTTCGCGGCCGCATCGACGGGGGCGAAGTAGGCGGGGATCTCGGCGTGCGTGTCGTAGGAGTCGACCGTGTTGAAGAAGGCGGCCGCCTGCGGCCCCTGCTCGGCCAGATCCGTCGCCGACCCGCCGCAGTTGAGGCAGACATCGACCTTGTCCGCCCAGTTCGGCATGTCGTCCACGTGCGCCACCGGCGCGCCCTGCGTCGTGATCGAGCCCGGATCGCGCCGGGTGAAGACGATGACGAGCTCCATGTCGTCGTTCTTGGAGATCGCCTGCTCGGCGCCCCGCCCGAGGTTGCCGTATCCGTTGATTGCGACCCTGATCATGAGGCCTCCTGCTGTTGACGCTGTGGCGACCAGTCTCCCACCGGGAGCGGGCTCGGCGCGAGATCTGGCAGATGACGAGACCCGGAAGACAGCGCACGACGACGAACGGCTCTCGAGGCCCGGGCCTCGGAGGTCCGGCAGCGTGCGGTCCTCGGCGGCCTGCGAGCCCCCGACCTGCGGTCCCCGACGGCGTGCGGGCCCCGACAAGGCGGCCTGCGAGCCCATCGGCAGCCGGGCGCCCGGCGTCCAGGAGCAGGCTCCATAACGCATAAGCCGCACTGATCGATTCGACCTCGTGAGGTCGGCAGCCCCAGCCGAGGCGACCGCACCGGACAAGCGATAGAGAATCCTTCTCTGACGCCCCTCCCGGCTTTACCTAAATGAGACCACGGACGGCGAATCGCAGGCGGATCAAGAACTGTCGGACTCGTATAATAAGCAGGCACTCGCCGCTCCACACCAGATCTCTACGACTCCTCCCGGTCGATGCTGATGAGATGTGAATCCGCGGTCGAGGTTTCGATCCCCAGGAAGGAATCCCATGAAACGCCTTCACCGATCTGCGATCGGTGCGCTCGTAGCGGCCTCGCTCGTATGGGCCGTTATTCCCACCGCCGCGGCCGATGGGCTCGACGCCGAGCCGGCAGGCGATGCCGGCATCGAGTCCCCGGCCGCTCCCGGACCCACCCCCGCACCGGAAGACGGTTTGGTCTCCGCAACCCCAGCCGCACCCGAGCCCGGCACTGAGCCATCAGACGGCGCAGCCACCGAGTCCCCCACCCCATCCATCGACCTCACGCTCAACGGCTGGAAGAAGGAAGGCAGGGCCTGGCACTACTACGACCGGGGCGTGAAGAGGACCGGTTGGCTCTCTGACGGCGGTTCCTGGTTCTATCTCGGCGACGACGGCGCCATGGCCACCGGCTGGGTACAGGTCAGCGGTACCTGGTACTACCTCGGTGCCGACGGCGCCATGTGGCACGACACGTGGGTCGCCTCGGGCGGGCGGTGGTTCTACCTCAACCCAGACGGCTCCGCAGCCACCGGCTGGACATGGGTTGGAGGCGCCTGGTACTACCTCTACTCCGACGGCGCCATGGCCACCGGCTGGGTACAGGTCAGCGGCGCCTGGTACTACCTCGGTGCCGACGGCGCCATGTGGCACGACACGTGGGTCGCCTCGGGCGGGCGGTGGTTCTACCTCAACCCAGACGGCTCCGCAGCCACCGGCTGGACATGGGTTGGAGGCGCCTGGTACTACCTCTACTCCGACGGCGCCATGGCCACCGGCTGGGTACAGGTCGGAAGCTCCTGGTACCACCTCGGCAACAGCGGCGCCATGCAGCGCGATACGTGGCTCGCCTCGGGCGGGCAGTGGTACTACCTCGACGGCTCCGGCGCCATGGTCACCAACAGGTGGATCGGCAACTACTACCTGCAAGGCAACGGGTCCATGGCCACCGGCTGGGCCAAGGCCGACGGCACCTGGTACCGCTTCAGCGGGAGCGGCCGGTGGATGAGCAAGTACTGGGAATCCGGTACCTACACCTGCCCCGGCTGGGCCCCGATCAAGGGGAATAGGAACAGCGAGGGCGAGTGGATCTACCACCAGCCGTGGAACCAGGCCTATGGCC
>ERZ772766.914-NODE-914-length-16592-cov-4.960392_pt1 | contig 16592 bp, 8 predicted proteins | sample MGYA00511379_ERZ772766 | MGnify/ENA primary metagenome ERZ772766 (study PRJEB29015, sample SAMEA2737895) | human oral metagenome | biome: human oral; feature: human-associated habitat; material: dental | place: China | collected 2116 ...
TTTTAAGCCTAGAACCTGCATTTTGCACCATTTTGCCTTTCTAGTTTGGTTGCCACCCCATATTTTTTCAACTCCAAAAACCTGCTTTTAGCCCCTAAAACCCCACTTTTTATGTCCATTTTGCCCTTTTCAGCCATGTGTTTCATGCTTCGGAAAGGTTTTATTTATACCATTGTAGTGTATTCTTATGCCTTTTTGCCTTCCATTTAGCGGCATTTTGCACGGCATTTAGCACCAAAACGGCTTGCATTTAGCATCAAAACGCATTGCATTTAGCATTAAAACGCAGTGCGTTTTGCAGCATATTGCCCTTCATTTCGTAGTAAATAGCCCCGAAATGGGTGCAAATGGCGGCGTATTCAAATAAATATTCATTTTGCCGCATTCACATTGTAGCCCCTTTTTACATCAAAACAAACCCTCGCGAGAATCGATTTTTTGCGGGAAGGAGAGTGGTTGGTGGACAAAAATGGCACTCATAGTGTTAAATTTCTTGCTGAAAAACGGACAAAAGGAGAGTGGTTGAGGGGTTGACAAGCGGACGGGTTGACAAGTTAAGGAGCGAGTAAGTTGATAGCCGAGGCATCTTTCTTATCATCTTCCATACTCATCAACTCATCAACTCGTCAACTAGAGTTGATAGCTAAAGCTTCTTTCTCATCATGTTTTATTGTCAAACAGAATTGCTGTTGGAAAATAGTTGTTAGAAGAATGCAAGGCGTGCGTAGCATAGCATCAATAAACCTTTACGCAGAAGAAAAGGAACTCTTTTTGTTTGCTTACGATGCACCTATGACTTTCCAAATCCATTTCTGTTTGACTATAAAATACCCCAGACGGGTAGTTATGCCGCTTGCCAATCATTTTAGTTTGTTTGCATCGCTGCCTGTTCGTCTTTCGTTTGCTTGTCGGCATCTTGCCTGCCTTGTTTTTTTGCTTAACACGCCTCGCCTTCAAAAACAAGACAAGCAAAATGCCGCACCATACACAAGGGCTGCACAGGTTCAAACAGGCGATTGAGGTAAGCCATTGGGGCTTCACAATAACGAAAAGGGGATGGCAGATTGGTTTCTGCCATCCCCTTTGGGGTTTCTGCCACAGGGCAAGTGTGTGCGGTTTATTTCACCATTACCTTGGCAACCTTATTGTTTACGGTAACAACGTATGCGCCTTTGGGCAGCGAGAAGCTTTGGCTTGTGGCGCTCATCTTAGCCTTTTGTACCAAGCCGCCGTTTATGCCATACACGCTAACGATGCTTCCTGTTGCGGCTTCTACCACGATACCGCCTTCAACAACCTTGATAAAGGTGTCGGTGTTGTCGGCATTTACACCCTCGATGCCCGTTGCGTCGGGTATGAAGCGGATGTGCTTGGTGTGTAGCAGCAGCTTGGGGAACTTGGCATTGGTCATTACGCAAACCAAGTCTTCGTAGCGTTTGGTGAGTTTCAGTGTGGTAACGCCGTTGGTTACGGTGTATTCGGCATCTACATCAAACTCTTCGCCTTGTAGGTTCCCGTTCTTATCTACGTTCACATTACCGGTAAACCAGCGGTACACGGTGGGTGTTCCGTCGACAACAGCCTCAGAACTGAGGTCTACCTTGTTGCCGTTGGCACTAACGTCAACAGGGTTTTGCCTTTGATAGGCATAGGATGTGCGGTAAGTGCCGTTCGTTGGAGGCAGCGTAGAGAAGCGCAGGTTGTTGCCAACAAGGTTGAGCGCACGCAAGTGGGCGTTGTTACGCACATTGATAGACGTGAGCTTGTTGTTGCTGACGAAGAGCTGACCCAAGTTGAGCAGCGGCTTACAGTCGAGCGTCGTCATCGAGTTGGCCGTTAGGTCGAGGCTCTCCAATGCTGTAAGTCCGCGGAATTTAACCTCTGTCAGGTTGTTTCGGCTAAGGCTTACCACTATCAGATCTTTGTTCTTAGTAAGGTCGAGCTTGGTAAGCTTGTTGTCGGACATGGACAAGTATTCGAGGTTGGGATACTTCGAGAGGTCTATGTCAGAGATGTTGTTGCGGCTAAGGTCTAGCTGTTTAAGTGCTGTGCTAGGCGCGAAGTCGAACTTGGAGAGGCCAACGTTGTCTAATGTAATAGAGCGGGTGTCTGCCAACTTGCTGATATCTACCGAAGACATCTTGGCGTTGGTAACGCTGAACACGGTAAGTTTCTCTTCGGGTTTCGACACCAATACGCGCACTTTCACGCCTTTGTTGGTAAGGGCGGTAAAGCGTGTGTAGGTATCGGCCTTCAAAACGTATTGGCTCATGGCTCCATCGCCGCGCCAATCGAAGTAAACAGACATGCCCTCGATGTTGCCACGTAGTGATAGCTGAACGCTGTCTCTGTTGTTTGTGGTGGTAAACGATGCCAGTTCGTTTGTTGGTGCGGGGATGGGTTGCACCAAGGTGGTCTTTAAGACGTTCTTACCCGTGAATGCGGGGTAGGCAGGGTGTGATATTTCGCAATACACTTTGCCTTTGGTTAGGGTCTTAAACCTGGTAGAGCCCTTGTCGTCCAGGTAGTCGGTTCCCAGCACGTAAGGTTGTCCGCCTTGGGTTTTCCAAACGAAGTTGGTGGTTTTGTTGTTGATGGTTACGTATTGCTCGGTGAGGTCGATACCAGGCGACGTGGTGGCAATCACCACTTCGCGTTGCGGAGCATAGGTAAAGTGGGCCTCGTCTAGACCAAACCTGTTGGGCATGTTGGCCAGCGTGAAGTAGTTGTTGCTGATGTCGAGTTTAGCAACTGGTGCTAGGGGGATAATGCCCAGCAAGGTAAGCTCGTTGTTAGAAACGTTTAGTTCTTTGAGCTGTTCGCTGTGGTCGAGGATCAATCTTGTAAGCTTGTTGTACGACAGGTTTCCTCTTACCAGTGCATCGGCACGTCGTAGGTCGAGGTTGGCCAAGTTGTTGTGGCTTAGGTCGAAGTCGGTAATGGTGAAGTAATCGTCTACCGTGATTGTTTCAAGCTGGTTATAGCTGAGGTTCACGTGGGTGAGCAGACTCTTGTATTGCGACTTAGACTTGCCTTTCAGCGAGATGGTTTTGAGCTGGTTGTGCGATAGGTCGAGCCTTTCGAGCTGGTTGTTGCGTCCCAAGTCTATGGTGGTAAGCCCCGTATTTACGAGCGACAGCACGCGCAGGTCCGTTAGTTCGGTAACGTCTATGCTTGTGATGTTTAGGTCTTTCACTTCAAGAGCCGTCACATAGTTGTCTTGGGGTACGGTCACCACGATGTTTCCGTTACCTGCTCGCTGACCGGTGATGTTGGCGGCAGTGGGCTTTTCGGCAGTGATGTTCACTTCTTTTTGTTGTCCGTTTCCAAAGTCTACCTTAACTTTTACGGGTTTCTGTGGCGTTGCACCCTTCATTCCCACGGTTAGGTTGATGGTTTGTCCAGCCGTTGCGGTGGTGGCAAAGTCTATTGCCCTTACGTCCTTACCAAATTCGCTATCGTCTTTAACGGTGAATGGTTCGGTAAATAGGGGATATTCGTTGAAAATGGTGTTGGTGAAGATAAGCACCACCTTGCCGTCTACGGGCCTAAGCAGCGTTACCTTTCCGTTATCGTAGTAGTAATAGCTGGCATCCAGCTCGGTACGTTTGGCCAGTGTGTCTTTATCCAGCTTGTAGAGTTTGCCCAATGTGGTAGTACCTTCGCGAAGCACTTGTTTGGTGAAGTCTAGCACGGTGCCCACCTTATAGGTGTCGTCCAGTACCAGGTCGCGTTGGTCGTAGTAATACTCGCGCCACGTGTTCTGTGGTTTGGGCAGCGAGGCGAAGGTCATCAGGTTTTTGCGTATGTTGAAGATGTACAAGTCGGGACATTTGCTCACGTCTATAGAGGTAAGCTTGTTGTGGTTTGCTCCCAACGTAACGAGCTTAGGCACTTTGCTCAGGTTGAGTGCGCGCAGGTTGTTGCCCGCACAATATAAGTGGCGTAGGTCTGGACAGTGGGTCAGATCGATGTCGTCGAACTTCACATCGGTGTTAATCGTACCCGAAGCATGCTCTATGTAGAGTTCGTTTAGCTTGGAGTTTTTGCTGATGTCTAGCTTGTTTACTCGCGTGTCGCTAACGTTCAGTACATTCAGGTTGGCGTTGTGCGAAACGTCGATGGTGCTGATGTCGGTCATGTCGAGGCTCAAACGGCGCAGCGTGGTGCAGCCTTTGGTGTCTACCTCAGTGATGGTGCGGCAGTGGTAGGCATCGAAAGAAACCAGCTTGGGGAAGTTCTTTAACTCGAACTTAGACTGTACGTATGCGCATTGTGCAATTTCCAGTTCCAGAAGTTCGGGCATGTTGCCCAGCCTAAGCGGCGTTTGTGCCGAGAAGGGATTGTCGCGCAGGTAGAGGAACTGCAACGATTTGAGGTTGGAAAGGTCTATCTGCTTAATGGAGTTGTAGGCCAATCGCAGGTAAGAAAGTTTCAAATCCTTATGAAAGGTAATTTGGTCTATCTTACAACCCGTAGCGTTGAAGAAGTCGATCTTGTTCGGGTCGCCGTAAATCTTTACGATTCCCTCCCTGGTAACCGTTCCCGAGTAGTCGGTTCCTGTGGGCACTTCTGCGCCTTGTTTCAGCTTGGCAACGCCAACAGACAGTTCTTCGCGTCCGTTACCGCAGTCTATTTCTACGTATTCGTTGCCTTGTGTGCTACCAAGCGAGAAGGTTACGATAGGCGATTCGCCTTTATTTTCCTCATACACGGTGGTATGGAATGTGATGATGGGTTGCTGATCTTTGTTCTGTGCGAACGCCGGCAGGCCCACCACTGCCATCAATGCCAACAGCAAAGATGCAAGTAGGGTTTGTTTGTAATTCATACGCTGTTAGTAAATAATAATTTTTTTCGCTGATTTTCCGTTCACTTGGATGAGGTAAACGCCTTTGCTCCATGCGCTGGCGTCTATGGTTGTTTCGTCTCCCACGGCCGATTGGGTGTGTGCAAGCTGCCCTGCCATGGTGAAAACGCGCACTTCCAATTGCTTCTCGCCAGCCCTGAACACGTTAAAGTGCCTTGGCCCGGCCGGGGTGATGATGGTCTTGTTGTCGGCTTCGGCGGTGTTGATGCCTGTTGAGCCGGCCTTGCGGCGCAGCACTTCTTTCAGTCCGGCGTAGGCATCGAACTTTCCTGCGCCCCATTGTACGGGGTCTCCTTCTTTCACATCATTGTCAACAACAGCCGTTTTGCGGATGATGTCGGCAACGTCTGCGGCTTTAAGCGTTGGGTCGGCTTCGAGCCAAAGGGCGATAGAACCAGCCACAACAGGTGTTGCCATCGATGTGCCCAGGGTTTGGTGCCAGTAATAGCTCTTGCCGTTGACGGTGTGCTTGGCTTGCAAGCCCACATCAGAGTAGCCGTTCTTGGGGTCTTCAACGGTGTAGGTGTTAACCGATGATATAACCACTGCGCCGGGTGCGCAAACTAATGGCAGGTTACGACCATCGAGCAAGGTGCCGAACGACGAGAAGCGCGAACTCTTACCTTTTGGAAATTCGTTCTTGTTGTAGCCATACACAAATCCGTCCATAGCGGCCCAGTGGTCGCGCACGTTATAGCTTCCCACGGTAATCATGCCCGCTGCACAGGCCATGTCGTTGATGGTGCCGTTGCGCGAACCCTTCGTCCAAATTCCACTTCCATTGGCATTGTTGTAGGCACCGTCGTAGTCGTCGAAGTAAACAAACTGCGCATCGCCGTACAGATCTACGCGTTTGCCGTCCTTCCCTTCTACAAGTATGCCTAGTTTGTATTTACCCGTTTTGTTGGTTGTTTGGTTGTCGCTGGTTAGGAAACGGGCGATGGCGTAGTAGCGACCCGTTTCAGGGTCTTTTGTTCCGCCCACCATTACGTATCCTTCAAAGGCTTGGTTGAAGACCGAATTGCTAGTTATCGCTCCTTCTTCGGCATATTCGCCGCCAGATGAATACATGGTTAGCTTACCGTTGGGACTGGGTTCTACGGTGATGCGTGTGGCAATACGGCCGCGTTCCTCGTTAAAGACCACCACTTGCATCTTAAACTCGGTGGCATCCGAGCTGTAAGCGTACACCTGCCCATTGCGAAGGTTGTAGTAATCTTTCTTTCCTACGGTTTGTTTTCCTGCTGCCATTGGGCGGATAAAAGTTTGCAGCTTGTTGTCGGTTTGCGTGAAAGTCTTGTTAAGTGCCACGGGATAGTCGGCCTCGTTGCCTGCTGCCACGCAGATGATGGCGCTGTCTGTGCAGCTGGTTAGGAAGCGGTTCATCACGCTAGTGCTGTCGTGCGAACCCAGGTTGCTGCCTAACGAGAGGTTGATGACGCATGGCTTGGCCTGCGGCCCTGATAGGCGGGCGTATTGATAAACGTCGTCTATGCCCAGTGCGATGAACATGTCGCGCAGGTCTCCGCACGAAGCCACCAACTCCGATTCCGTTGCAATTCCGTAGTAGGGGTTGTCTATCTCGACGTTTTTCGACGTCTTATTGTCCTTGGTAACGGCAACGGTGGCCTTTCCCTTATACCCTCCGGCCATAATTCCGGTGGTGTGGGTGCCATGAAACTGCCCTCTGTTGTCGGTTTCAAAGTCTTCAATGGCAAACACGTTGTCCATTGATTTCCTGTGTTTGGCTATTTCGGGCAACTGTGCCTTGGGGAAATAGCTCTCCCAGATGTACCCGTCTTTACCTGCACTGCTGGTGTACAGCCTGCTTAGGTAACCGTATCGTGTGGTTCCGTCGGGTTTAAGAAAGTTGATGTTGTTGGGGTCGATGCCTCCGTCTACGATGCCCGTAACCACCCCTTTGCCCGTATAGGCTTGTGGCAGGCCAACGCCTTGGTGTATTTTGTTTACGCCAATGGCCTCTCTAACGCGGTCCATTTTCTGTGCAACGGGGCGCGACAGTTGTATTCTGCGTACGCATTTCAGTTCGGCTATCTGCTCAACGCTATTTAGCGGCATGCTAACGATGGCGATGTTGCCTTTTACCCGCAATACGCTCACACCTTTTTCGGCAAGAGTTCCAAGAGCTTCCTTCCCGTTAAACTCAATCATGCCAATTGTTCGTTGGGGGTTAGCGTTGCCCTCACCGATGCTTCTGGTTTGTGGGTTGTAACGTGGAATTTTAAAGTTCAGCTCTTCTTTCAACGTAACTTGGCTTTGCAAGTCGATTTTCGACTGTGCATAGCCTCCCAATAGGAGGCCAGCACAAATGGTGGTGAGAAATGTTCGCTTCATTACTTGTTGATAAAAATTTTCTTTCCGTTAATGATATACAGTCCTTTTGGAAGGTTCTTTTCTTCAACGCGCGTTCCGTCGAGACGGTAAACCACGCGTTTGTTGGTCTTGTTAGCGGCGGCGGGGTTGGCAATGCCGTTGGTGGAAATCCCGTTGAACCAAATTTCAAGGCGGTCGCCGTTGGCAAATTCAAGTTCGTAGGTGTGTCCTCCTCCGCCCGTTGCTTCAACTTCTTTTCCGTTGAGCCGCACTTTAAGTTTGCTCAGGTCGGTTCCGTCGAAGGCCAGTGTGAAGGGGTTGTCGTCTTCACCGAATTTGATGGTGTTCTCTCCGTTGTTCAGTTGCACTTCCGTTCGGTCTTGTCGGTTGAAGTAGAAGAAGCGGTCGGCCAGTTGTTTGCTGTCTACAAACACCGTAGCCGTTTTGTCGCGCTTGGGTGCCGAAGTTTCAACACCGATGTTCATTCCGTTTTTCAGCGTTATTTCGTACACGCCGTCGATGTTGTTCGTATATTGTTTGCCGTTCAGTCTTAGCACTTTAATCTTGCATCCGTTCTTTGCCCTGACCTTAACCACGCAGTTCGTTTCGGGCAGTTCGATGGTGTTCATGCCGTCTTGTAGGGCAATGTGGTTTTGGTTGTAGTCCCATCCTTGGTATAAGATGATGTTTTCGGCATGGTCTACATAGAACATGGCCTTTACCTTTCCAAGCTTATGTGCGGCTATGTCGATGTTCATGTCGTCGGTAATCGTGAGGTTCAGGCTGCCGTATATGGTGTTTGGCGTTCCGTTCACCTTCACCGCATCGATGGCGTGGGTGGTGGTGTTGAACGTGATGGTGAGCCTTGAACCGGCCTTTACCGAGAAATTTGGGTCAGTGTAGTTGGTTACGGGCTTGCCGTCTACGGTAACACTACTTACGACGCCCTTGGCTTCTTCGGTGTTGAACGCGAATTTAACGCGGCAGTCTTTGTCGGGATAGTTTGCGGTGATGTCGATCAGTCCGCCGTCTTTGGGCTTAACGGTGTAGGAAGTGTTGCCTTTGGGCAGTTGCAATCCGTCTACCACGATGCTGTAAAGCGGTGCGGCCGTATAAGATACCGTGCTGATGACAATTTCTTTCTCCACGTCGGGAATCCAATGAATGGTGTTGTCGCCATTTTTTAGCACCACGTCCGTAAATGTTCCAGAGCGTTGCACCTTCACTTTTGCGGCATTGTCTACCTTAACGGTGCACGAAGCCGTGCGTAAATTGGCGAAGGTGTTGGTGGTGATGTTGATGGTAGAGCCATTGTCTTCGGGCAGGTTGACGTACACATAGCAGCTGGTCATGCTGTAAATGTTCTGTTTTGTGTCTCCCTTGGCAGTTTTCTTTACCACGTCTACCAAGCAATTCCCGTCTGTAGCCTTCACTTCAAACGAGCCACTTGCGGTAAGTGGGATGTTGTTATCTCCGTTAACAAGGTTGTTTATCGCAACGCCGTTAACCTTAATACTCACTCGGCTGGCATCATCAACGTTTATCTTGATGTTGCTGTCGGCATAAGCGGCCGACGAGACCATAACTAAAATTGTTCCTAAAAGAAACGAGTAGAACTTCTTCATAGGCTCAAAGCATAAAAAAATTGCAGCAGTTGATGTTTGGTTGATACGAAATTTCCAATAGCCGGGCGGTTGGTACGCCCAACTCTGTCTGTGTCATTAAATACATTTTTGGTGGATTGAGCTGCTTCAACCTACCATACATAGTTCCTAACACGCGGTAAAGTTAGTGAAAAATGATTAGAAAAAGCGTTTAAGGCTGATTTTTTTTACTTTTTTATTGCTAATATGGCATTTTCTGTATGAAATCTGCTTGTGAAGCGTACGTAATGTTATATTTTGGTGCTTTTTTATCCGTTTAAAGAAGGATGAAAGGCGTATTGTAGTCGTTTAGATAGTTTTTTGTTTCTTTTTGAAAGAGATTTTGTGGTAAAGCTTGATGTTTTTAGTAATAAATGTGCTTTGTTGTATCAAATTGATAGATTTGCAATGTAAGAACAAGGCATGTTGTTCATGTCTGTTTGCGACATGAATTTGTGTGCGTTTCTGGGGGACACAAGCTGTTTGTCGTGATGTTACAAGCCCCTTGTGGTGTGTACAAGTCCCTTGTAGTGTGGCTACAAAGCTGCTTGTGTTTTAAAAGCAAGTGCTTGCACAACCTACTAAATGGGGGCGTAGGGTTGCGCCGTCGCTTTCTCGCCCGCTTATTCTGCTTTCTCTCCCTTCCTAAAAGGCAGGCAACTTTTCCATTTCACGGATTCGCCCTTACTCTCGGCTTTCTTTGCCTCCACGCATTTAAGAAACTCGTAAAGACCTTGGCGAACCGAGCGCAGACCGAATTCTTCGGTGTGGATGTCTTCGGGAGCGAGCCAGAAACACTCGGCGGCATCGTCCATAGCTTGCAGTTGGCTCTCGTCTTCCACTTCGCAACGGAAGAAAAGGTCGAGCGTATGCACGTCAAATTCAGAGTAGCGGTAAACGTTTGGTTGGCTAAACAGGTATTGGCAATTGGTTACGGTGAGCCCCGTTTCTTCTTTCACCTCGCGGCACACGCCCTCTTCGGCCGTTTCGCTGATGTCCGAAAAGCCGCCGGGCAGGTCGAGTGTGCCTTTCCCCGGGTTCTCTTTACGGCGTTCAACAAGCAATTCGCCTTTGGCGTTAACGATGAAAGCCACGTTGGCACTGCTGGGATTGAGGAAATATTCGAAACCGCAACTCTTGCAAACCTTACTTTTCTCGGTGTTTTCTTCAAAGCGCGCGCTGCCGCAGCAGGGGCAATATCTAAACTTCTCTAATGGGTGCATATCCTTCAAACGTTTTGTTATTCGGTTGCAATATTACGAAAAAGTTGTGAATTTTGCAAGTCTTCGTGTGTTTTTTGATTTCTGTCAATTGCTAAAACATTCGTTCCGAAAAAGGCGTTCTCAACTTTTATTGCTAACTTTGCAGTACAAGCAAACACTGTATAAACAAAAGATATGAGAACCAAGAGATTTCTGTTGGCTGCGGCTCTGATGCTGACTGCGGCAACATCGGCCTTTGCCCAAAAGAATTTTACCCTTAACTTGTGGCCGTCGAAACCTGCCGTCGTAGGCAGCGACGATAAGGATACGGCCTTGGTGCAGGTGTTTTTGCCGCGCGAAAAGGTTGCCACGGGCAGGGCGGTGGTTATTTGTCCGGGTGGCGGATATCAAACATTGGCGATGGACAGCGAGGGGCGCGACTGGGCTCCGTTCTTCAACGACATGGGCATTGCGGCCATTGTGTTGAAGTATCGTATGCCCAACGGCGATAAGCAAGTGCCTATCTCTGATGCCGAAGAGGCCATGAAACTGGTGCGGCGACATGCGGCCGAATGGCGCATTAAGCCTAACGAGGTGGGCATTATGGGCGCATCGGCTGGCGGACACCTGGCCTCGGTGCTGGCAACAAAGGCAACGGGCGATGCCCGACCCGACTTCCAAATTCTGCTCTATCCCGTTATCACCATGCAGCCGGGGCTTACCCATCGCGGTTCGCGCGAGCGTTTCTTGGGCAAGAACCCCAGTAAGGCCGACGAACGCGAATACAGCACCGACCAACAAGTTACGCGTTCTACGCCGCGGGCATGGATTGCGCTGAGCGACGACGACCGTACGGTGATGCCCATCAACGGCGTTAACTATTACGCAGAGCTTTATCGGCACGATGTTCCGGCATCGCTGCATGTCTTTCCTGGTGGAAGACACGGCTGGGGGCGCAAGCAGACTTTTAGGTATAACTTAGAAATGGAACTCGAACTTAAAGCGTGGCTGCAATCGTTCTAGACTTTTAGGCGCAGCCCAAATTGTCATTCTTCATGGCTACCCGTGTGGGGGAGCGTGGCTATCACATAAAAGATAGCCACGCTCCCTCTTGCAGGTGGCCATGTTGCGTGTTGGTGGTGGCGCAAGGTTTGCGGCCTGTTTGTTCCTTCATAAGGCAGTAAGCGAAGGGCGTTATCACTGTTTTAACCTGCAAACGTAGCCTATTCAAGGCCGAAACCGCCATGTTGTTAACCCTGTTTTTGTGCCATCCTGTGGGCGTTATGCCGTGAAACATGGCGGCGTGCAAATGCAATTTCTTTTCTAAAAGTTTTCGTAACCCATTTATTTTCATTAACTTTGCACCGTTCAAACACGAATGTTGTCTATTATGGCTGGGGGCAACGGTTGGTTGGACAAGTAATAATAGACAAGGTTTCTAGGTTCGTGGGTTGATGAATTCATGATATTTGGATAACGATTAGCAACGATGAAGTCATCAACAAACAAGGTTTCGTTTGGTGTAAACCCCGCTTGTGGTGCGCTATTAGGCTTGCCAAGGCCTGCATCTGCTTTCGCGGCATGCCCCAAAGTGGGCGGTGTTGGCGAGTTGATGAGTTGTTTGTGGCGTTATCTTTGTTTTGATACGGCCCTACCGCGAAACCATTTTAACAACAAGAAGAATTGAAGACATTTAAAGAATTGGGCGTGAGCGAGCCTATATGCCGCGCCATTGAAGAGTTGGGTTTCGAGCAGCCCATGCCTGTACAACAAGAAGTGATTCCCTACCTGCTGGGTAACGGCAACGATGTTATTGCCTTGGCGCAGACGGGAACGGGCAAAACAGCAGCCTACGGCATACCCGTACTGCAAAAGGTAAACCCCGAAGAGAAGCATACGCAAGCCCTTATACTTAGCCCTACGCGCGAACTTTGCCTGCAAATAGCCGACGATTTGGCCGACTTTTCCAAGTACGTGCAAGGTCTGCACGTGGTGCCCGTGTATGGCGGAGCGTCTATCGAGATGCAAATTCGCCAACTACGCAAGGGCGCACAGATAATCGTGGCCACCCCAGGCCGACTCATCGACCTGATGAAACGCGGCGTTGCGCAGCTAGACAACGTGAACAACGTGGTGCTGGATGAGGCCGACGAGATGCTGAACATGGGCTTTACCGAGAGCATCAACGCCATATTCGAGGGCGTTCCTGCCGATCGTAACACGCTGCTTTTTTCGGCAACGATGAGCAGGGAGATTGAAAAGATAGCCAAAAACTACCTGAACGACTACAAGGAAATTGTGGTGGGAAGTCGTAACGAGGGTGCCGAGAAGGTGAACCACATATATTATATGGTGAATGCCAAAGACAAATACCTGGCACTTAAACGCCTGGTTGACTTCTATCCGCGCATCTTCGCCATTATTTTCTGCCGTACCAAGCTTGAAACACAAGAAATAGCCGACAAGCTTATTCGTGACGGATACAATGCCGAGGCTTTGCACGGCGACCTAAGTCAGCAGCAGCGCGACCTCACCATGCAGAAGTTCCGCAACCACAACGTGCAGTTCTTGGTGGCCACCGATGTGGCCGCACGTGGATTGGACGTTGACGACCTGACGCATGTTATTAACTACGGACTTCCAGACGACATCGAAAGCTACACCCACCGCAGCGGACGAACAGGGCGTGCCGGCAAAAAAGGAACGTCAATCAGCATCATCCATACGCGCGAACGCTCCAAGGTGCGTGCCATCGAGAAGATTATCCAAAAGGAATTTGTAGACGGAACACTGCCCACGGCCAAGGAAATATGCAGCAAACAGCTGTACAAGGCTATGGATGCCATATCTAAGGTCGACGTGAACGAGGAAGAAATTGCCCCGTTCCTCGAAGAGATTAACCGCCACTTCGAGTACATCGACAAAGAAGACCTTATCAAAAAGATTGTAAGCATGACCTTCGGCCGTTTCTTAGACTACTATGCCAACGCGCCCGAAATAGAGAAACCATCGATGAAACGCAACGAACGCGAGGGCAAAAGGGCCGAACGCGGGGGCGGTCGTGATGCACAGCGCGGCGCACGCGGCAAACGAACGGAGCGCGGCGCACGTGGTGCACGCAAGGCCGAGGCTGGTTATCGCCGCCTGTTTGTTAACTTAGGTAAGGACGATGGGTTCTATCCTGGCGAGGTAATGCAGTTTATCAACCGCAATGTTCAAGGTCGTGTGGCCGTGGGTCACATTGATTTGTTGGGCAAATTCTCGTACATCGAGGTTCCCGAAGGCGATGCCTCGCGCGTTATGCAAGGTCTGTCGGGTGCTAGTTATAAAGGTCGCGACGTGAGATGCAACGATGCCGACGAGGGCGGACACGGCCGTTCGGCCTCGGCTAAGGGCGGCCGAAAGGGGCAACGCTATGCCGATTCGGCTCCCGCAGCAGGCGGAAAGCGTGGAAAAAAGGCGCAACGCAGCTTTAACGATGATAACGAAACGGGCGATTGGCGGCAGTTTTTCCAGCAGCCTGCGCCCAAACTAAAAGGCGCAGAACCCGATTTCTCGGAAGAAGGTTGGGCTAGGCGCAGGCCGAAAGCCTAGGGTAGGCAGGCTAGGCCAATCGGAAAAGTCGGAAAAGTCGGACTAGTCTGACTAGTCCGACTAGTCCGACCGATCCGACCAGTCCGATTAATCAAAAACAAAGGTAAAAACAAAAAATAACGCATTGATTATTCGTCATTTCCTTTTTTATTACCTACCTTTGTGCCAATTTATTTTTAGATGTTTTAAAACAATAAGTTTTTAGATGAACGTAATAACGAAAACAATTTCATTGCCTGATGGCAGAACCATCAGCATTGAGACCGGGAAAGTGGCAAAGCAGGCCGATGGTTCGGCTGTCGTTCGTATGGGCAACACCGTACTACTTGCTACTGTTTGTGCCGCAAAAGATGCAGTTCCCGGAACAGATTTTATGCCTTTGCAGGTTGATTACAGAGAGCAGTATTCTGCCGCAGGGCGTTTCCCTGGTGGCTTTACCAAACGCGAAGGCAAGCCTGGCGACAACGAGATTCTTACCTCGCGCCTTGTAGACCGCGTTTTGCGGCCCTTATTCCCGTCAAACTACCATGCAGAAGTTTTTGTAAACGTGATGCTGTTGTCGGCAGATGGTGTTGACCAGCCCGACGCTTTGGCCGGCTTGGCCGCGTCTTCGGCAATGGCATGTTCAGATATTCCCTTCGATTTCTACATCAGCGAGGTTCGCGTTGCTAGGGTTAACGGCGAATATGTTGTTAATCCCACCTTCGAGCAAATGAAGGAGGCCGACATGGATATCATGGTGGGCGCAACCAAGGATAACATCATGATGGTGGAAGGCGAAATGGACGAAGTTACCGAGCAAGACCTTATCCAAGCCCTCAAAGTGGCTCACGATGCCATCAAGCCCATGTGCACCATGCAAGAAGAACTGGCTAAGGAACTGGGTAAAGACGTTAAGCGCGAATACGACCACGAGGTGAACGACGAAGATTTGCGCAAGCAGATGAACGACGAGCTGTATCAGCCCGTGTACGATGTTACCAAGCAGGCTCTGCCTAAGCAGGAACGCCACGATGCTTTCGACAAAATCGTTACTGACTTCTTGGAGAAGTACGATGCCGAAAACGCCGAAAAGCTTACTGCCGAAGAGCTGGAAGAAAAGCACGGAATGGCTGCACGCTACTACGATGATGTGTTGCGCGATGCCATGCGCCGTTGCATCCTCGACGAGGGCAAGCGCCTTGATGGTCGTAAGACCGATGAAATTCGCCCCATCTGGTGCGAAGTAAGCTCGTTGCCCATGCCTCACGGTAGCGCCATCTTCACCCGTGGCGAAACGCAAAGCCTTTCAACATGTACCTTGGGCACAAAGCTAGACGAGAAAATGGTAGACGATGTGCTCGACAAGAGCTACATGCGTTTCCTTTTGCACTATAACTTCCCCCCATTCTCAACAGGCGAGGCCAAGGCACAACGTGGGGTTGGCCGTCGCGAAATTGGCCACGGCCACTTGGCTTGGCGTGGTTTGAAGGGGCAAATTCCCGCAGACTATCCTTACACCGTGCGTGTGGTAAGTCAGATCTTGGAGAGCAACGGTTCTTCGTCTATGGCCACCGTATGTGCCGGAACACTTGCTTTGATGGATGCTGGTGTGCCTCTTAAAAAGCCCGTTAGCGGTATTGCTATGGGTCTTATCAAAAATCCGGGCGAAGAGAAGTACGCCATCCTCAGCGACATCCTTGGTGATGAGGACCACTTGGGCGACATGGACTTCAAGACAACGGGCACGAAAGACGGACTTACGGCCACGCAGATGGACATTAAATGCGACGGCTTGAGCTTTGAAATCCTTGAAAAGGCCCTGATGCAAGCTAAGGCAGGCCGCGAGCACATCCTTGGTAAGCTTACCGAAACGATTGCCGAGCCACGTCCCGAACTTAAACCCCAAGTTCCACGCATCGTGCAAATCGAAATACCCAAAGAGTTTATCGGTGCTGTTATTGGTCCGGGCGGAAAGATTATCCAGCAGATGCAAGAAGACACGGGTACGACGATTACCATCGACGAAGTGGATGGTAAGGGCAAGGTTCAGGTGAGCGCACCCGACAAAGCCAGCATCGATGCAGCCCTTTCTAAGATACGTGCCATTGTGGCCGTGCCCGAAGTTGGCGAAATTTACGAGGGTACGGTTCGCTCGGTTATGCCTTACGGCTGTTTCGTAGAGATTATGCCAGGCAAAGACGGACTGCTGCACATCTCGGAAATAGATTGGAAACGCCTTGAAACAGTTGAAGAGGCTGGCATTAAGGAAGGCGACAAGATGCAGGTGAAACTGCTCGACATCGACCCCAAGACGGGCAAGTACAAGCTGTCGCGCCGCGTGTTGATGGAGAAACCCGAAGGGTATGTAGAGCGCGAACGCCGTCCACGTGGCGACAGACCCGAAAGGGGTGAACGCCGTGGCCGTCGCGACGATCGTCACGACCGCGATTAATGCAAGTCGCCGCAAACCTTTGTCGGCCTATCGCGCCGACAACATGCGCTGCAACAAGCTAGCGTTCGGGCGCACATGGCGCCCTCTACACAAGCATAACTTATAATTGGTGAGCCGTCTTTACGATAAAGGTGGCTCACTTTTTTTTGTTTATAGAGGGATATAATAAGCCATAAACCAATAAGCTTACTGCTTTATGAATGCCAAAGGCGCACCACCTGATGAATTTACTATTAAAAAGGAATTGGTTTTAGAAATTGTTAGCATGCCCCACTTTGCCGTCAACAAATCAACACAGCATACGCCAGTTTGGTATAGGCAATTTTTAGGACATGCCTATAAGTAATCCTTTCTCTTCCCCCTTTTTAGTGGGGAAGAGAAGTGCTGCATAGTCATTCTAATAGTTAAATAGTTATTTTTATTTTACAAACCTGCTCTAATTTCCACGTCGTTCTAGCGAAAAGAAGGGTTAAAAAGTAGGTAAAAAGGCACTTTTTTTAGCATTTCACGCCGTG
>ERZ772766.915-NODE-915-length-16569-cov-35.235134_pt1 | contig 16569 bp, 13 predicted proteins | sample MGYA00511379_ERZ772766 | MGnify/ENA primary metagenome ERZ772766 (study PRJEB29015, sample SAMEA2737895) | human oral metagenome | biome: human oral; feature: human-associated habitat; material: dental | place: China | collected 2116 ...
GGACACCGCCCTCTCACGGCGGCGGCGCCGGTTCGAATCCGGCTGGGGGTACGAGAGGCGAAGGCTCGCACCGCCCCGCGGCGGTACGAGCCTTCGGCGTCGTAGCCCGCGATAGCCGATGACCCATGACGGATCTGAACCGGATGAGGTCGGGTCAATCGATTATCGAGGCACCCTCTGTAGGATGCCCGCGTGACGAACTTTCCCGTGCTGAAGACCCCCGGCCCCCTTGCTGACGGTGCCATGCGTATCACTCCGCTGGGAGGTCTGGGCGAGGTCGGCCGCAACATGACCGTCTTCGAGCTTGATGACAAGCTGCTCATCGTCGACTGCGGTGTGCTCTTCCCGGAGGAGGACCAGCCCGGTGTCGACCTCATCCTTCCCGATTTCTCCTCGATCGAGGACCGCATCGACGACGTCGTCGCTCTCGTCCTGACCCACGGCCATGAGGACCATATCGGGGGCGTGCCGTATCTGCTGCGTCTGCGTGACGACATCCCCCTGGTGGGCAGTGAGCTCACCCTGGCCTTCGTGGAGGCCAAGCTCAAGGAGCACCGCATTCGCCCGGTCCTGCGCCAGGTCGTCGAGCACGAGGAGGTCTCCTACGGCCCCTTCGACCTGGAGTTCGTGGCCGTCAACCACTCCATCCCCGACGCCATGGCCGTCTTCGTGCGCACCGCGGCCGGCAGCGTCCTGGCCACCGGCGACTTCAAGATGGACTCCCTGCCCATCGACGGGCGCATCACGGACCTGCGCTCCTTCGCGCGCTTCGGCGAGGAGGGCGTCGACCTGTTCTGCGTGGACTCCACCAACGCCGAGGTCCCCGGTATGGTCGGCCACGAGGGCGAGATCGGTCAGGTCCTGGACAATGTCTTCGCGGACTCCGACGGCCAGATCATCGTTGCCTCCTTCGCCAGTCACGTCCACCGGGTCCAGCAGGTCCTCGACGCCGCCGCCCTCCACGGCAGGCGGGTCGCCCTGGTGGGGCGCTCCATGGTGCGCAACATGGGGATCGCCGCCGAACGCGGCTACCTCAAGGTTCCCGCCGGCGTCCTCATCGATGCCCGCGACATCACCTCGCTGCCCCCGCATGAGAGGGTCCTCATGGTCACCGGCTCACAGGGAGAGCCGATGGCGGCCCTGTCCCGGATGGCCCACTCCGAGCACCGCAGCGTCACCATCGAGCCCGGGGACACCGTCATCTTCGCCTCCTCCCTCATTCCGGGCAACGAGAACTCCGTCTTCCGGGTCATCAACCAGCTCATGCGGCTGGGGGCGCGCGTGGTCCACCAGGGCAACGCGAAGGTCCATGTCTCCGGGCACGCCTCCTCCGAGGAGCTGCTCCACGTCTACAACATCGTCCAGCCCCGCAATGTCATGCCCATCCATGGCGAGATCCGCCACCTGGTGGCCAATGGAGGGCTCGCCGTCAAGACGGGAGTCGCTCCAGAACGGGTCATGCTGTGCGAGGACGGCGTGGCGGTCGACCTTCATGGGGGAGTGGCCCGCATCGCCGGCCAGGTCCCTTGCGGCTACATCTATGTCGACGGATCCTCCGTGGGCGAGATCGACGAGGCCGAGCTCAAGGACCGTCGCATCCTGGCGGAGGAGGGCTTCGTATCGGTCTACGCCGTCGTGGAGACCACGACCGGCACGATCCTGGCCGGCCCGCACATCCAGGCCCGGGGTGTGGCCGAGGACGACTCGGTCTTCGAGGAGATCCTCCCCGACGTCACTGAGGCGCTGTCCGCCGCGCTGGAGACGGGGAAGGCGGATGCCTACTCCCTCCAGCAGGTCATGCGCCGCACCTTGGGGCGTTGGATCGGGCGTCGTCTCAAGCGTCGTCCCATGATCGTTCCGGTCGTCATAGAGGCCTAGGAGGGTGCTTACTGCATGACTCTGTTCCGGCCCGCGTGCTTCATATCCACCGGTTCCATTCTCATTGACATTCCCCTTCACGTCAGCCGAGTGCCGACGCCGGGAGGGGCGATCACCGGGGCGTCGTCAGGCCCGGTGGTGGGAGGCGGGTACACGGTGGTCTCGGCCGCCGCTCGCCAGGGTGTCCCCACCGCCCTGGCGGCCACCCTGGGAACCGGCCCCAACTCGGCGCGGGTCCGTGAGTCGATGCGTCTGGACCAGGTCGAGCTGCTCGTCGAGGAGCTCGTCGGAGACATCGGTACCTGTACCACGCTGATCGAGCCCTCTGGCCGACGTACCTTCATTACCACCGCGGGTGTCGAGGGCGAGCCCCAGCGAGAGGACCTCGAGAGCCTCGACCTGAGGGTGGGGGACTGGGTCTACGCCAGCGGATACGACCTGGCCCATTACACGAGCCGAGGCGTTCTCGCCGACTGGCTCCTGTCGATCCCCGATGACGTCGGACTGGTCATCGACCTGGGGCCGGTTCAGCCCGACATTCCCGACCAGGTGCTCCTGCCGCTGCTCCTCCGGGCGACGATGCTGACCGGGAACGACCTGGAGATGACTCGCCTGGAGGAGCGCCTGGGGGGCCCGGACGCCATCCGGGAGGCCTGCCCACGGGCGCTGATCGTCCGACGAACCGGAGCCCACGGGTGCCTCCTGCGCCCGGTCGGAGGCGAACCGATCGAGGTTCCCGGTTTCGTCCGTGAAGTCGTTGACACGACAGGAGCGGGAGACACCCACACCGGCGTCCTGGTCGCCGGCCTCATTGACGGACTCGACGTCGTCGAGGCGGCAAGACGCGCCAATGCCGCAGCCGCCCACGCCGTGGCCTGCATCGGACCGGCGCAGGCCCCTCGCCGCGAGGAGATCGACCGGTTCCTCCAGGAGAGCGACGAGAGGGCCTAGGACGTGCGCGGACCTCGACATCCCCTTCTCACCGGTGGGTGGTTGCTCGTGAGGCTCAGCGAGAAGAAGGTGACGTGTCTCCGGCTGTCCGCGGCGGCGTGGCAAGGCCGCTGAAACCAAGAATCCGATAGTTTCTAGGACATCATGGCCAATCGTCGCACCACGAGAACTGCTACGTCTCCGTCCGGAACCGGCAGGGGGCGTCCTCGAGGAGCGTCCGCTCAAGGACTCGCTCCCTTCGCCGCTCCCGGTTCCCAGCCCCCCGGTGGGCGCTACCGCCGCACCGGATGGGCCTTTCTCATTCTGGCCCTGGCGGCTGTCCTGGCACTGCGCGAGTGGTTCGGGATCTCCGGGGCCGCAGGGAACCTGCTGCACCACATCGCCGCGGGCCCCGTCGGCGTCCTCGGTGTCTTCGTGCCCCTGCTCCTGGCCGCGCTGGGGGTCGCCATGCTGCGGGCCCACAGCATGGGGGCGGTTCACGCGCGGGTCTCAGTCGGGTGCCTGGGCCTGCTGACCGCTCTGACCGGAATGATCCAGGTCGGCAGTGGAAACCCGATCCTCAGGGACAACGTCGCCGGTCTGGAGAACGCCGGCGGACTCCTGGGATGGCTGGTGGGTTACCCGCTGGCGGCGCTGTTCTCCTCGGTAGGAGCCATCATCCTGTTCATTCTCCTGGCCGCGTTCTCCGCCTTGGTTCTGTCCGGCAAGACCATCGCCGAGATCCGCGACCTGCTGGCCCAGCGCCGGTCCCTGGCCGCTGGAGGGGGCGGAGCGCCCGCCGACGCCGGTGACTCCCTGGCCCGGCGTCTGCTCGGGCGGGTCCGTGCCGGCTTCGGGCCAACCGGCACCGCGGGTGACGATTCGGATCAGACGACGCTCCTGGACTCCTACGACGGTGACGAGCCCTTCCGCTCCGCGCTGGAGGTGGAGGAGTCGACGTCGCGCAAGCGAGGCAGTGGCCGACGAAAGCGCTCCGCCGACCGGGATGCCCAGCAGACCTCGATCACCGAGCTCCTCGAACCAGGCAGTGAGCATCCTGGCAGCGAACAACCCGACGACTCCGCCTTCATCGTCCCGGAGGTGGGCGACGAGGACGACGCCGTCTCCTCATCGGCACCGTCGGTCGCATCCCCCGCCAAGAACCGGCCCGGTGGTGCCGCAGCGACCAGACCGTCCTCAGCGGCGCAGCGCAGGCCCTCCGCAGCGAAGCGTTCCGCGCCGTCCGACTTCGACGCCGTCACCGAGGAGACCCCGGAGGTCCCGCTCGAGGAGCCCGACCTCGCCGACCAGCTCGCCATGAGCGACATGAGCAACATGGCCCTGCCCGACGGCTCCACCTACGCCCTGCCCGAGGACTCGCTGCTCGGCCCCGGCCCTGGTCACGCCACCCGGACCCCCGCCAACGACGCCATCGTCGAGGCGCTGCAGAACGTCTTCGCCGAGTTCAACGTGGACGCTACTGTCACCGGCTACACTCGCGGCCCCCAGGTCACCCGCTATGAGGTCCATCGGGGCCGGGGCGTCAACGTCTCGCGCATCACCGGACTGGAGAAGAACATCGCCTATGCGGTGGCCTCCGACGAGATCCGCCTGCTCACCCCGATCCCCGGCAAGAGCGCCATCGGCATCGAGATCCCCAACACCGACCGCGAGATGGTCAAGCTCGGCGACGTCCTGCGCTCCCAGGCGGCCCGCAAGCAGGCGCACCCGCTGGTCGTGGGGCTGGGCAAGAACGTGGAGGGCGACTACATCGTCACCAACCTGGCCAAGACCCCGCACCTGCTGGTGGCCGGTCAGACCGGTTCGGGCAAGTCCTCCTTCGTCAACTCCATGATCACCTCGATCATGATGCGCGCCACGCCGGAAGAGGTGCGCATGGTGCTGGTCGACCCCAAGCGGGTGGAGCTGACCATCTACGAGGGCATCCCGCACCTCATCACCCCGATCATCACCTCCCCGAAGAAGGCGGCCGAGGCTCTGGAGTGGGTGGTCCGTGAGATGGACGCCCGCTATGACGACCTGGCCTCCTTCGGCTTCAAGCACATCGATGACTTCAACAAGGCGGTGCGAGCCGGGGAGGTACAGCCCCTGCCGGGCTCCCAGCGCGAGCTGAGCCCGTACCCCTACCTCCTGGTCGTCGTCGACGAGCTCGCCGACCTCATGATGACGGCGCCCAAGGACGTCGAGGCCTCCATCCAACGCATCACCCAGTTGGCCCGCGCCGCCGGGATCCACCTGGTCCTGGCCACCCAGCGGCCAGTCGCCCAGGTGGTCACCGGTCTCATCAAGTCCAATGTGCCCTCGCGCCTGGCCTTCGCCACCGCCTCCCAGCTGGACTCCCGCGTCATCCTCGACCAGAACGGGGCCGAGACCCTCACCGGCCAGGGCGATGCCCTCTACCTGGGCCCCGGTGCCTCCACGCCGGTGCGCATCCAGGGATCCTGGGTCACCGAGTCCGAGATCCGCTCCGTCGTTGAGCACGTCAAGGCCCAGCTGACTCCCGAGTACCGCGAGGACGTCGTCGTCCCAGAGGTCAAGAAGCAGATCGACGAGGAGATCGGTGACGACATGGACCTGCTGCTGCAGGCCGCCGAGCTCATCATCTCCAGCCAGTTCGGCTCCACCTCCATGCTCCAGCGCAAGCTGCGCGTCGGCTTCGCCAAGGCCGGGCGCCTCATGGACCTGCTCGAGTCCCGAGAGGTCGTCGGCCCCTCCGAGGGCTCCAAGGCCCGGGACGTCCTCGTCCAGCCCGAGCAGCTCGAGGAGACCCTGGCCTGGATCAAGGGGGAGGGGAGTGCCCCCGGAAGCGCTGAGACCCCAGCAGACACTGAGGGATCCCAGGAGGTGCCTGACTCCGATGGCCCAGCCGCTGCGGGTGAGCCCCGTACGGCGGCCCTGCCGTCGAACCGTTACAGCACGGACCCGCTGGAGGTCGCCTCGAGTCTGCCGGAGTCGGAGTCCTGGGACGATGCCTCCGCCGAGGAGGACTCGGAGGACGCCTGGTCACTCACCGGCCGCGGCTCATCGTGGTGATGAGGAGACCGATGCCGTGCCCGGCGGGTCCAGGTGCGTCCTTGCTCGTTTGATGACCTCTTCCCGACTGGGAATCGTCGGGGCGGGCCCGGTGGATTTCGGCGGCGTGGTGGACATGGTCGAGGCGTCCTTGACGTCTGAGGTGAGCATGCTCCAGCGTCGCTCGATCTCCTCCTCGTCCAGACTTAGGCCGGCCGGACGCTCACCGTTGTGAAGCGCCGCCAGGTCCCTGACCTTGTAGCCGGCCCCCTGATCCACCGTGAACGGGTGCCAGTTCAGTTTGTCCACACTCACCGAGCCGTCGGCGTGGGAGGTAACGTCGGCCCAGACCAGCTGGCCGACGTCGGACAACGGTCCGCAGTACGACTCGTCCTGGCTGGAGATGTAGTTGCCGGCCGAGTACGACACCCACATCCCCTTGCCCTTGACTCCGCCGGAGAGCTTCTCGGCGGGCTGAGGCACATGGGGATGAGCACCGAAGAGGATGTCGACCTGCCCGCTGTCGGCGAGATCCTGGGCGTAGGAAACCTGTTCCTTGTCGGGAGTGGTCTCGTACTCCTGGCCGATCTGGGAGTGGACGACGACAAGGTCGGCGCCTGCCGCACGGGCCGCCTTCGCCGCCTTCGTGATGGCGCCGACGTCGTTGAGCGACACCGAGTACCCGGTGGGATCATCGAGGCCGTTGAGTCCCATGGTCGTGGATATCTGAGCCACGGTCACTGTGCGCCCTTCCCGCTCGAGCTCGTAGAGCGCGAAGGGCACGGAGGCGTCCTCCCGGCTCCGGTAGGTGCCCGCGTGCCCCAACCCGTGAGAGTCCAGGGCGTCCAAGGTCGCGACGACTCCCTCCTCCCCCCGGTCCGCGGAGTGGTTGGACGCGGTCGCGCAGCCGTCCCACCCGGATCTCGCCAAGGCGCCGACGACCTCGGAAGGGGCGCCGAAGGTGGGGAAGCCCGAGTAGACCCCGTCCGGAGCGACGGGGACCTCCATCCCGCACAGTGCCAGATCCAGGCCCTCGACCCAGGGGGTCTCGGCAGCGACGTTGTCGGTGATATCGCCCGAGGCTCCTGGAGTGGAGCTCAGAACCGGCATGTGCATGAGGACGTCCCCGGCGTAACCCACGGTGAAGCGCACGTCCTGTGAGCTGCCCGCCCCGGTGGAGCCGGACTGAGCCGACAGCGACTGACCGGAGCTCGGCGAGCACCCGGCGACCACGACGGACGCGGTGAGAACGGCGGCGGTGAGAAGGCCCGGACCTCGTGGCCTGCGGGCGACACGTACGGTGCGCGGCGAGTCGCTCGGATACTCGGTGGTGTGGTGCCGGGGAGCGAAGTTGTTGGAGCCTGCCAAAGACGATGAGAGAAAAATAGAGGAAAACATAATTATGAACGTAAGAACCGAACCTTAACGGCGTGTGTACGGTCCGTGCTCTTTTCGGCGGCCTGAGGCGGAAGTGGCGAGATGGCAGGGGAAACCGCGGGTGGGGATTGATCCCCTACTGCGTGTCGCATGGAGCGGTGTCATGGCACGGACGGCGGAGGCGTGCGGGGACGACGTTGTCGAGAAGATGAATCGAGGTGTCTTCGGCGGTGTGAGGGCATGCACTACTAGTCTGGTCCCGATGAATGCCTCGACCGCCCCGGACGGCGCCGCGCAGCCAGAGCAGGCGCCGCTGCTCAACATCGCCAACGCCCTGACGGTGTTGCGACTGCTGCTCGTCCCTGTCTTCATCTGGCTCTCCCTGCTGCCGGGGGACCAGGCCAGGCTCGCTGCGGTCGTCGTCTTCGTGGTGGCTGCCTTCACGGACCGTCTTGACGGTCAGCTCGCGCGATCATGGGGGCTGGTGACCTCCTTCGGCAAGATCGCCGATCCGATCGCGGACAAGGCGCTGACCCTGTCCGCCTTCGTCCTGCTGAGCATCAACGACAGGCTGTGGTGGTGGGTCACCATCCTCATCGTCGTGCGCGAGCTCGGCATCACGGTCATGCGGTTCTTCATGCTGCGCCGCGCCGTCATGGCGGCATCACGCGGCGGTAAGATCAAGACGACGCTTCAGATGGTGGGGCTGGTGGGGCTGCTCACTCCGTGGTCCTTCCTCTTCCTGCCCGCAGGTCTGGCCGCGTTCCTGCTCAAGGCGTCTTACGTCGTCGTGGCTGCGGCACTCGTCGTCACCGTGGTGACCGGTCTGGACTACGTACGAGAGGCTGTGCGCCTCAGCCGCCGGGACGACCATGTCGGCCACTGAGCTCCCTGAGGCGGAGATCCCGGTGGCCTATGAGGGATGCGAGCGGGAGAGCTGCGCGCGGGCAGCGGCTGACCTCCTGCGAGCCGCCACGACTCACTCGGTGACGCTGGCGATCGCCGAGTCCTTAACGGGTGGTCAGGTCTCCTCGAGCCTGGTGGAGATTCCAGGAGCGTCGCGTGTGCTTGTCGGCGCCGTGGTCGCTTACGCCACCCGGATCAAGGCGCAGGTCCTCGGTGTGGATGCCGCTCACCTGGAGCGGACCGGACCGGTGGATCGTGACGTCGCCCTCCAGATGGCGCGCGGCGTGCGCCGCCTCCTGGGGGCCGATCTGGGGTTGGCGACCACCGGGGTCGCAGGGCCCGGGCCGGCTGACGCCCACCCGGCGGGAACGGTGCATATCGCCGTCGTTGCCCCGTGGGGAGAGGCTCACCGCGAGCTGCATCTGGGTGGGGGCCGCTCGCACGTCCGGTACGACGCCGTGCTCAGCGTGCTCGGCCTGGCCGTCGAGTTTCTGCACGAGGCGGGGCGAAGTGAAACGGACTGAGAGCTGTCTGCCGAGTGCCGAGCAGCTACAGACCGTAGACTAAGACGCGTTTCAGGTTTCTTCCAGGAATGGCGGTAGAGTGGGGGATAACGCCACCGGAGCCGGAGAACTGGCATTGCGTGGCGGGAATGAATCCACGACGTGAATGGTTGTGCTAGACGATGAACAACACGACTCACCCCCGCACCACTCGCCCGATCAACAACCGGATGCCGATGCGCCAGGGACCCGGGGCAGGGTACGGTGTGTCCGTGGACACCCCGAAGCAAGAGAATGTCGTCCTGCGCCGCGAGATCGGAGAAGTTCTGCGCGGCGTCCGCCAGCACCAGGGGCGTACGTTGCGTGAGGTCTCCTCACAGGCCCGCGTATCCCTGGGATACCTCTCCGAGGTGGAGCGCGGTCAGAAGGAGGCGTCCTCTGAGCTGCTGGCCTCCATCTGCCAGGCCCTCGACGCGCCCCTGTCCATGGTGCTGCGTGAGGTCTCCGACCGCATCGCCCTGACCGAGGGCGTCATGATTCCGGACACAGTTCCCGATGAGCTTGTGCGTCAGCAGGGGATCGCCCTGAGGTGATCGTCCGCTGCAGGCCTCGGTGAGGCGTCCCTGTGGCGTCTGCGACCTGCGGCCGATGAGCTGACCTTCCCCGGCGGTGGGGCCACGATGTGTGGGTCCGCCGCCGGGGTGTCTGTTGAGAAGAGGGGGAGTGGTGAAGCACTCGGAGTTCTGGGGTGCTGTCGAGGCTGTCTTCGGCTCGGCCTACGGCCGGTCGCTGGCGCAGGACCTGGTCCTTCCTGAGCTGGAGGCGACCTGTGTGCAGGCGCTCGACGATGGCGTGGCGCCGGAGCGTGTGTGGGCCCTGCTGTGCGAGGAGACCGAGCGCTCGGACGCCGAGCGGTGGATCTTCCGCTCCGACCCTCGCCGCTGAGATGGGGTGAGGGGTGGTGCAGTCGACACGCGCGTGACGATGATGTCGTGATCGAACAGGTGTTCGGGTACTGTTCTCCACGAACGACGGCGACGCACCTGAAGTCCACAGGGCTGATGAGGGGCGGAGATAGATGTCAGTGGTCAGGCATACCGTCGTTGGTGAGCCCCGGAGAGGGGACCTCGCCGAAGTGACCAGTCATGTCCGCCGCGGCTGTGAGCCGCCCCGAGAACCGAGGTAGAACAAATGCCTGCTGCCAGCCAGACCCAGGACCGTTCCAAGGCCCTGGCCACTGCCCTCGCCCAGATCGACAAGAACTTCGGTAAGGGCTCCGTCATGCGTCTGGGGGACGATACCCGTCCGCCGGTGTCCGTCATCCCCACGGGCTCTGTTGCTCTTGATGTGGCCCTGGGGGTCGGAGGGCTTCCGCGAGGTCGCATCATCGAGGTCTACGGGCCGGAGTCCTCCGGAAAGACCACTGTTGCCCTGCACGCTGTGGCCAGTGCGCAGCGGGCCGGCGGCAATGCCGCCTTCATCGATGCCGAGCACGCCCTTGACCCGGTTTATGCCAAGGCTCTGGGCGTCGACATCGACAATCTTCTGGTCTCCCAGCCGGACACCGGTGAACAGGCCCTGGAGATCACTGACATGCTCGTGCGTTCGGGCGGTCTGGACATCATCGTCATCGACTCCGTGGCGGCCCTGGTTCCCAAGGCTGAGATCGAGGGGGAGATGGGGGACTCCCACGTCGGCCTCCAGGCTCGTCTCATGAGTCAGGCGCTGCGCAAGATCACCGGGGCCCTGTCCTCCACCGGCACCACCGCCATCTTCATCAACCAGCTGCGCGAGAAGATCGGTGTGTTCTTCGGCAACCCGGAGACCACCACCGGCGGGAAGGCCCTGAAGTTCTACGCCTCCGTGCGCTTGGATGTGCGCCGCATCGGTGGGCTCAAGGACGGTGACCAGCCCGTGGGCAACCGCACCCGCGTCAAGGTTGTCAAGAACAAGATGGCGCCGCCCTTCAAGCAGGCCGAGTTCGACATCCTCTACGGACAGGGCATCTCCCGGGAGGGCAGCTTGCTGGACCTGGGCGTGGACAACGGCGTGGTGCGCAAGTCCGGGGCTTGGTTCACCTATGGGGAGGATCAGCTCGGTCAGGGCAAGGAGAACGCTCGCAACTTCCTCAAGGACAATCCGCAGCTGGCCGCTGAGATCGAGGAGAAGATCCTCGCTGCCCTGGGAATCGGCGAGCCCGGTCGCAAGGCCCGGGAGGCCGAGGAGCTCGCCGCAGCCGAGGCGGCCGTGGCCGCAGCCGCCGTCCCGGTGGAGAGTGCTGATGCTGCTGCCACGAGTGCTGTCAAGACCGCCCGTGGACGCGGGAAGAAGGCCGCAGGTTCCACCAAGGCGTCCAAGAGCGCTAAGACCGCCAAGGAGACTGCGGCGGAGGATGCGGACACCATCTTCGGTGAGGATGCTGGCGGGTTCTGATGCCCTGGATCACCCCTGATGCCCACGCGCAGGCCGTCGAGGCGGCGCGGGAGATCGTTCTACGCCGCCTCGACCGCAGCGCCGCCCCGCGGGCGGCCTTGGCGGACCTGCTCGGGCGCAAGAAGGTGGACCCCCGCGTGGCCGCCGAGGTCCTGGACCGCCTGGAGGCGGCTGGAGTGATTGATGACGCCGCCTATGCAGCCCGTCTGGCTCGCACCCGCTTCGCGGAGAAGGGGGCGGCCAGGCGGGCCATCGCCGAGGAGCTGCGGCGCAAAGGGCTGGGGGATCGGGACATCGCCGCAGCCCTCGACCAGATCGACTCCGATGATGAGGACACGGCGGCCCTGGCGCTGGCTCGCAAGAAGCTTTCCGCCACGCGCCACCTGTCCTGGGAGGTTCGCCGGCGTCGCACCGCGGCCATGCTGGGCCGCAAGGGCTACAGCCGTGAAGCCGCTGTGCGTGCCCTTGAGGCGGCCTTCGCCGAGGAGCCGGACTGAGAAGCGGTCCTGTCACCAGGTCCTCAAGGGCCTGAGGCTTTCTCGCCGGCCCACTAGGCTTGCCCCCATGACTCAGGCGATTGCGGCCACTGACGGCTCTCAGACCCCGGTTGACCTTGGCGCGTTGGCGGCCTCGGCGGGAATCGCTGCCGAGCACGTTGTTCCCTATGGTCGCGACGTGGCCAAGATCGATCTGCGCGCCCTGATTCCTTGTGGCGAGGGGGCCGGCGCACAGGATGGCCCCGGCAAAGCCCGCTACATCGTCGTCACTGCGATCACACCGACGCCTTTCGGGGAGGGCAAGACCACCACGGCCATCGGACTGGCTCAGGGGCTCACTCGTCTGGGAGAGCAGGCCGTCCTTACCCTGCGCCAGTCGGCCATGGGACCTACCTTCGGCATCAAGGGCGGGGCCGGCGGCTCCGGGGGCGCCCGCATCCTGCCGGCCGAGCGGATGAACCTGCACCTGACCGGCGACTTCCACGCCATCACCGCCGCCCACAACCTCCTGTCGGCGATGATCGACAACCACCTGCACCACGGCAATGAGCTCGACATCGACGAGCGCACCATCACCTGGCCCCGGGTCCTGGACGTCAACGACCGGGCCCTGCGCCATATCGTCACCGGCCTGGGCTCCAAGGTCGATGGCGTCACCCGGCAGGCATCCTTCGACATCACCCCGGCCAGCGAGCTCATGGTCATCATGTCGCTGGCCACGGACCTGGCCGACCTGCGCAAGCGCCTGGGGCGCATCGTCATCGGCCGAAGCCGCGGCGGAGAGTGGATCAGCGCCGAGGACCTCAAGGCAGCCGGTGCCATGTGCGCCGTCCTGCGCGACGCGCTCGAGCCCAACCTCCTGCGCACCGGTGAGGGCACGCCCGTCCTGGTTCACACCGGCCCCTTCGGCAATATCGCCACCGGATGCTCCTCGGTCATCGCCGACCGCGTCGCCGCAGCAGGAGCCAGGGACGGAGGCTACATCCTCACCGAGGCCGGCTTCGGATCCGACATGGGCCTGGAGCGCTTCGTGGACCTCAAGTGCGCCGTCTCCGGAATGCGCCCGAGTGCCGCCGTCGTCGTGGTCACCATCAGGGCGCTCAAGGCCCACTCCGGCCGCCATCGCCTCGTCAGCGGCAAGGACCTGCCCGAGGAGATGCTCCAGGAGAAGGGCGAGGACGTACGCGCCGGCGCGGCCAACCTGCTTAAGCACCTTCAGATCGTGCGGGGCTTCGGCATCACTCCGGTCGTGGCCATCAATGTCTTCCCGACCGACCATGACAGCGAGGTCGAGGAGGTGAGGAGCATCGTCCGCGAGGCCGGTGCCCGGGTGGCCGTCTGCCACCCCGTGACTCGAGGAGGTGAGGGCTGCCTCGACCTGGCGAGCGCCGTCGTCGAGGCCTGCCAGGAGACCGGCGATGCGGTCTCCATCCGCCCCGTCTACGAGCCTGAGGATGGCCTGCGCACCAAGATCTCCAAAGTGGCGGCTCTCTACGGAGCCGACGGTGTGGACTACACCTCTGCCGCGAACAGGTTGCTGGACGACTATGAGCGCGGCGGTTTCGGGGGCCTGCCAATCATCGTCGCCAAGACCCCGCTTTCCCTGTCCGCTGAGCCCGGCCTCAAGGGTGTCCCCACCGGGTGGCGTCTGCCGGTGCGCGAGGTGCGCCTGGCCGCCGGGGCGGGTTACGTCTGCGTGATCTGCGGCAGCCTGTCGACCATGCCGGGCCTGTCGAGCCGTCCCGCGGCCGAGCGCATCGACGTCGACGTCGACACCGGGGAGATCGTGGGGCTGCACTGAGTACTGAGTGCTGCGGCCACAGGTGGTGGGTGGTCGTTATCGCCCCGTTGAGAGGGACTTGAGTGAGTCGACCTCCTGGCTCAGAATGCGCACGGCTTCGTTCGCGGTGGCAGCCCCCACCATGGTGGCCTGGGCCAGGCCATTGCTCAAGGCGATCAGACGCTCCGCCTCCTGTGCCGGTGCTCCGGCCTGTTTGAGCAGGCCGGCTGCGTAATCCAGTGTTTCGCGGCACGCCTTGGTGACGATCTCCATGATCTGCGGGTCCGCCACTGCCTGGGCCAGGTAGGCGTACCAGACCGCGGTACCCAGCCGAAAAGCGTTGTTGCGGGGGATGGGCTGGGTGAGCAGCTCAGTCAGGGCGTCGAACGGCTCCAGTGCCTCGGTGCGCCCGAAGTGGACGGACTCCGCGGTGTCCACGATGGCCTGGCAGCCGGCGCGCACCAGGTCCTGCTTGGAGGTGAAGTAGTGCTGGATCCGCCCGACCGAGATCCCGGCAGCCCGTGCCACCGTCTGGTAGGAGGCCGCATGGATTCCCTGTTCGTAGATGACCTGCCACAGGGCGTGGATGATCTCGGTTCGGCGCTGTTCGTGGTCGACGATCTTAGGCACCCCTTTACAGTACATGTATACCGTAATACTATTACAATATGAATATACTGCAAAAAGTGTTCTCCCCGGTCCGGCGGCTGCTCTCCCTCCGGCGGAGCCGTCCTCCGTGCTCCCGCAGGCCTGCGGTTCGGTGTGTGGCGAGGCTGCTCGTCATCGGGCTCGCGCTGACCGGCGCGGTGAGTATCGGTAGAACCGTGCTGGGGCCTGCCGACGTCGGACACTTCAGGACGGTTCAAGGACGCGAGGAGTACGTCGGCTACTACCAGCAGGCCATGGAGGCCATGCCGGCGCCCAGCTCGGTGCAGGACGTCGCCACCGACTTCGGAACCGTGCGGGTCTACATCTGGGACGCCGGCAACGGAGCAGCCGATCGCGACTCATACCCGGTTGTCCTGCTGCCTGGGCGCTCATCGGGGGTGCCCATGTGGTCCGCGAACGTCTCCGCCTTGATCCGCTCGCGGCAGGTGATCGCCTTCGACGCGCTCGGTGACGCCGGGCTGTCCGTCCAGTCCGTTCCGCTGACCTCGATGGAGGACCAGGCCGCTTGGATCGATCAGGTGGTCACCGCCGTCGCACCTCGGGGAGTCCACCTCGTCGGACATTCCTTCGGCGGCGCGACCGCGACGGCCTATGCGCGGCTCCATCCCCAACGGGTCAGGTCCTTGACCCTGCTGGAACCGGTCTTCACCCTCGCCTACCCGCCGGCGGGGAAGCTCGGCTGGGTGATGGTCGCCTCCGTACCGGGGCTTCCCGAGAGCCTGCGGGACAAGGCACTGGGGCGTATCGCAGGCGAGGACTTCGCTGGATCGGATCCCATGGCCCTCATGATCAAGGCCGGGTCGGAGCACTTCGAGGCTGATCTGCCCACCCCCTCACCGCTGACGAAGGAGGAGGCCAATGCCTTGACTATGCCCGTCTACGTCGCGATCGCCGGGAAAGACTCCCTGGCGGGAGGGAGGAAGGCCGCCGAGCGTGCCGAGGAGCTGCTGCCGGGTGCGCGGGTGCAGACATGGAAGGACGCCACCCACTCCCTGCCGATGCAGGAGGCGGAACCCTTGGCGCAGGTGCTTGAGCCGTTCTGGCGCCAGGTCGAGTCGGCGTGATGATTGATCAGGTGAATGGGCTCACCGGAGTGCGTGTGGGCCGGTGGCCGGCATGTGCCGGCCACCGGCCCCTGAGTGCTGAGAGCACCCCTGATGTCAGTCCTTCTCGTGCTTGGAGGTCTCGAACAGGAGGTTGACCTGCTCGTTGTACTTCGTCAGCGTCGAGGCGGGCACCCGGTTCGCCCACAGGTCGTCCGTCGCGGGCTTCATGATGGCGGCCACGTCCGCGCCGAAGTAGGTCAGTGGGAAGAAGAACGTGGACTTGTCCTCCAGGTGCTGGGTGAAGGGCTTGGTGGGCAGGCCAGTTTCCTCGAAGACCTTCACTGCCTTGTCAGTGGAGGAGGCGATCGCCGGGAAGACGATTCCGTGAGAGGCCACGATGTCCTGCGCCTCGGCGGTTCCCAGGAAGGCCACCCACTTGGAGGCATTGTCGATGTTGGCCGACTGCTTGGAGATCGAGTCGCCCAGCCCGTTGTACAGGGAGACCGACTTGCCGCTGGGGCCCACAGGATTGGCCGCGATCCCGACCTTGACGTCGAGCTTGGCGTAGGTGCTGAACATCCACGAGCCGTTGAAGCACATGGCGATCTTGCCGCTGCCGAGTTGGACATCGGTGCTGGTCGTGGAGGAGAAGGCGCCACGAGGAGGCATATAACCCTTGTCCACCAGGCCGAAGTACCAGTCCATGGCGTCCTGGAAGACCTTCTCGTCGTAGCGGTAGTGGTTCCCCCACGTCTCCTTGTTCGTGTAGAACCAGTCGCCGGCCGAGCCGGTGAAGGGACTCCACTGGGTCTGGCCGTCCCCGGTGCCAGCATCCTGGATGCCCAGGCCGTAGACGGCCACCCGGTTCTTGTCGAAGCCGGGCTCGTCACCGCGCACGCCGTTCTTGTCCACGGTCAGGCGGGCGAGGATCTTCTCAAAGGTTCCGCCGTCGGTGGGGTTCCAGGACCAGCCGGCCAGATCGGCATCGGTCAGGCCCGCCTGGGTGAGCATGTCCCGGTTGTAGAAGACCGCCACGGTGTCCCAGTCCTTGGGGCAGCCGTACTGGTGGCCGTCCTCCCCCTTCCACAGGTCGATGAGTCCCTCCTGGAAGGCGGACTCGTCGACACCGGCCCAGGCGGCCTGCTTCTCCAGCGGGACCAGGACTTCCAGGTCCACGAACTGGGCGAACTTGGAGATGTGGTCGGTGAAGGCGTCCGGCCCGGTCCCGGCGATGAAACCGGCCGTCAGCTTGGTCCAGTAGTCGCCCCAGGCGATCTGGGTGATATTGACCTTGATGCCGGTCTTGGTCTCGAAGGCCTTGGCGCAGGCCTCGTAGGCGGGCAGCTGGCTGGCGTCCCACATCCAGTACTCCACGGCGCCGGATCCCGACTTCCTGGAGCCGCCGGAGCAGGCGGCCAGGGTCAGGGCGGCCGCGCCCGAGGCCAGGCCGCACAGGAGGCTGCGGCGCGACAGTGAGGAGCGAAGAGGGCTGATCGGTTGAGTCGTCATCTGGTGCC
>ERZ772766.917-NODE-917-length-16568-cov-2.406044_pt1 | contig 16568 bp, 15 predicted proteins | sample MGYA00511379_ERZ772766 | MGnify/ENA primary metagenome ERZ772766 (study PRJEB29015, sample SAMEA2737895) | human oral metagenome | biome: human oral; feature: human-associated habitat; material: dental | place: China | collected 2116 ...
TGATCCTGCCGATCTCCCGGCGGCCGAGCCTCCGGTCCGTCCGGCTGTGCCCGAAGCGGTGGCGCCTCGGACTGAACCAGCCGTGCGCGCAGCGGTGGAGCTCGTCGAGCGAGCGGCCAGTCCGCCTCGCGCTGCGCCGCCGGCGCGGTTTGCAGTTCCACCGGAGCCCTCGTTGACCGATCCTGCCTTGCCGACCGACGTCGCCGGTGAGGCAGCCCTGACCGCGGTGGTCGCGCCCTTCAAGATTCCCGACCCGGAGGGAGACGTGGCGCGCACCGCCGCGCCCGACCGCATGGAGCTGGCCTTCGAGGTTGGCGCGGCCTTCGCCGCAAGCGCCGCACGCGCTGCCTGGTAGGCCTTGTATCCGGCCACTGCCGCGCCGCCGCCGACTGCGGCGCTTGTGGCCAGGGGGTTGAAAACGGCCGAGGAATGCGACGACGAACCCGAACTGTGAAAAGCGGCCGTTCCCGATCCCGGAACGAGCGCGCTCGATTGCGGCGTCGTGTAATGCGAGTGTTGCAGCGACATGCTGCCCGCAGACGAACTGGCGCTGTGGCTTCCGGCGTCGCTATAGCTGCCGGCCGTGCCCGCAGAAGCGGGAGGGGCGGAAACTCGCCAATCCGTGGCTGATCGCGACGGAGCCGACGAATGCCCGGAAGATCTCCGATCCGATGAGTCTTGCTGCCGCTCGGGCTTGTTAGGCGCCCACTTCTCTCTCTGATGCGCCGAGCGCGCCGCTTTCTTGATACGAGAGATCGCAAACCGCTTCGGAAGCGCACCGATGGCCGCGGCTGTGCGAGCGTCCAGCGTTGCTAGGACTTCTTTCGCGTGGGTGTCGATTTTCGCGTGTGCGTTGTCGCGTATTTGCTCGACTTGTCCGGAAATGGCCTGCTCGATCAAGGGGCCTAGTAACGGCGTGTTTCTGGCTTCGCTCTTGCTCTTGTCGACTTGGCTGTTCACCGAGTCGAGGTTCGCTTGAATCTGTTTGCTTTCGTCCTGAGCCCGACGGCCGCCTTCGACGAAGTGGTTTTGGACCTTGACAAGGGTGTCGACGTCCGTGGACGTTCTACGCAAGCTCGAGGCCAGGTCGTCAAGGCGGGCCGACGCCGATTCGGCGGCTTCCCCTTCAATGCCCAAGTCGGCTGCGACCCTCCGGTTGACTTCGGCGATTGTCTGCAATCGGCCGCTTATCTTGCCGAGGGTTTGATTCGTGTGCTCGATCAGGCCGGGATTCCATTCATTGATGGCTCTGAGCCGATCGGCGTTAGGAGTTGCCATGGTTGCCTCTCGAATTGTTCCTATTGGTCTTTACACGAGACAGACTCGTCCGCTGCTGTTTAACTATTGAGAGCATCGTGAATCTTGCTCATTCCCTCTGGACTGGTGTAAGAAAACTTCTCGCTGAGCCCGTCAAGCGTACTCAGAATGTCCTGGCGTTCCGCCTCGTCTTCAAACTCGAACGAGTCGACAGACCACCGCAGATCCTCGATCGTCTCTTCCTGGTCAGAGGACAGACTCGCCATCTCCTGGTCAAGGGTCACCAGCGAGATGTGAGCCGGCCTCCCGAACTGCTGGAGCTCCTTGAGGGTTGAATACTGGGACGAAGCCCCCTGCGCATTGTCGATGCCTAGAGCGGCTTGGTCCACGGCCACACTGAGCTCTTGCTTTGCGGCCTCGTACTCGTCGCCGGCCTGCTTCAATTCGTTCAACTGGCGCAGGAACTGGTCCTTGTCCAACCGGAATATCGCCACGCGATCATCCCCACTTACTTCCTGGGCGCGAGCTGCGCCTTCCCGACATAACGACGGCAGGATCGCGAGAAACCCCTGCCGTCACAGCTTTAGAATACGCGTCCCGAGGCCCCGCAAACTAACCCGTTTGGGGGCACTGGCATGCCACGATAAGTGAAAAGTCAATGAATGCAAAGAAGAGCCGCGGAAAGGAAGCTGAGGGGACTCGTTCCCTTTGGAGTGGCACGCTTTCCTGTGGATTGCCACGTCGGCCTGGGATTGCCTACTCTTTCTCAGCTCGTCGTTCGCCGAGATGAGGTTGTGGGTGAGAAGCGCGGAGGAAAAGGGTACTATCCTGAATGGCACAGTTTCCTGCAATTCTGAGTGCAGAAGGAAAACAAAAATGAACGACCACCACCACTTCATAGGCCTATCACACGCAGTGAAAGGTTCCTCATTCGCGCTGAAGCTAACGATGGTCTGCCTGGCCTTTTTGTTGAGCGCCTGCAGAATTGACGGGACTCTCGAGTTTCAAGCCAACGGTTCAATGCACTCAGAGATAGTATTTGAAGACACCAAGGGTTTGATGGCGAAAATTGGGAAGAATTGTTCCAATCTAAAGAACTATATTAGTTCTCTTCGCCCTTTTTTTGCCAAGGCCACTTATGAAGAAATAATATCAGATGAAGGTGTGCGTAAGTGCAAAGTGGTGTCTGATGAACCATTGGATAATGTTGAGACAAGAAAAAAGGGTGATAATAACCTACTGATAATAGGTAAACAGGGCGTCATTAGAGAAGAGAATGAACTGGATGTAACGATGCGTATCGGAGTGCCAGGAAAAATTATAAAAACAACGAATGGGGTCATTGAGGGCAACAAGGTAGTCATAAGGGGCGTTAATCGCACAGCTCGAGGTGTCACGATCACCTGGACAAGCGACGCGAACGCGCCACATAGCTCTTCGTCGTCAGATTCGTCAAGCAGCTCGGCGGGCGGAAAGACAGCTGCCGGTTCGTCAGCGGATGACAGTGGTTTTCCCGCGTGGGCGTGGATCGGCTCCGGCGTGGGCGTCCTTGCTCTTGCCTTGATTCTTGGCGTTCTCATTGGGCGACGTAAGAGGCGCGCCGCACCGCCGTCGCTCAATCTCGGCCAAAGATAGCCGACAACTGTGTTTGCCACGGCGGAGGCCAAGATTGCGCACGGCGAAGCAGCGGACGCGGTCTCTGATTGACTTAGCGTTGAACGAAGCGCGGGCAGGAAGTGATTTCCGCCCGCGTTTCGTCACTTTTCCACTTGTGGGAGCTAGTCGCGGTCGTTTTCGCGACGGCCAGCTTCCAGGAAGGTGATCGTCCTGTCGTCTTCATACAGGCGGACTTCTGCAGACGCGATCGGTTCGTCGCTGCGAGACCTGCGCTCGTTCTTCTTGCGGCCTTGGCTTCGGCCCGTCAAACTCGACAAAGCCCGAGAAGCTTCGCCTCGGGACGCGGTGTTTGCTCGGCTCGCCGCACGGCCGGCGGAAGCGCGTCTCGCAACGGCCCCGCCCCGTTCCGAAGAAGCTGTCGCTTTGCCGCCTGTTGCCGCCGAGCGGCCTGCGGCGGTCCTGGAAATCGAACTGCTCGTCCGGCTTGCTGCTCCGGCTCCGCGTGTTGAAGCCGCTTCGCGCGTTGCGGAGGTTTGGCTCCGGGCGCCGGGGACTTTGCCAGCCTCTCCCGCGGACGAGGACGAGGCAGGTTTGCGGACCGCCGTGGTTGCGCCCCGCACGATCCCGTTGCCTCGAGCCGACGGCGAGGGCGCCGGAGCCCGGCTCGCCGTCGTCGCTCCCCGGAGGATGCCGCCCGATCGCGCTGAGGCAGAGGAAGAAATCGGCCGAGCAACCCCGGAAGCGCCGCCACGCGGCGTCGCTCCGCGCGCTCCGGTAGACGGAGTTGTGGACCGGACTGCCGTGGTTGCGCCTCGCACGATGCTCGCCGACGAGGGTGGCGTCGATCGAATCGCCGCTCCGGACCGCATCGAGGAGGGCGACGATTGGGGAGAGGACGCCTGTGCGGCACGAGCGGCCCGCATGGCTTGATACGCCTTGTATCCGGCTACCGCGGTTCCGCCGCCGATGGTTGCGGCGGCGGCCAATGGATTGAAAACCGCGGAAGGATGCGCGGGCGAATGCGTTGAATTTGAGGGGCCAAACCCTCCTGACTGCGACGGCGTGTAGTGTGAGCCCTGCAAAGCCGGGCCGTTTGACGGCATGCCGTTTGGGCTGAGATGCCCGCTCGTGTAACTGCCCGGGCCGCCAATCGAAGGGGTGCTGTTCGGGGTGTGCCAGGCTGTCGCCGACCGAGTGGGGCCCGCCTGGGGGCCGCTTGCGGGGCCGATGTCTGAACTGTTCGCGCTGCCGTTGGCGCCGCCGTTGCCCTTGCCGGCTGGGTCCGGTGGAGCCGAGGCGTGCCTTGATGCGGGCTCGTTGTCCTGAAAAGGAAAATCGCGAGCCAAAGCCTCTGTGCTTTCCCGCAAAACGCGCAGCACATCCTTGGCTTGGCGATCGACCTCTGCATGGGCGGAATCGCGCTCCGCTTCAGCGGCGATCTGTAAGGAGTGATCTTTGCTCGTGCTCGGAGATATAGCGCCAGCTCCTTTATAAGTGCTGTTGACGTTTTTGAGTAACTTTTGGATCTCCTCGTTCTCGCTTTGTGCCTTCTTTCCCAAACCGAGGGCTTTGTGCTGCACTTCGGCAAGCTGTTTTACCTTCTGAGAGCCGTCCAGCAAGCGGGTGGCGAGCTTGTCCAGGCGAGAGGAGGCTGAATGGGCAGTCGCCCCTTCGAGGCCGAGGTCGGCTGCCACTCGCCGGTTGATCGTGGCGATGTCGGCGAGATTGGAGCTGACTTTTTCCAGGTGTTTGTTTGCCTGCTCGATCGGGTCCGTTCTCCAGGTTTTGATGCCGTTAAGGTGGTCGGCGTGAGGGGTGGCCATCATTTGCCTCCTGCACTTTTCTGCCCTTGCCCTGAACCTTTCGGCCCTTGCGCTGAGCTGGAGCTGTGTATGCCGTCTATAAGCGAATCGAAACCCGGGGTTTTGGAAAGGACGTTGCCTATGAGGTTCATTCCTTCGGGGGACACATAGGTGAATTTCCGATCGAGTTTGTCCAAGATCTTGACGAACTCGTTGCGTTCGGCGTCGTCCCGAAACTCGAATGAGCTCAGCGAGGCCCTCAAGTCCGCAATCACCTTGTGCTGCTGCTCGGAGACGTGCTTCAGCTCTTTGTCTACGGCCACCAGGGACGTGTGGACCGGCGTGCGGAGATGCCGGAGCTCGTCCAGGTTCGACCATCGGTCGTCGTCGCCGGAGGGCGCGCAAACTCCGTTGCTTTGAAGGTCCTTGCAGCTTTGGCCCACGGCGAAGCTGAGCTCGTTCTGCGCGTCCTCGTATTTGTCGCCCGCCTTTACCAGTTCGGCGACTTGTCGCCTGAACTGATCCTTGTCCAATCGAAACACTGCCACGTGGCAACCCTCCTTGGTGGTTGTGTATACAAGTTTTCTCTAACGGTCGCAATGCTGTTGTGAAAGGAGAACGGTTTCCTCCCCTGAATGCAGAATACTAATGAGAGGGCCGGTTGCCTAGTTTTAGAAAGCGAACATTTATGCTATTTTGACAATAAAGTAGGTAAAGCTAGGGAAAAATTCCTGGAAATTGCTTGTGCGAGGTCGATCCTCCGCCCGCGTGTCGCGAGAGCCCCGGACGTTGCCGGTCGCTCGAAACCCGCCCGCTTCCGTGGGTAGAGGCTTCGGGAGGCCTCGATTTTGAAAAGGCGGAGCCCAGGCCCTCTGCGCATGGAAGCCCGTCTGGATGGCGTCGCACCGGCTGTCTGTGGTCGCCTCGGCGTATGCGCGAGCGTCGCGAATCTCGTCCGACTGAAGTTCTTGTCCGCCGATCGCCTCTGCCCGCGGGGGCGCTGCTGCGCTGGGCGAGTCGGGACCGGTCGAGGGGCTATCGCCTGCCCGTGCGGGGCGCGGCGTCTTGGTGAGCCATTTGAGTCTTTGCCGGAGTCCTATCGTCTGCCCGTGCGGAGGTGTAGCGACCGCGCGTTTCGGCGTTGAGCCGTCGGCACTGGTTTTTCGGCGTTGCGCTGGCACGCCCTCCCGGCGTCGTCCTAAGCGCCGTCCCCGGCGCCTTCGACGTCGACGTGCGTTTCGCTCTCCGCGCCGTCACGCGCCCCGTTCTCGGCAACGGAACCGAGTTCGTCGAGGATCGCGGACAGGTGCGCGATGCGTTCGGAGTTCCACACGACGTCGGGGTCCGGCTCGAAGTAGGAGAAGATCAGGCCCACCAGGTGGTACGCGGGATGCGTCCATTCTTCGACGGCGGTGGAGCCCCAGGCGGCGACGCGGAAGGTGCGCGTGGCGAAGTCGGGGTCGTTGAAAGCGGCTATGGCAAGCCCGTAGCCCATCGCCCCCGAGGCCTCGGCGAGGAGCTCAAAGCCTCCGTCGGGGTCGATGCCCGGAATGAGCCTGTAGCCGAGCATGCTCGGCAGGCCCCTGAAGACGTTCGCGCGGCGGCTGACGAGTGCGACGGCCGCCGACCGGAGGGCGTTCTGCGCGTTCTCTCGCACTGCGTCGTCGCGCAAACCGCGGCAGGTGGCCGTCAGGCCGTAATAGAGGTCCGTTCCGGGGGAGGCGAGTATGCGTTCGAAGTCGGCCTGGGTCACCATCCTCAAGCCGGTCACCGTGACGTTGCGGCGCTGCTGCGGGTCCTCCCATGTTTCGATTCCGGAGTCCAGGAGCGGGCGGAGGAGGCGTATGTCCTCGAGCCCGTCCGTCGTGAACTCCACGCGCTGCACCGCTGCCGAGACGACGTCGGCCAAGAAAGCCTGGCGGGACGGCCATTTGCGGTAGGCGGTGGCGCGGCTGACCCCCGCCTCCTTGATGATGTCCTCAAAACTGATCCGGTCAATCGTCACCGCGAGGCCGCGTTCGTGGATTTGGGCCAAGGCGCAGTCGAGCATGCGGGCGCCGGCGGCGTCCGTGGCCTTCATTTTCCGATGCTGCGTGAGAGGTTCGGTTCGTTGTGGCGCTGCGTTGGGCGTCATCCTCATGGGACCATTCTTGCAGAGATCGAAGTTTTCAGTTCCCGTGGAATTCACATGGTTCTCCTTGGTAAGGCTTGGATTCCAAGGCGACGAGACCGTCGGAAAACGCGTGCCGCGCGGCAGCAATGCAGAGCCTGTGGGTCTTCCCTTTCGCTTGAGGCTGGGAGCGGGTAGCCTGAACGGACGGGTCCGCCGCACTCGGACGGACGCCTGACGTACACCCCAAAGAAAAGGAAGAGCAATGCGCGGAGCAGTCATCTACGGCAAGGGCGACGTTCGATTCGAGGAGCGAGAGGATCCCCGCATCCTCGAGCCTTCCGACGCCGTGGTCCGCACCGTCGCCACATGCGTGTGCGGCTCGGATCTGTGGCGTTATCGCGGGATCAACGAAGTGCCTGAGCCGACGCCGATCGGCCACGAGTACGTCGGGGTGGTCGATGAGGTCGGCGACGCGGTGAGGGGTGTCAAGCCGGGCGAGTTCGTCGTCGGCGGATTCAGGACGAGCGACAACACGTGCCCCGTCTGCCGCAAGGGCGCCCACGCAAACTGCCAGAACGGAACGGGCTACGACGGCTGCCAGGCAGAAAAGATCCGCGTGCCCAACGCCGACGGCACCCTCGTTGCGGTTCCCGGGGAGGTCGGCCGCGACCTCGTCCCCAGCCTTCTGACGCTTTCGGACGTGGCGTGCACGGGGTGGCACGGCGCGGTTTCGGCGCTCGCGGGGCCGGGCACGAGCATTGCCGTCGTCGGCGACGGCGCAGTGGGGCTGTGCGCGGTGCTTGCGGCCAAGCAATTGGGGTCTGAGCAGGTGATCGCCATGAGCGGCCACGCTGACAGGCAGGAGATCGCCCGCGAGTTCGGAGCGGACATCATCGTCTCCGAGCGCGGCGAGGAGGGGTCTGCGCTAGTGCGGGAGCTGACCGAGGGGATCGGCGCCGACGGCGTCGTCGAAGCGGTTGGAACCGCGAGCGCGCGCGACCAAGCGGCGCTTTGCGTGCGCCCCGGCGGGATGATCGGCGTGGTCGGGGTGCCTCACGGCGGCCTGAAAGATGACGGGCTCTTCTTCCGAAACGTCGGAGTATGGGGCGGGATCGCGCCCGTTCGCCGCTACCTGGATCAGCTCGTCCAGTTGGTGGTGGACCGCAAGATCAATCCGGGCAGGGTTTTCGACCTGCAGCTTCCTCTCGCCGACGTCGCCGAAGCCTATGCGGCCATGGACGAGCGCCGGGCCACGAAGGTGCTTTTGTGGCCGTGAAGCAGCCGGCTCCCGCGCCATTGAACCGAATCGACGTTCTGCTCCTCGGGGTGGGCCTCGCCGTGGGAGCCTTTGCCGCTGCTTGCGGCGTTTACGCCGTGTTCCACGGCGGGGAACGCGTGGGGCAGGACGGCGTGGCGAACGCCTTTGCGGCGATCGCCTGCGCGGGGCTGGGGCTCGCGGTGTGCGGAGCGATGCGGCGCAGGCGCGTCGCCTCCGGCCTCGGCCTCATTTTCACCGCCCTTGCACCGGCGGGGCTCGCCTGGCTTGCGGGGATGCTTTCCGCGTTGATCGGCGTCGTTCTGATCGTGCGTGCCTCGAGCTTCGCCGATTTGCTCTTCGATCGCGAGCGGCTCAACGAGGAGGCCGGCGAAGACGCGGGCAACGCCGCCTGAGGAGGACGCGAACGACGCCGACCGGGGAGGGCTAAGGAACAGCCGACGAAAAACTAGTACAAATTACTAAAAAACAAATGAAGACCCCTTGCCCCATTCGATGCGCCCTAGGTTATATAAAATTATAAGCACATTCATAAAGCCACACATTTAACTTGACAATGGTGGCTTGCATCATTTCGGAGGTAAAACTCATGAAAACCATAAAGTTTGCGCTAATAGCCGCATTGACGATTTCGGGCATTCTTGCCCCGCAAACCGCCTCTGCCTCGGACCGGGTTTCTCCTTCCGGCGCTGTTTCCGCTGCTACTGCCCACCCTTCTGACGATCCCGCGAAAACGGATACATCTGATGCAACGGTGAGAGGTGGCTCTGAGTCGGCAAACAGACCGCAGGAGGTGTTCATTGGTCTGGTTGAAGCGCACGACGCGCATCTATCCGGGGGTGACGTGTCTGGCCACGTCACGTGGGAACTCCTCAGCGGCACATCTAGGAAGCTACAAGTAAAAGCAACCCTTAGAGCTCAGACATCATGGTTTTCCTATTCCACGATGGCGTCTTCTCGTCGCAAAAGTGTTTGGCCTGGCGGTGGACGTGGCAAAGCTGCGGTGGCTCGCTACAAGTGCAACGGCAAAGAAGACACTGAATGGTGCACGTTCGGAGAAATCTATGCTCCGGGGGAGCAGAAATCTTATGGCCGTGCTTCCAGCAAAATTATTTCCAGGGAGTGCGGCGTTTGAGAAGCACTAATAATGACGCCCATGTCCGCAGATCCATTGTGCTCATCATGCGTGGGCATGTTTTGGAACATATCCGTGAGGCTCCTGCGGATGTCGTGGAGCTAGACTTCGCTGACGTCTTCTTTCAAATGAGCCATGCCCTTGGAATCGAGGGCGAACGCGACAGTTTGATCGGCCAGTGGGAGACGGTTTTCCTCTACGATGACGACTCGTTGATGGAGGGGGACTATCTTGCCTCCGGCTTGCGGGGCGAGATCACCTATCCGGTCGATGCCGACATCCCTGTCGCGCCGTTCCTCCAAGTCGCCCAGCTGGTCTTAGAAGTTTATGCTCGTTTCGTTTTGAGCGAGGTTAGAGTCATCTTTCCGTCCAGGAGAGGGATTATCAATTGCCAGACAGATCTCTTTAGACGGTTACGAGATCAAGACCGAAAGGTGCGCGAGCCTTTCCCTGAGCCGTCGAAGGGAGAGGCTCGTGACTTTTCTCTGTTGATTCGCACTATCGATTCGGACCAAGTCAAAGAGCCGAAGGAAGAGCTTGTTCTTTTTGATAAGCCCATGCCGCGCTCGGAATGGAGTTTGAGGGCGATCGGCAACTTGTGTTCGAGCATGATCGATGACTACCTTCCATACATCTACGGAGGAAAGAATGTTGAATTCCTCTTTCGCAAGGAAAATCAGTAGTGTATCGATTGCGGCGATGATCTTCGTGTCAGCATGCGGAGAACGTGACTCGGGTCCGCAAGCCAGTACTGCCCATTCGCCTTCGGCCGCTGAACGATCCGTCGCTCAGCGGCCGCTCGTGCTGCATGTGCAATCCGCCGTCGGCCGATCGTCTTTCTCTGCCGACTCGCGCATCAATTCGCGACTGAACACCCCCATGTCCGATGAGATGCCAGCGCCAAAAAGATGGCATCTCTATTCTCATTCCGGGCATGACATACGCCTGACCGTTGAGAATTGCGATTCGATCGACGTACTCGAGTTCGTCGCTTATCCTCAGGGTCTCAACACTCAGGGGATTCCGAAAAGTCATAGATACGGGCTCGTATGCGGTCCCGAGGAAGGGCGCCCCGCTTGTAAAGGCCAAGCGGCGGGATCTGAGACAAAAAGAAACAATCAGTTGGATATCGCATCAACGACGGTCCAAGACGCCGTCGGCGACAGCACGCACTTCGCAATAGCTGGGATATGCATCCAACACGATTCGGGCGAGGATCTCGGCTTTATTTTCTTCTTCCGCAAGGCCGCATGACTGTATGCATCCGCGTCCGCCGATCGGACGACGCGGGCCTGGCCAGTTTGCCGGCGCGAGCGCCCTTTCCCGGTTCCTAGCCTTGTGTTGCGGTCGAAATCACGGCCGCAACTACAATGCCCGGAAGCTGGGCGTGAAGTCCTGGTCGGCCCGAGGAACGACGTCTGCACGCGACACGCTGTGCCTAGTCCGCAGCGGCCTGATCGGACCGAGTCGATCCGGTCGATCCCAGTCGATCCAATCGGACCGACGAACGCGCAGCCGGGGCGCAAGGGAAAGGAAGTCCATGCTGAACAAGGGCAAACGGCGGTCTGGAACGGTGCTTGCCGGACTGATCGTAGCCGTCTCGATGACGACTGTCGATCAGACGATAGTTTCCGTCTCCTCCCAAACAATCGCGTCAGGTTTGGGGTTGGATTCTTCAGGAATCGAATGGGTGGTCAACGCCTACCTGCTAGCTGCGGCGGCCGCCTTCCCTCTGGGCGGGAAGATGGCCGATGCCTGGGGGTACAGGCGAGTCATGCTCGCGGGAATAGCGTTGTTTTCCACGGGGAGCGCGCTGTGCGGGGCCACGCCGGCCGCCTTGGCGCAGTCGTGGATAGTCGCGGCGCGGGTCGCGCAGGGGGTCGGCGCCGCGCTCATGTTCCCTGCCGCAGTGGGAATCCTCATCGCCTCTTCGAAAGAGCGGGACCGGGCGAAGTCAATGGCCACGTTCTTCGCCATAACTGGGGCCATGACGGCCATCGGGCCTGTCGCGGGCTCGTGGCTGGTTCAGTATTCATGGCGGTACATTTTCTTCGTCAACCTTCCTTTGGCTCTGATTGCCTTCGGCCTCGTTCTTGTCGGCTTCGTCGGCGCAAAAGACATCGACGGCGGGGCAAACGTCGCTGGTGCGGCAAACGTCGGCGGCGCTGGAAAAGCAGACGCCGTCGATCTTCGAGACGCAAAGCCCTCCGGTCGGACAATCGATTGGACGGGCGCCGCCATTGCCGCAGTCGCTATGGTTCTTCTTATTTTGCCGCTGAAGAAAGGCAGCGACGTCGGCTGGTCCGATCCGCGAATCCTCGCCAGCTTCGGCGGCTCGCTCGTTCTATTCCTGTGTTTCTTTCTGTTGGAGCGCCGCACTGCTCGGCCGGTCGTCGACGTCAGGGCCTTCGCAAACAGGGCCTTCACCCTCTCGACGCTAGCCACACTCGTCGCCTCGGCCGTTTTCGTCCCGCTCATGTACTTTGTGAGCGTATACGGCCAGCTCTCACTCGGCTTGAACGTCGGGCAGGCGAGCGGGCTTATCCTCGCGTTTTTCGTCGGCTTCCTTGTAGCGTCGCAGTTTGGCGCAAGGCTTTTCGACAAGCGGGGGATTGCCGTCGTCGTGCTCATCGGCGGGGCAGTGGCGGCAATCGGCTTTATCTTGCTGTGGCGGCGTGCGGGAGGATTGGCATCCGGTCTGCCCGCGGCCGGCGACCTCACCTGGCAGCTCGGATGCGCAGGCGCAGGAATAGGATTCATGTTCAGCCCCGCTGCGACCGACATGGTCAATCGGGCCGCCGAATCGGCGTACGGAGAGACGACGTCGATCTCCCAAAGCATGAAAAACCTCGGGGGAGCGCTCGGGATGGCGGTTTTCGCGTCGGTCAGCGTCTCGAAGTTCGCCGACGCCGTCTACCGAGGGCTCGGCAGCTTTGGAATCACGCGAGAGCGCGCCTCGGAGCTGGCGGCAAAAATAACGTCCGGCCACGCTCAGTCCGGGCGGGCGCCCGGCGGAGGGAGCGTGAAGCGGGCTGCCATAGACGCCGTTCGCAAGGCATACGCAGAGGCAGCCGGCAGCGTATTCTTGGCAATGGCCATCGCCTGCGCGCTGCTGATCGTCATAGCCCTCCTATATCCTCGGTCTGCGTCGCCCACGCGGCAAGCGAAGAGCCAGGAGGCGCAGACGCAATGAAACGAGAGCAAATGCAATGAAACGAGAATGGACGCTGTACTTCGCCGCGTCGACGGCGCTCCTGGCGCTATACATCACCTTTAGGTCCGCTTTGGATCGCGGGGCGGCCGGGGAAGCCGCGCGGACAAATCCCCTCGCGGTTGTCGTCGCCTGCACGCTCGTCTCCGTTCCGACTTTCCTTTTCGCGACTTTGGCGAGCCGAAGCTGGAGATACGGCCCCGTGGTCGGCTCGCGAGGCGGATGGGCGTTTGCGGCAGTGACGGTCGCGAGCGTTTGGGGGGCGGCTCTCGCCGATCGGAACGCCCTCCTCGCTCAGGTCTATGTAATTCCCGAACTCTTCATCGTTCTCGCCTATCGCGGGGCGCTCGCGGCCGCAGCCGTGATGAACTTCGGCCTCGTCGCAGTGCAGGCGCTCGGCGGTGAGCCCACATTCGACAATCTGTCCAAGTGGGCGGCGTCGGCCGTCGCCGTGGTGGTTTTGACCGGGCTATTCGGCAAACCCATCGATCTGCTGGCCGAAACGAATATGAGGAATCGGGAGCTTGTAGAGCAACTTCAGGCTCGCAACGCGCAGATCGCCCGCCTGTCGCACCTCGAGGGGACGGCGCGCGAAAGAGAGAGGATCGCGCGCGAAATGCACGACACGATCGCTCAGGACCTCGCCTCGATTCTGGCTCTCGCGCGGGCGACGGCAGCCGAAGTCGCGCAGGCGGGCGCTGCGCCGTATGAAAACGGCGTCGTGCTGTCGGCGAACGTTGCCGCGCCGTCGAGCGACGCCGCACCCGCGAATGGCGTCGGACCCGCGAATGACGCCGGACCCGCGAATGACGCCGCAGACGATTCCCAAGCGTCGCGGCATTTGGCCATGATCGTCGAGCTTGCCCAAGAATGCCTGGACGACACTCGCCGGATGATCGCAGACGCGAGCCCGCGGGCGCTCGACGGGCGCGGACTGGCGGAGGCTGTGGGCAGGGCGGCGGACCGGCTCGAACGCGAGGGGATCGCGGTGGCGCGCTCGTTCGATTCGACGCTTCCGCCTTTGCCGCAGCCTGCGAGGGTCGCCATCCTTCGCATCGCGCAGGAGGCGATTGCCAACGTCGCCCGGCACTCCCGGGCTGTCAATGTTGCGGTTTCGCTTCGGTCCGTCGCGGGAGCGGTGGTTTTGGAGGTTCGCGACGACGGCGTCGGTTTTGACCCCGCAACGGCGGGCGCCGTCGATGCGGAAGGCGGAAGCTCCTCGAATCAAGCGGCTTTGCGGAGCCGACCGGAGTCCGTGGACGAGGGACGAGCTGGCCTTGCGCGCGTGCGGCGCGTGTGGCAACGAGGCCGCCTGGGGCGTGCGCCGGAAGGAGACGATTCGGGTTTCGGGATCCCCGACATGCGCGGCAGGGCGGCGGACCTGGGCGGCAGCGTGAGCATCGACAGTTCGCCCGGGTCCGGAACCCGCGTCCTCGCGCGGATTCCGGTTGAAGCTCCCGCCGTGGAGGATGCGGCATCGGCTGAAGGCCCGACGTCGCGAGAAACGGCGAGCCAGGCGTTGCAAGAAGCCGCAGACTCGGCGTCGCAAGGAAAGGAAAAGGAATGATCTCGATCGTCATGGCCGACGACCATCCGATGATTCGCGAGGGAATCAAGAGCATGATCGAAAAGTACGCGAATCTCAAGGTGCTCGGCGAGGCGTCGGGAGGCGCGCGTGCGCTCGAATTGGTTGAAAAGCTGCGCCCGGACGTCCTGCTTCTCGATCTGCGCATGCCCGACATGAGCGGCTCGGACGTGGCCCGAAAGGCGCTTCAAATCTCTCCTGACACGAAGATCCTCATTTTGACGATGTACGACACCGATCGCGACATCCTGGCCGCCATTGAGGCGGGCGCCAGCGGCTACGTGCTCAAGGACATCGAGCCCTTCCGCCTGGCGGAGGCGATTCGAGCGACTGCCTCGGGACGCACCGTGCTGGACGAAAGGGCGGCGAGAGCCGTGACGCAGAGCGTGAGAGGCGGTTCTTCGGCCGACGGCGGAGTCGAAGAGCTGTCCGAACAAGAAAAGCGGGTCCTGGCGCTCGCAGCGGAAGGGATGACGAATCGTCAGATCGCGACGGCCTTGGGCGTGGGCGCGGCCACGGTCAAGACATACTTTTCCCGGGCTTTCGCCAAGCTCGGCGTCGTCGATCGGACGTCCGCCGTGGTCGAGGCGATGAGGCGCGGCGAAATCGACGCGTGATGCGCGGCAAGTTGAATGCGGATTGGCCATTCGATGAAGAAGACGCAAAACAATCGCGGCGGCAACGGTTCTCGATGTGGGCGCTTAGAAGGATTCCCGAACGCGGACTCTATTAGTGGTCCGCGGGTTCTGAATCGGCCGTGGTGGGAGCGCGCCGCCCGTCGCGCGATTTGCGACGCCTCTACTAGAGCGTTTGCACGTCCCTCTGGTTCCCCATGTCCACATGTGGACAGGCCGTACGAGGCCGGAATTCCGGCGTAAAATGAGGCAATGCTCAGGATGGAGGCCTTGCGATTGGCGGGGCCCGCGGGACAAGGAGGAGCTTATGACCGATGATTCTTTGACCGGGGAGGAAGTGCGGGGCTTCGCCGCGGCCTTTTCCGCCGACCGCACTGCCCGGATCGTCCAGAACGCCGTCGCCGAGACGCCCATCGACAAGGTGGCGATGGATCGGGAGATCGTCACGTCGATCGACCCGTCCGTCTCCGTCAAAATCGACACGTGGCCTATCACGAACCAAAAGAAATCCGGCCGCTGCTGGCTGTTCTCCGGCCTCAACTCGCTCAAGTCGGCCGTCTACGAGCACACCGGCGTCGAGGAATTCGAGTTCTCCCAGAACTATCAGCACTTTTGGGACAAGCTCGAAAAGGCGAACTACTTCCTGACGTCGATGATCGAGCTCGCCGACCGCGACGTCGACGACCGCACCGTCCACTACCTGCTGTCGAACCCGATCGACGACGGCGGCCAGTGGAACATGTTCGTCGCGCTCGTCGAGAAATACGGAGTCGTGCCGAAGTACGCAATGCCGGAGACGGAATCCTCGTCCAACACCCGCGCGATGAACCAAACGCTCCAAAAGCTGCTGCGCAGGGGCGCCCGCGACATTCGCCGGGCGTTCGCCGAAGGGGCCGACCCGCGGGCGGTCAAAGCCGCCGTGCTGGAACAGGCTTATAGGGTCCTCGCCATTCACCTGGGAACGCCGCCGCAGCGCTTCGTCTGGCAGTGGCGCAACAAAGACGGCGAATTCGGGCGCGAAGGCGAAATGACTCCCCTCGAGTTCGCGGCAAGGTATCTGCCTGATTTGAGCAAGTATGTGTGCCTCGTCAACGATCCCCGTCCGACGTCGCCGTACAACGCCCTGTTCACTGTGGACAGGCTCGGCAACGTGGTTGGCGCCAAGCCGGTCGTCTACCTCAACGTGCCGATCGAGGTGATCCGCAGGGCGACGTCGGAAACCCTCGAATCGGGCAAGCCCGTGTGGATGGGATGCGACACCGCCAAACAATGCGACTCGAAGCTCGGCATCTGGGACGGGCGCCTCTTCGACTACGAAGGCACGTACGGCATCGACCTGGAGATGACGAAGGCGGAGGAGCTCCAGTACGGCGAGGCTCTGATGACGCACGCCATGGTTTTCACCGGGGTCGACATCCTTGACGGGAAGACCCGCCGGTGGCGGATCGAGAACTCCTGGGGCGACGAGATCGCCGACAAAGGCTTCTTCACAATGAACGACTCGTGGTTCGACCAGCACGTATTCGAGGTGGCCGTCCACCGCGACCGCCTCTCCGCCGATCTGCTTGCGGTGCTCGACTCCGAGCCGATCGTGCTGCCCGCGTGGGATCCGATGGGCTCGCTCGCCTGAGGGGAGGCATTCGCAGATGCCGAGGACGTGGACGCCCGTGAAGCTGCGGATTGTGAGGGTGGCAGTGCGCACGGTTTTCGCCGTCGTCGCGCTGTCTGTGATCGGCTGGCTGTACCTAGGGCCCGTCACTCTTCAAGCTCCAGACGATGGTGAGCCGTTGAAGTGCGAACCGTTGGGAAAGTCCGATTTGGATAGCTACTATATGGCTAACTTCTCTGATTGCGATACAGGGAAGCGGATACTCTATTACATGGACAATGAAATAATGGATCCAAAGAAAAGATTTGACACCGATACAAAGAAAAGC
>ERZ772766.920-NODE-920-length-16561-cov-2.774627_pt1 | contig 16561 bp, 13 predicted proteins | sample MGYA00511379_ERZ772766 | MGnify/ENA primary metagenome ERZ772766 (study PRJEB29015, sample SAMEA2737895) | human oral metagenome | biome: human oral; feature: human-associated habitat; material: dental | place: China | collected 2116 ...
TTTGATCTTTATTGCCGCAATGAGGACATACCCACAAAAGCTTGGTATCATCTTCATTTATAAGTATCTCTCCATCATATCCGCAAACCTGACAATAATCGGACTTGGTGTTAAGCTCCGCATACATAATATTATCATATATAAACTTAAGCAAGCTCATAACCGCATCCAAGTTATTTTGTAAATTCGGAACCTCAACATAGCTTATAGCGCCGCCGGGTGAAAGTTTTTGGAATTCACTTTCGAATTTAAGCTTGGTAAATGCATCTATTTTTTCTGACACATGAACATGGTAGCTGTTGGTAATATAGCTCTTATCGGTAATTCCCTCGATAATACCGAATCTTTTTTGCAGACACTTGGCAAATTTATAGGTCGTTGACTCAAGAGGGGTTCCATATAAGGAGTAATCTATGTTTTCCTTGATTTTCCACTCGGTACACTTATCATTCATATACTGCATAACCTTAAGCGCAAAAGGTTTAGCCTCTTCGTCCGTATGACTCTTCCCCGTCATATATTTTACACACTCATACAGTCCGGCATAACCGAGGCTTAATGTCGAATACCCTCCGTAAAGGAGTTTATCTATAGGCTCACCTTTCTTCAACCTTGACAATGCTCCATATTGCCAAAGTATCGGAGCAACATCCGATAGGGTTCCAAGAAGTCTTTCATGTCTTGCCCTAAGAGCTTTATGACAAAGCTCAAGCCTTTTTTCAAATATATCCCAGAACTTCTCCATATCCGAACCGCTGCTTAAAGCCACATCAACCAAGTTAAGAGTTACAACACCTTGATTAAATCTTCCGTAATACTTAGGCTTACCTTCTTCATCCACATACGGTGTAAGAAAGCTTCTGCAACCCATACAAGTATAACAGTTCCCCCTGCCAAGTTTATCTATCTTAAGTTCAAGCATCTTCTTTTCGGATATATAGTCGGGTACTAATCTTTTTGCAGTACATTTTGCTGCAAGTTTGGTAAGATAATAATACCTTGAGTCCGGATGTATGTTATCCTCTTCCAGCACATATATCAGTTTAGGGAATGCCGGAGTGATCCACACTCCGCTTTCATTCTTAACACCTCTGTGTCTTTGTACTATCATTTCCTCTATGATCATTGCAAGGTCTTCTTTTTCCTGCTTTGACTTAGCTTCATTTAAGTACATAAATACAGTAATAAACGGCGCCTGTCCGTTAGTGGTCATAAGAGTAACTACCTGATATTGTATAGTCTGCACTCCTTTGTTGACCTCTCTTCTAAGCCTTTTATCTACAATCAGTTCCTTCTTTTCTTCACTTAAAGGTAAACCGTAAAGTTCGGCTTCAAGTTCGGCTCTAATCTTTTGCCTGCTTACATCAACAAAGGGGGCAAGGTGTGCCAAGGATATGCTCTGACCTCCATATTGACTGGATGCCACCTGCGCAATAATCTGTGTAGCTATGTTACAAGCCGTGGAAAAACTGTGCGGCTTTTCTATACAGGTTCCAGAAATAACGGTACCGTTTTGCAACATATCTTCCAGATTTACAAGATCACAGTTATGCATATGCTGAGCAAAGTAATCCGAATCATGGAAATGTAATATCCCCTCTTTATGCGCCTCAACTATGTCAGATGATAAAAGTATCCTTTCCGTCAAATCTTTAGACACCTCACCTGCCATGTAATCTCTTTGAACCGAGCTTACTGTAGGGTTTTTATTGGAATTTTCCTGTTTTACTTCTTCATTATCACACTCTATCAAGGACAATATTTTCTCATCTGTGGTATTGGATTTTCTTTTCAGATTTTGTATGTATCTGTAGGTTATGTATTTTCTGGCAACCTCAAATGCCTTATGTGCCATAATTTCATTCTCAACCATATCCTGTATCTCTTCCACACCTACGGATCTGTTCATGTTAAGACAAGCAGCTTCAACCTTACTTGCAACATCTTCTATCTGTTCCTTGCTAAGCCTTTCATCTTCCTTGACTACCGCATTGGCTTTTTCGACTGCACATATTATCTTGCTGATATCAAAATCCAGTTCTACACCGCTTCTTTTTATAATCCTCATAGCGACCTCTCTATCTTTTAAATGCACTTTTATAGGTTAGAATAGGATTTCAACAGCTCAAATTACAAGCTGCTAAAATCCCTTCCTAAGTTGAGTGTATTAATTTTTGCAAGTCTAAGTATATACCTTATATTGTGTTCGGTCAAGGCAAAATAACTATATATTGTGTTAGTACTTAGTTTATGGGGCTTTTTAGGGTATAATATTATGCTATGGAAAATGAGCCTGATATAACTTTACAAGGAAATGCGTGACTGGCTAAGGTTTGTAGTCTATAAAACTACTAACCTAAAATTCTTTTACTGATAGCACAGCCGCAAGGAGTTACCGCAAGTCCTCCCTCCGCTGTCTCCTTTAAGCTGGTACTCATCGTATCCCCTACCCTCTTCATAGTAAGTATGGTCTCGTCAACCGGTATCTTACTCTCTATTCCGCTCATAGCCAGCTGTGCAGCCATGAAGGCTGTTGCCACACCTGAGGCATTTCTTTTTACACAGGGTACTTCCACAAGTCCTGCCACCGGATCACACACAAGCCCAAGTACATTCTTAAAGGTTATAGCTACCGCATTGATGCACGCCTTAGGTCCTGCCTTAAAAAGCTCACATATAGCTGCTGCCGACATAGCCGAGGCTGAGCCGCACTCCGCTTGGCAACCTCCTTCTGCCCCTGAAACATTGGCTATTGTAGCCACTACCATACCTACAGCCGATGCTGTAAACATAGCCTCTACTATTTCTTCATCACTGAATCCATGCTCTTCCTGCATGGTTATCATAGCTGCCGGAAGTATTCCGCAGCTTCCCGCCGTAGGAGTTGCCACTATCTTACCCATAGCGGCATTATACTCATTGACTGCCAAGGCATATGAAAGCCCCTTGGTAAAAATACCTCCGCAAATATTTACACCTTTTTCTCTATATTTGTAAAGTTTTAAGGCATCACCTCCGGTAAGACCGCTTACAGATACCAAACCCTCTTTTAAGCCTTCTTCCTTCGCCCTCTTCATTATATTATATCTTTCAAGCATCTTCGCTTTAATTTCAGCTTCGCTAAGTCCCATACTTTCAGCCTGTTCTTTAATAACAAGCTCAGATATGCTCATATTGTTTTCTATAGCCAAATCGGCAACTGCCGACAACGAATTATATTTTATTTGCATATTTAAACCACATTCCTATACTTTATTTGAAACAAACTTGAATTATAACCTATCTAATATATTGACCGCACTTACATAGTCTATGGCGGATATATCTTCTTCTATCTTCCTATCCGGCATAGAGTCCATACCTATGGTCATAAGTGCTTCTCCGCCCTTGCTTTTTCTTGAAAGGTGGAAGTCGCATATATTTACGCCGTATTTATAAAGCTCATCCGTAACCTTTGCTATAACTCCCGGATAATCGGTATGTACTACTACTATACTCGGATTTTCAAAATTCAGATTGACTTCATAGTTGTTAAGTTTGTATACCAGTATACTTCCTCCGCCTACTGAGGAACCCTCCATACTAAGTTTGTCATCATTCTCACCGACAAGTTCTATTCTTACAGTATTTGGATGCACATTTTCAAGTTTTATCTCACTAAACTCAAATTCCAATCCCTGCTCTTTGGCAATCTCAAAACTGTACCTTAGATTTTCATTATCCGGCTCCATACCTAAAAGCCCCGCTATAATAGCCTTATCCGTTCCATGTCCCTTACCGGTTTTTGCAAAACTTCCATGCATATATATATGTGCTTTTTTTATGTCCTTTCCGAACATAATTTTTGCTACTTTTCCAAGCCTTGCCGCACCTGCGGTATGACTGCTTGAAGGTCCTATCATTACCGGACCTATAATATCAAATACATTCATCTAACTTTATTTCTCCTTGCTTTTAAGCACTGCTATGCTTCTTGCTTTTAATTTATAACTTAAATTATTTCCCAAAGACGGCTCTAAACCTTCCTTATAAAATCCGTAATTTTCTTCCAAAGAAGTATCTATGCAAACATACCAAGCTAAATTGTTTTTTAGTCTGGGAAGGTCGAACTCATGCTCTTCCCAGTGCATATTATACATAACATAGAAATCATTATCAAAACCTTCATCTTCTTTTTTGGCATACTTTCCGCAATAAAGTATACCAAGCTGCCTTTTATAAGGCTCTAACTCGAGTTTCCATATCTTAGTTCCATGATATGACACATCAGGCATACCGCAGGCAAGGTAATCCATATTTCGTACCGCTTCCTTGCCGTAAAATACCGGATGTTTTCTCCTAAAATCTATTATAAAACAAAACCATTTATATATTTGTTCGTTCTTTTTTAAAAGTTTCCAATTAAACCATGAGAGTTCATTATCCTGACAATATGTATTGTTGTTTCCCAGCTTACTTTGCCCTACTTCATCGGAAGATGTAAGCATAGGCACTCCCTTACTTAAAAACAGCAAAATAGAGGCATTCCTAAGTTGCCTATGCCTTAAACTTAATACCTGTTTTTTTCTTGTAGCTCCCTCTATACCGCAATTCCACGAAAAATTATTATCTGTACCGTCTTTATTATTTTCGCCGTTTTGCTCATTATGCTTAATATCATAACTTACAAGATCCCAGAGGCTAAATCCCTTTATATCCGCTATATAGTTGACCTTTACTATATTTTTATCCTGATATGAGATATTTCTTATAAGATTCTCAAGCATAGCCTCATCACCTTTTAAGACTCTTCTCATCTCATTTTGAAAGCTATCATTACATAATGCAACAAAGTTTTTCTTACTTGATATATCGCCTTCCCAAAACTGTGCAATCAACTTCATATTACTAAGGTAAGGGTCTTTTGCTATATTAGCCGATAAATTTCTGCCCACTATATGAGCACCGTCTATATGGTACTCAATATGCCAATACCTCAGTACGGACAGTATATACTCTTCCGACATATCTGTGGTAAAATAAAACTCAGGTATGATTTCAATACCATGCTCATGCAGCTTTTTCACCATTTTTTTGAATTCAAGGCTTGGATTTCTGTTTTTTTTGGTACAAAAACTTGCCTTAGGTGCAAAATGATATGCTTTTGTATAACCCCAGTAATTGATCTTTCCGGTAGCTTCTATTCCCTGTTTTGCTTTGTAGCTGCTTTCAAACATAAGCTCCTCAAACTCCTGAGAGGGTAAAAGCTCTATGGCATTTACTCCGAGTTTTTTTAGAAAGTTAAGTTTGTCTTCATCAACTATAGCAGTAAATGTTCCCTTGTGTACGGACTTTGAACTTGGGGATTTGGTAAAACCTCTTACACTCATTTTATATATTATAGTCTCATTAAAATCCCGCCCTATAGGCTTATCTGCTCCCCAATCAAAATCGCTTAAAATTATCGGGCTTCTTTTTATATTGTAAAGCTGCTCTGCTTTTTTGTAGCTGTCCCTTCCGCTGTAACTTTTGCCGTAAGGGTCGGGAAAAGCCGCTACTCCATCACTTAAGTTGTATTCCATTTTGAAAAGTTCTTCTATCTCATCTACCTTGTCACAACTTATGCTCATGAACCATACATTCCCTACTCTATATTCCTTGGGAAATTCTATTTTTTCACAAAACTCTTCTTCATTTCTATGATACAAAAGCAAAAAAAGTGATGCTGAAGAAGATACCGCACTTATATGAAATCCATCTTTATGTGTAACGATTCCCAAAGGATAAATATAAGCCTTCTCTTTGTATATTTTTATTTTCATGACTTTACCTCTGTTTTATTATTTACAAAACACAAAGTCAATAAAAGCTATATTTGGCTTTGCTTTTCTTAAATCACAACTTTACGCTTATTACTTTTTTACTGCTGTAAGTTCAAAACTTAAATCTATAAGTGACTTTACAGTATCATCCGCCACTCTTTCATCTAAAATCACAGATATCCAATGCTTCTTATTCATATGATAAGCCGGCAATATCCCCTTGCTCATCCTTATATTTGCCGATAAGTCCGTATCACATTTTAAGTTGATAACTTCAACAATATCTCCGGTTTCAAGTCCAAGTTTACCTCCTGTAACTCCCATGATAAGGGCAAACCATTTTTTATTTTTGCTATGCTTAAATACCATGTGCTCTGCCCTTGGTGCCCACGGGAATTGAGGCTTTACCTTATACTTTTTTTCTATATAAAGGATAATTTCTTCTTTTTGCATATTTTATACATCTATCTCAAGCTCTACCGGACAATGATCCGAGCCGGTTATATCCATATGTATCTTGGCATCTTTTATTTTTCCTTCAAGTCTTTGTGAAACTATAAAATAATCAATACGCCAGCCTACATTCTTGGCTCTGGCAGACGCCCTATATGACCACCATGAATACATATCCTTTGCATCGGGATATAATTTTCTGAATGTGTCAACAAAGCCTGCATCTAGAGCTATGCTCATCTTCTCTCTTTCTTCATCTGTAAATCCCGGATTTTTTCTGTTACTGCTTGGATTTTTAAGATCTATTTCCTTATGTGCTACATTTAAGTCTCCGCAGTATATTACAGGCTTTTTTTTATCCAACTTCTTTATATACTTTAGAAAATCATCTTCCCATGTCATACGGTAGTCAAGCCTTGCAAGCTCACTCTTGGAGTTTGGGGTATAGCAGGTAATTACATAATAATCATCAAACTCTAAGGTAATAACTCTGCCTTCATGGTCATGCTCATCTATACCGAGTCCGTAGCTTACACTTAACGGCTTTTCTTTGGTAAATACAGCCACTCCGGAATAGCCCTTTTTATCCGCATAATTCCAATAATCGTAGTATCCTAAAAGGTCAAGCTCTATCTGCCCTTCACTAAGCTTAGTTTCCTGCAGGCAAAAAATATCCGCATCAATCTCTTTAAAAAAGTCAAGAAAGCCCTTAGTTACACAGGCTCTTAAGCCGTTGACATTCCACGAAATCATTTTTTTCATAGCTTACAATACTCCCCTTTACTAATCATCACTCTCTTCAGCCTCTGACACGGTAAAGGTGAATCTCTTTCTTGCCATCTCATCCGAATCAAGATATTCATCGTATGTAGTAAGTTTATCCACTAATTTACCGTTAATTATTTCCATAATTCTGTTGGCAGTTGTTTGCACTACCTGATGGTCTCTTGAAGAGAATATAAGTACACCGGGGAATTTTATCAATCCGTTGTTAAGTGCGGTAATACTTTCCATATCAAGATGGTCGGTAGGCTCGTCAAGCATAAGTACATTGGCTCCGCTTATCATAAGCTTTGACAGCATACATCTTACCTTTTCTCCTCCGGAAAGCACCTTTACCTTCTTTACGCCGTCATCTCCTGCAAAAAGCATACGACCGAGGAAACCTCTTACATAGGTTGTGTCTTTATTTTCGGAATACTGTGTAAGCCACTCCACTATGGTCTCTTCTCCGGCAAATATCTTACTGTTGTCCTTTGGAAAATAACTTTGTGTAGTGGTTATACCCCACTTATAATTACCCTCATCAGGCTCCATCTCACCTGCAAGTATCTTAAAAAGCACCGTTTTTGCTCTTTCGTTAGGACCTACCAAGGCCACCTTATCATCCCTGTTAAGCACAAAGCTTATATTATCAAGCACCTTAACCCCGTCTATGGTCTTTGAAAGCCCTTCAACGCTAAGTACTTCATTGCCTATTTCTCTGTTAGGTCTAAAGTCTATGTAAGGATACTTTCTTGAAGAAGGTCTGATATCATCAAGCTCTATCTTTTCCAATGCCCTCTTTCTTGAAGTAGCCTGCTTTGACTTTGAAGCATTGGCAGAGAAACGCTGTATAAACTCTTGAAGTTCTTTTATCTTTTCTTCTTTCTTTCTGTTAGCCTCTTTCATTTGCTTGATCATAAGCTGACTTGACTCATACCAAAAGTCGTAGTTTCCGGCATAAAGCTGTATCTTGCCGTAATCTATATCAGCTATCATAGTGCAAACTTTGTTAAGGAAATATCTATCATGTGATACCACTATTACGGTGTTCTCAAAATTTATCAAAAACTCCTCAAGCCATGCTATTGCATCCAGATCCAAGTGGTTTGTAGGCTCGTCCAGTAAAAGTACATCAGGATTACCAAAAAGTGCCTTGGCAAGAAGCACCTTAACCTTCAGCGCACCGGTCAAGTCCTTCATAAGACTGTAATGATGCTCGACTTCCACACCTAAACCGTTAAGCAGATTGGCTGCATCGGCTTCCGCCTCCCAACCGTTCATAGTGGCAAACTCGCCCTCAAGCTCTGCCGCCTTTATACCGTCCTCATCTGAAAAGTCTTCCTTGGCATATATGGCATCCTTTTCTTTCATGATTTCATAAAGACGCTTATTTCCCATAATTACAGTGTCTAAAACCGTATACTCATCATACTTGAAATGATCCTGTTCAAGGAAGGAAAGTCTTTGACCCGGAGTCATAACCACCTCTCCGCTTGTTGAGTCAAGCTGCCCTGAAAGTATCTTAAGAAATGTGGACTTCCCGGCACCGTTGGCACCTATGAGTCCGTAACAATTCCCCTCTACAAATTTTATATTAACATCTTCAAACAATGCCTTTTTACCCAGTCTTAAGGTTATGCCGTTTGCACTTATCATTTTTTCAATCCAATCCTTTCTTTTGCAATAGCAAGGCTGCTGCAAAGTATGATTTTTTGTAAGTACTTTTCACAAAAAATTCCTACCTTGCTACAGCCTCTTATATTAACACATTTTTAATTACTTTCTAAAACTTCCGTAGCTTCCTCCGGGAACCATACCACCTCTGAAACTTGCAAGCTCGGATACGGTTACGAGTTGATAACCTCTTTTTACCAGCTCAGGAATCACTATCTCCGCTGCTGCCACCGTAGTCGGATGTATGTCATGCATCAGCACTATATCCCCATCCTTTGCATTGTTCAGTATATAATTGACTACACGGTTGGTATCCTTATACTTCCAGTCTAAGGTATCCACCGACCAAAGCACACTTGACATTCCCTGTGCTGCCATAGTTGCCTTAGCCGCCTGATTGACAGCACCGTACGGTGGTCTGAAAACCTTTGGGTTTACTCCCGTTAACGCCCTTATTCTGTTGTTGGTGGCTGCCATAGCCTGGGCTCTTTGGGATTCCGATTGCTTGGTTATTGCCACATGTGAGTAGGTATGATTTCCAAGCTCATGCCCGTTAGCATACATCATTTTTACAGTTTGTTCATTGGCACCGGCAATTCTTGAGCCTACCATAAAGAAAGTTCCCTTTCCACCGACTTTATCCAAGGCAGCTATAACTCTATCGGTCAGTCCATGACTTGGACCGTCATCAAAGGTAAGCGCAATCATAGGTTTGTTCGGATCTATATTTCTTCCCACAACCATAGACGGCTCGGGCACATCAGCCGGCAAGCCTGCATTCTTTGAAGTTATTGCTATTCTTACTCCGTCAATATGCTTTCCTTCTCCACTTCTTCCGGCAGTATTACCGTTTTTTACCCAATCGCTCCACTTGCCTTCCAAAAGTACCTTTGTATATATATCATAATGATTTTCCAAATCACCGTTAAGCTTTACTTTTATAGCCTCTAAAGGCATATTTGAAGAAGCATTACCCGTTTCGGCACCGTTTTCCGCCCAGTCAAGCCAACCTGTGCCGCTTAAATTTACCTGATATTGTACAGTTCCCGACATATTTTCAGGCTGATTTTGAAGGCTTGCCTTAAAGGCATTGGGATAAAAACCGTACTTAAAGAGATAGCTGTTATCCTGTGACCATGAAGACCAGCCGGCATCGGTAAAGTACATAGCATAAGATGCCTTAAGTCCCTCATTTGCCTTTGCCGTAAATATAAACGGCAATACAAATACTATGCTAAACAATAATGCGTAAATTAATTTATTGATACTTTTACTTAATGAAAACAATTCTAAATAACCTCCTCTTACTAAAACAATATTAATCCAGTTCTGTCAAATAATCCGATATTTGCTCTATAATTTGCTTTTTCATATACACATCAAAAGCAAGGTCGCATATAAAGGCAAAAAGTATTAACTGCTCTCTTTGCTCCTTATCCGCTTCCTCAAAACTTTTACCCGCCTTTTTAAACTTCCTTATAATATCCTTTTGCAACTCATATACATCAGGTTTATTAAGTTTAATAACCTCTTTGTATATATCCTCCAAATCTATACCCGACTTTTCTTTGTTGGAAAAGTGCAGGTTGGTAATAGGCTTAAAAATGTTTTCTATATCCGAAAATGTAAGTAGATTTTTAAAATAATATATGAATAAAAGAAGCAGCATATGTTCTTTGCTGTATTTTTTTTTCACAGGCGGAGGTAGAAGACGATTCTTAGTATAATTATTAATCATAGTCTTGGTCAGCGCCTTATCACTTGGATATCTCTTATTGTTTTTAAGATGTTCATCCATAAATGTAGTGACTTGATCCATATATAACTCAATACTGGGTATGTCTTCCGGCTCCACATAGGAAGCCTCTCTTATTCTTCTAAGTATTTTTTTTAATATATCTCTGTTACTAAGCATAAAAAACTCCATCTAAGCTTAAAACTGATTTTATTTTAAGACTTTTGGTACTGTTATAGCGCTCATATAATAACCGAACTGCTTCATTCTTTACATTTAAGGTGCAAGACAGCGAAATAAGGCGTAGCAAACTACGCCGACTTACAAGCTGATTACCTGTAAAAATCAACCGGCAGAACTGATTTAATTAATTTAAGATACGCCGGTGCAGCGTTCGTAAAATAGGTATGCCAAAAACTATGAATATTTTTCTGAGTGTATACATCAAAAAACATAGGCGCAGTGCAGCTGCAGTAAAGGTTTTGATATATGCAATCAGGAAAGAAGCAAGTTATTTGGTGCACTTATTTAAGAAACGATACACCGGTATTAGTATACTATATCTATTTGCTATAGTAAAGCTTGCTTGTGTATAGTGATTGTTTCTTAAATAAATAAACACTGCAAATATCAAGTATATAATAAAGAATTTTGAAATCTACTCTACTATTGCTGATATTAATTAAATGTAAATGACACATTGCACTACTTATGCCCAAGGATCACTCTTATAATTACAAAGCACAAGCATGGTAAGGGCTACACTCTTATAAGGAGAATCCATAAGCGACTCCGGCAGGGCTTTTAAATCTTCAACACTTTTGGGTACATAGGCGAATGTAAACTTTTCCATATAAACCTCCTACTTAAATATTTTTTCTTTACAACAGTTTCATCAGTCAAAACCGCTATCTGTGTCCAGTATAGCATTGATATTGGGATTAAGCCATATATTAATTGAGATAAGTTTTAATAATAATCATCTGACAAAAACACAGTTTTTTCTTATCAAATTCTATTTTATTTATATCAGCTTTAGTTTATTATAATTATAGTAACTATTTTTAGAAATATTATGGAGGAAGGTTTCTTATGCATATATTTGACATTATAAAAAAATATGTTGTATCATTAGGAAGGTTTGGTAAAGTATTTTTTTCAGTTTTGCTATGCTTTAGTATTTTCTTTTGCTTGGCACATATAGCTCCCAAATTTAATAAAGGCAGGGCATTGGCTGATAACAATACTGTAGCAAACACAGATAATAATAAAAATATGGAGGCAGGTATGAATTCAAATACACAGGCTGTTAATATAGATAATACAAAAAGTAAAGACATATATCTTGCAGGAGGCTGCTTTTGGGGAATTGAAGCTTATGTGGAAAAAATCCCCGGAGTACTTGATGCTGTAAGCGGTTATGCCAACGGAAATACTGAAAATCCATCCTATGAGGATCTGGTATATCATAACAGCGGACATGCGGAAACAGTAAAGGTTACATATAATCCTGATGAAATTAGTCTAAAAACCTTACTTAAATACTATCTTAGAGTGGTAGACCCCACAAGTCTTAATAAGCAGGGCAATGATAGAGGTACTCAGTACAGAAGCGGTGTGTATTATACTGACGAAGCGGATAAGCAGATTATTGAAGATGTACTTAAAAAAGAGCAGGACAACTATCAAGCACCTATAGTAGTGGAGGTACTTCCTTTAAAACAGTTTTTCAAGGCTGAAGAATATCACCAGGACTACCTTAAGAAGAATCCTACAGGTTATTGTCATATAGACTTAAATAAGGCAAGTGAGCCTATTATAGATGAGGATAAGTATAAAAAGCCCTCTGATGAGGAGCTTAAAGACAAGTTAAGTGATACACAATATAATGTAGCCCTTAAAAATGACACCGAGCGTGCTTTTTCCAATGAGTACTGGGATAATTTTGAAAAAGGCATTTATGTGGATATAACCTCAGGAGAACCGCTTTTTTCTTCAACCGATAAATTCTCCTCGGGCTGCGGTTGGCCAAGCTTTTCAAAGCCTATATCAAAGGATTTGATTAACTATCTGGAGGATAACAGTTTCAATATGCATCGTACTGAGGTAAGAAGCCGAAGTGCCGACATTCATCTTGGTCATGTATTTAATGACGGTCCGAAGGAAAGCGGCGGACTGAGGTATTGTATTAATTCCGCCTCTCTAAGATTCATACCTTATGAGAAAATGGATGAAGAAGGTTATGGTTATTTAAAGGGATTATTTGATTAAAGAAGGCTGTCTTAAGCAGTTATGGTAGCCCTGAAAAGAGTTTTTGTGTATAAACTTTTATTGGTTGATGACGAACCTCTTATAAGAAGGGGCATTAAAACCATAAGTTCCCTTTCAAGTATAGGAATTGATGAGATACTTGAAGCCTCTGACGGCTTATCGGCTTTTAAGCTTATGCAAAGTAAGAAAATAGATATAGTTTTTCTTGATATCAATATGCCGATCATGGACGGACTTAGCCTTGCAAGTAAGATAAAACAAGATTTTCCACTTGTCAAAGTAGTTATTATAAGCGGCTATGATTACTTTGAATATGCACAGGCAGCCATAAGAGCTGGTGTCGATGATTATTTATTGAAGCCGGTCTCAAAAAATGATATAGAACCTTTATTAAAAAAACTCGCAAAATTGATTGATGAAGACAAGCTACATGAGGAGTTTGTTAAAATAACTACTAATTCTACACTTGTACAACCTGATTTTTCTAATGACAATTTTAAGGATATATCAAATTACTTTGACAAATATATTTTTAACAGCTCTTTTTCTCTGTCTTTAATGGCAAAAGAGCTTGGGTTTAACAGCAACTACTTAAGCAGCGTTATAAAGCAGATCTACGGCTTAAACTTTCAGGAATATGTAAGTATGAAGAGGATGGAACAGGCTAAACTTTTGCTTTTAAGCAGTGATATGAGTAACGAACAAATATCCCAGGCTGTAGGGTACTCTGATGTCAATTACTTTATAAGCAAATTCAAAAAGGTCTTTAATATAAGCCCTAAGCAATTTAAGCAGGGAGTAAGCGGCTAGTGATGTTTAAGTTACAGTTTAAGTAGTATTTATAATTCTTCAACAAAATAAAAATGTTTAATTTTTATTTATAAGTTAGATGAAGATAAATTCCAACCATAAACCGTAGCCCGATAGATATACATTTATAATATATCAAATGAAAGCTTGCTTTCAGGTTTATATTATAAATGTATATCTAAGCTACCAAACTGTAATACATTTAAACCAATTACTGTTTCATGTGTATTTTAAATCGCTACAATGCCGTAGGTTCAAGCATATAAACAACTTGGAAAGTTGAGGATTTTATATTGCAAAATAATTTTTTTAAAAAGATAAATGTAAGAATAGCCATTACTTTTTTTACTTTATCCCTGATACTTTCAGGGCTTTTATCCTATCTTATGTATAACTTCACCTTGAATATAATAAAAAGTGAAGAGATAAACCGTATTAAAAAATCCATATCACAAAGCAGCAACGAAATATCGGAATATCTTGATAAACTTAAAACTTTCAGTGATATTATAGCCATGCAGCCCGGCATCAAAGAAGCACTTAAACAGTCCGACTCCATGGCTCTTGAATCCCTATATTCGCTTATACTTGTTGCAAGCAGCAGTGATGACAAAATAAACTCTATTTCCGTTATTTCAAAAGAAGGTCTTGTAATATCAAGCTCTAATGATATGGCTATGCCCCTTTCCGGGGATATGATGAATGAGAAGTGGTACAAGGATGCACTATCATCCAACGCAATGCCCGTACTGAGTACCTCTTCTTATGTTACTTCTACTTCGGATAAGCTTCAAAGTATCTATGTTTGCAGAGAAATACAAGATGATGAGAAAAATCATCTCGGTATAGTATTAATAGAGGTTTTCTATGACTTTATAAAGGAATATATGTCCGTCAATGACTTGGGCAATGACGGTTATATGTATATCAAGGACAAACAGAACAGACTTATATATTTCCCAAGCGGAAAAACAGACAAATATACTGATACCGCCTACCAATCCGATATCAAACATTCCGACTGGACTTTATACGGCATAGCCTCCTTGGATAATGTAAACTTACTCAATTCAAAACTTTTAAGCAGCTTAATAATTATACTTATGCTTTCAATAGGATGTTGTGTGATTTTTGCTTTACTTACTTTTTTTTATCTTAGCAAGCCGATAAAAGAATTGAGCATGATAATGAGTAGGGCTGACGAAACTTGGGAGCATATAAGCTTAAATAAGAACAGCCCCTATGAGGTAAGTATACTTGCAAATGAATATAACAACCTTATAGAGCGTATAAAATCCCTTACCGAAAGCATAGCAAAGAAAGAGGAACATAGAAGGCTTTTTGAAATAAACGCCTTACAAAATCAAATCAATCCGCATTTTCTTTATAATACACTGGACAGTATACTATGGCTTGCAGAACTTGGTGAAAACGAAGCCGTAGTAAGAGTCAGTTCCTCACTTGGAAAGATGTTAAGAGTTTCCCTTAACAAACAAACCTTTATACCATTAAATGCTGAATTTGAGCATGTATTAAGCTATCTGGAAATTCAAAAAATAAGATATGAAGAACTTCTAAGTTATGAAATCAAAAATCAATCAGATTCGGATGAAATATATGTACCGAAACTGATATTGCAGCCCTTGGTGGAAAACTCAATTTACCATGGCATAAGAGGCAAAAAAAGCAAGGGGCATATCTTTATAAATTGTTATCAATTTAACAATTATCTTTTTATAGAAATAAAGGATAATGGAGTCGGATTTGACAGCACAAAAGCAGTTGAGCCGGAACAATCCGATACAATGCTATACAACAGCCATGGAATAGGACTTAAAAATGTAGAGCAACGCATCAAGCTTCTTTGCGGCAATGACTTCGGACTTAAAATCAAGTCCGAAATAGGCAAGGGCTGCCTTATAACGATATGCCTTCCGATAAACTGCCGGATTTCATAGTTACTATCTCATCTCCTATCCTCTTTGCCTGCTCAATATTGTGAGTTACTATAATTATACTTATACTCGACTTCAACTCTGTTAAAAACTTTTCTATGAGTAAAGTATTTTCTATATCAAGGGCTGAGCAAGGCTCATCAAGCAAAAGTACTTTCGGCTCTATTGTAAGTGCTCTTGCTATACAAAGTCTTTGCTTTTGCCCTCCTGACAGTTTCAAAGCACTTTTTTTAAGCTTATCCTTTACTTCCTCATAAAGTCCGGCAAATTTTAATTTTTCTTCTATAAGCCTATCCGGCTCTTTTTTTGAACTTATACCATGATAACTTAGTGCATAAGACATATTCTTATATATTGACATGGGAAATACTACCGGAGTTTGGAAAACAAGTCCTACTTTTTTTCTTAAAATCTCATTTGGCATAGTATATATAGAAGTTTGCTCAAGTCTTACATCACCGCTTATTTTAATATTCTCCTCTTCAGATAAAAGATTGTTAAGGGCGTGTAGTAGGGTAGTCTTTCCGCAACCCGAACTGCCGAGTATAGCTGTGATTTTATTTTTCTTAAAGCCGTAGCTTATATTATCCAAAACCTTCTGACTTCCATAGGATACAGACAATCTGTCCGTTTCAATTATATTTTGCATTTATAAATACCTCTTTTTTGATAGTTGGTATACCTCTTTTTTAAGTTACACTATAAGTAGGCTATTCTTCTTCGTCAAAGCATACAGGCAATACCAACAGCGGTTTCTATGTTTGACGAAGATATTTTCCGACTTTCGCCGGATAGATATATGCACAATACTACGCCTGAAAGCAAGCTTTCATTCACAGTATTATGCATATATATCTACCTACATAAACTGTAATAATAAGCCTACTTTAAACTTATTATCCTCTTCTTCCTCTATACAAATTTACGGCTATATTACTGATTAAAAGTATAAACATCATTACACAGGAGGTAGCATAGGCGGTACTCATAGAAGTTTCGCCCTGTGATACCAGAAGATACAAATGCAGCGGCAGTGCCATGGCAGGCTTAAATATATTGTTAGGCACCGAAGCATAGGCGACCGCTCCGGTAAACAT
>ERZ772766.925-NODE-925-length-16511-cov-23.248845_pt1 | contig 16511 bp, 14 predicted proteins | sample MGYA00511379_ERZ772766 | MGnify/ENA primary metagenome ERZ772766 (study PRJEB29015, sample SAMEA2737895) | human oral metagenome | biome: human oral; feature: human-associated habitat; material: dental | place: China | collected 2116 ...
GACCAAATGGCATAAAAAACATGACACACTATCGAGTTCTCAAACAACACACCCACAGGAAATTCTTCGAAAGACTTTGGTCTCTCGCCTCCTTTCCAGAAGCGCCTGAGAAACTTTAGCGAGCCGCTTTATCTGAGTCAAACGATTGGTCGGTGACCCTCGTCTCTTATTCGGCTCTCTTCAGTTCTCAGCTCCCGGCCGGTCTGAGGAAATTCATCCTCCCCGTTTCGGGCCGGAGAGAACACTACGCATCTGCCACCAAGCCGTCAAACTGAAAAGCGGTGACGGTGCCCACAAGGCACCGTCACCGCTCTACGGCCTGGTCGCGGACCAGGAGGATTCGTGGATAGCACCTAGATGGTGCGCCCGACAGCCAGGTTCCGCCGTCCTTTACGAACCAGAACGACTCCGCCGGCGAGCAGGTGCTCCGGGCCGACGACCGTGGCCTCGTCCTCCACCTTGACGTTGTTGAGGTAGGCCCCGCCTCCGACGATAGTTTTCCGTGCGGCGTTGCGGCCTCGTTCCAGCCCCGTGCTGACGAGCAAGTCGACGATCGTGGTCTCCCCGACCACCACATCGCCGGAGGCGAGATCGGATGTGGCCGCCAGGATCGTCACCTCATCGATGTCAGCGAGGTCTCCGCGCCCCCACAGAGCGGAGGTCGCAGCCTCGGCCTGAGCCGTTGCCTCGGCTCCATGCACCCAGGTGGTGACTTCATGGGCCAGGACCCGCTGGGCAGCATGTGCCTTTGGGTTCTCAGCGGTCGCCGCCTCAAGGCGTTCGATCTCCTCGCGCTCCAGGAACGTGAAGACCTTGAGGAAGCGCACCACGTCGACGTCGTCGACCTGCAGCCAGAACTGGTAGAAGGCGTAGGGGCTGAGCATCTCGGGGTTGAGCCAGATGGCCCCGCCCTCGGACTTGCCGAACTTGGTGCCGTCGGCCTTGGTGATGAGCGGGTTGGTCATGACGTGGACCGACGCTCCCTCGACTTTGTGGATGAGGTCCATACCGCCCACAAGGTTGCCCCACTGGTCGTTGCCGCCGATCTCCAGGGTGCATCCGTAGCGCCTGTAGAGCTCGAGGTAGTCGTTGGCCTGGAGGACCTGGTAGCTGAACTCGGTGTAGGAGATTCCCTCCTCGCTGGCCAGGCGTCGGGCAACGATGTCCTTGGAGAGCATTGTGCCCATGCGGAAGTGCTTACCCAGGTCCCGTAGGAAATCGATGGCGCTCATCGCCTGGGTCCAGTCCAGGTTGTTGACGATGCGCGCCGGGTTGTCCCCGCTGAAGTCGAGAAGGTTCTCGAGCTGCTCCTGCAGGCTGGCCGCCCACCCAGCCACCACGTCCTTGGTGTTGAGACTGCGCTCGCCCTTGGCGCGTGGGTCGCCGATGAGCCCGGTCGCCCCACCAACCAGTGCCAGAGGACGGTGGCCGGCCAGCTGAAGGTGACGCATCACCTTGACGGCCACGAGGTGCCCGTGGTGAAGGCTCGGTGCTGTGGGGTCGAACCCGCAATAGAAGGTGACGGCCCCGTCGGCGAGCGACGCTCGCAGCGCGTCGATGTCGGTGTGCTGGGCGATGAGCCCGCGCCACTGCAGTTCGTCCAGGATGTCCGTCACTGTCCAGTCGCCTTCCATGGGTTGTCGTGCTTCCCGCACGCGTTATCCCGGCGCATCGCGCTCGGGTCCGGCTGATACCTCCGGCGCAGATAGTCTGCCATGCCCCGGCCCGGCTTCCGTGACGAGGAGGGATCGCAGAACTGTGAGCCGGATGCGGGGAATCGTTCACAGGACCTCCATCGGGCGGTCCCACATGAGGGTGTATCGGTAGTAGAAGCGCCGTCGGATCCTGGCCTCGGGAAGTATCCGGGATGCCGCTGCACGAATCTCGGCCAGGGACTCTCTTGGAGGACGCGTGACCACACCGATGTCGGGCGTCTCTCGGTGCAGGGCACCGACCACGCGCAGAGGTAGGACAACCAGTGCGGACAGCATCCAGTCCCACAGACTCTTGTTGGCGGCCAGGCCGACGACGATGAGTCGCCCACTGGGTGCCACCAGCTCGCGCAGCCTCGCCAGGGCGGGTTCCAGCGGGAGGTGGTGCAGCGTGGCCACGCAGCTGACCGTCTCGAAGCTGCCGATGCGCTGAGGCAGGTCGGGATCCATGACGTCGTCGAGGAGGACCTCGGCCTGCGGGATCTGCTTCAGGCGGCCACGTGCTCGAGCAACCGCCTGCTCATCGGGATCAAGCCCGACGACGCGGCGGCACACCGTTGCCAGGCGCTCGAGCAGGAGCCCGTCACCGCATCCGACATCGAGCGCGCTACCACCGCGCAGTGCCGCGTCCCCCACGATGCGCCGGTGGAAAGCGACGTTGTGGTTCCAATAGCCATTGATCACTGAGACTTCCTCACGGAGCAGCCACCATGGTCGGACCGGCCGTGTCACCAGAGGTCTTGGGACTCGCGCTCTGACCGAAGGACGCATCGGTCGCCTCGCCGTGGTGCGCCGCTGGTCTGCGCACCACGGCACCGGCGTCGCGCAGCAACGCGTCGCGCAGGTGGGGCATGGTGGCGAAGTACGCCTCATCGGCATCCTCCACAAGACGCGTTGCCCTGGCCCCGACATCTCGCCCTGCCGCCGTCGTTGTCACGATCCGGGCGCGAGCATCCTTGGGATCCTGCTGGCGCAGGACAAGGCCGGCCTGCTCCAGCCTGCGCAGCACCTGACTGGCGGTTTTCACGTCCATTCCCGCCTGGGCCGCAATCATGACCTGGCTGGCACCGTCTCCCTGCTCCTCGAGCCACTGCGTGCAGGACAGGAGGACGTACTGCGAGTGCGTCAGCGCGACGGGCTCCAGAGCAGCCGCGATGTCGCGCTGCCAGGCCAGCGCGGTCCTCCACATGAGGAAGCCGGGACTCGCCTCCGGCCCCTGGAACCGTGTCTTCACATATCGACCCTAGCAGCCTCGATGAGTGAGTCGATGGCCTGCGGAAAGTCCTCGGCGATTCTCGGACCGATCGCCGGTCCGGCATCGTCGGCACCGGGGCCGTCGACGTCGAGGCGGGTGACAACAACGCTCTTCCCCTGTGTCTGCGTGGGCATGAAGGAGTGTGTGAAGGTCAGCTCCACTCCCCCATAGGAGACCCGGTCCGCCTGGACATGAGGCGGCTCCCAGCGAGTCACCGTGATCTCGACGCTGTCCTGCCCAGCCGGTGTCATCGTGATCGATGCACCGGGCCCCACTGGCTCGCGTGGTTCGTAGCGGTCTCCCTGCGGGAGCTCGATCTCTCCGGAGAGCACCCTGATCCAGGTCTCCCACAGGACCTCCACCGGGAGATCCGCCGTCCGTTCACACTCAGTCGACCACATTGCTTGTCCTTCCTCCACGGTTACACGATCACAATAATCTCTACAGAGATCATCTGTGCACCTATTATTGGATGATGCAACACTCAGGGCAAGCCGGCATCCGGCAGCATGAGGGTCAGTCCTGACGACGACGCCTGGGCGCGGCCGGTCTGTATGGTGAGACAGTCGGCTCGTCGTGGAGCCAGAAACGCCAGGGGAAGGAGCTCCCGTCTCCTCCGGGCCCGGCGACCCCGGTACGTGGCCCGCTCCGGATGCGCGCGGGATCCGGCGCCCGCCGCGCCTCCGGCAGCGTCAGGCTGATACGTGATCCTGGGCCGCCCAGCAGCGCGCCGTCGTCGGCTCGGTCCAGCCCGAGCGCCGAGCACAACCGGGCCGGACCGCGGGCCAGGTCGCGATCAGTGCGCGCGGCAGGACGGCGCTCTCTGGCCAGCTCAGTCCCGTCTACCACCTCTCCCCCGCGCAGGAGCACCGCTCGCGAGATCCCCGCCGGTCCGGTGACGATGTTGAGGCAGTGATGCATGCCGTAGGTGAAGTAGACGTAGATGCACCCGCCGGCCTCGAACATGGAGGCGTTGCGGGCCGTGCGCCCCCGAAAGGCGTGGGAGCCCGGGTCCTCCCCGCCTCGATAGGCCTCCACCTCCGTCAGCCTGATCGCGACGCGTCCTTGCGAGCCGGCAACGGAGATGACGGCGCCCAGCAGCGCCGGGGCCGCATCCAGGCTGTCACGGTTCAGGATCGAGGCGGCTTCGGGACTCAGCCCCGTCGTGGGATCCCCCATGACATCGTCCTCGCGAGCAGGCTCAGTCCTGCTCCGCCTCAGCGTCCGTCCCAGTCCCGCCGTCCGGGTCCTCGTCATCAGACTCCCCCGGCTCGGGCCACTGAGGACCCGCAGGTCCGTCCAGCAGGGAGCCCTCCCAGGCGAAGACCCTCAGCTCAGCGCTGCGGGCAATGGCCCGGGCGAGCTGCTCGACGACGCGCACCGGCGCGGTGCCGCCGTGCCCGGTGCGGGCGGACACCGACCCTTCGGCTGAGAGGACCTCCCGCACGCCCGGCGTGAGCCGCTCATCGATGGCGGCGAAGTCGTCGTCGGACAGATCCCACAGCTCAATGCCGCGGCTCTCGCACTCGCGCACGCAGGCGCCGGAGATCTCATGGGCATGGCGGAAGGGCACGCCGTTCTTGACCAGCCACTCCGCGATATCGGTGGCAAGGGAGAACCCCTGAGGAGCCAAAGCGGCTATGCGCTCGTAGTGGAGGGTCATGGTGGACACCATGCCGCTGACGGCCGGTAGGAGGATGGCCAGGGTATCGACGGCGTCGAACACGGGCTCCTTGTCCTCCTGCAGGTCCCGGTTGTAGGCCAACGGCAGGGCCTTGAGGGTGGCGAGCAACCCGGTCAGGTCGCCGATGAGGCGTCCGGCCTTGCCTCGGGCCAGCTCGGCCACGTCCGGGTTCTTCTTCTGCGGCATGATGGATGAGCCCGTGGAGTAGGAGTCGTCGAGAGTGACGAAGTCGAACTCCTTGGTGTTCCAGATGATGATCTCCTCGCTCAGGCGCGAGACGTCCACCGCGACCATCGCGAGGACAAAGCTCAGCTCGGCGACGACGTCGCGGGCGGCCGTGCCGTCGATGGAGTTCTCCACGGCCGCCTCGAAGCCGAGGTCGGCGGCCACGGCGTCGGGATCCATCCCGAGCGTGTTGCCGGCCAGCGCGCCGGAACCGTAGGGACTCACGGCGGCGCGGGCGTCCCAGTCCTCGAGACGCTCGACATCGCGCATGAGCGGCCAGGCGTGGGCGAGCAGCTGGTGGGCGACGAGGACCGGCTGGGCGTGCTGCATGTGGGTGCGTCCGGGCATGATGGCGTCGGAGGCCCGGGCGGCCTGGTCAATGAGGCCGTCGACGACGTCGAGGACGAGGCCGGCGACATGGCGCGCCTGGTCGCGCAGGTACATGCGGATAAGGGTGGCGATCTGATCGTTGCGGCTGCGCCCGGCGCGCAGGCGTCCCCCCAGGTCGTCGCCGGCACGCTCGATGAGACCGCGCTCCAGGGCGGTGTGGACGTCCTCGTCGGAGACCTCAGGGGCGAAGATGCCGGCGACGACGTCGGCCTCGAGGCGGTCCAGGGCGTCCAGCATGCTGGACAGCTGGTCCGAGTCCAGCAGGCCGGCCTGCGCCAGGGCGCGGGCGTGGGCTCGGGAGCCTGCAATGTCGTAGCGGGCCAGGCGCCAGTCGAAGTGGGTGCTGACCGACAGGGCGGCCAGCGCGTCGGCGGGTCCTCCGGAGAAACGCCCTCCCCACAGGCTGACGCCCACAGGCTGCAAGGACTGCTGCGAGTGAGAGGGGGCGATCCGATCGACGGAGGCGTGGGACTGGCTGGAGGACTGACTCATGCCCCCATCATGACCCATGCAGCCGCCCGGGTGCCTTAACGATCCATGCGGAACCACTCCGTGGTGGCTCACTGGCGAAGAGGTAGGCCTGTCTTGAGGAAGGCCCGAGCACGGGAGGTCGGCCGGGCGGCGCCGACCGCCGACCAAACGGGAAGGAAGAAAGGCCTGCCCTCTGACTCAGCCCTCATGTCATGATGAGCCAATGCCCGCCGAACAAGACACCCTTTTCCCAGGCAAGCAGTTCATCTCCACCGTGCTCGAAGCCTTGGAGACCAAGACCCGGATGACCGGGACCATCGCTCACCGCTACCTCATGCGTGCGGCCATGGCCGGCATGATCGTGGCGGTCTTCTACGTCGTCAACTACGCCATCGTCGGCGTCTTCGACGGCCTGCGCGTCGGGGACACCTCGCTTGCAGGGGTCGGCAAGATGCTCGGAGCCCTGTCCTTCGGGCCCGCTCTCGTCTTCATCTACTACACGAAGTCCGAGCTGCTCACCAGCAACATGATGGTGGTGGTTATCGGCTACTACTACAAGCGCATCTCGGCGTGGAGGACCCTGAGGGTGCTGTTCATGTGCCTGGCCGGCAACTTCATCGGCGGGCTCGTCTTCGCCGTCATGTACCACTTCTCCACACTCGTGGACGGAGCCACCGGCGAGCAGGCCGTGCACTCGGTGGAGGGCAAGCTCCATTACCTGTCATCGGCCTCCGGGGTCGCTGACCTCTTCGTGCGGGCGATCCTGTGCAACTTCATGATCAACCTGGCGATGCTCCTCATCTACAACGGCTTCATTCACGAGGACTGGTCCAAGATCTTCTCGATGATCATCGCTGTGTTCGTCTTCGCCTTCCTCGGCTTCGAGCACTCGGTGGCCAACACCGTCCTGTTCACCGTTGTGGGGCTGACGCACGGCATCGACGTCCTACCGGCCCTGGGCAACGTGGCTGTGGCGCTGCTGGGTAACTTCGTGGGCGGCGGTCTGCTCATCGGCGGCTACTACGCCTACGCCAACGACGACTCCCGCTGGCTGCGCCGCTGGCCCCACGAGGACGAGGTTCGGGCCTCCGAGCCGGCCGAGTGAACCGAGGTCGACGACTCCCGGACACCGACCGCTGCCGCACCGGTGGGCCGGCACAGTACGACTGAACCGGTTGCCTCCGCCCTACTCCACGGAGGGGTTCACCATGTCCAGCCAGGCTGAGGCGGGCCCGCTCCGGAAGAATCGGTGACGGGCCGGATCCTTGTGTCAAAGATCCCCGTCAGAATCCCTGGCCGTTGCCGGCGCGCACGTCACGGGCGGCAGCGAGCTTGGACTGCATGCCGTAGATCTCGATGAACCCTCGCGAGGAGGACTGGTCGAAGGTGTCCCCACTCTCGTAGGTGGCCAGGTTGAAGTCGTACAGGCTGGTCTCGGAGCGGCGTCCGGTGACGGTCGCACGGCCACCGTGCAGAACCATACGGATGTCGCCACTGACGTAGCGCTGAGTGTCCTCGATGAAGGCGTCCATGGAGCGCTTGAGCGGGGAGTACCACTGGGCCTCGTAGACGAGCTCGGCCCAGGTCTGCTCCATGCTCCGCTTGTAGCGGCTCTGCATGCGCTCCAGGGTGACGGCTTCGAGCGCCCGGTGCGCCTCAATGAGGGCGACGGCCCCGGGGGCCTCGTAGATCTCACGGGACTTGATGCCCACGAGCCGATTCTCCACCATGTCGATACGCCCCACGCCCTGGGCCCCGGCCCGGCGGTTGAGCTCCTGGATGGCCTCCAGCGGGGTGACCTCCCTGCCGTCGATGGCCACCGGGATGCCCTCCTTGAAGGTGAGGGTCACCTCGTCGGGCAGCGGCGGGTAGGTGGGGTCATCGGTGTAGACGTAGACGTCCTTGGTGGGCGCGTTCCACAGGTCCTCCAGGTAGCCGGTCTCGATGGCGCGGCCCCACACGTTCTGGTCGATGGAGAACGGGTTGTGCTTGGTGGTCTCGATCGGCAGATTGTGTTTCTCGGCGTAGTCGATGGCGACGTCGCGAGTCAGCGCCAGGTCTCGCACCGGGGAGATGCAGTCCATGTCGGGAGCCATCGAGGTGATGGAGACCTCGAAGCGGACCTGGTCATTACCCTTGCCGGTGCAGCCGTGCGCCACCGTGTGGGCACCGAACTCGCGGGCCGCCTTGACCAGGTGGCGGGCGATGACGGGCCGGGAGAGCGCCGAGACGAGCGGGTAGGTTCCCTCGTAGAGGGCGTTGGCCTTGAGAGCGGGCATGCAGTAGTCGTTGGCGAACTCATCGCGGGCGTCGGTGACGTAGGCCTCGACGGCGCCGCAGTCGAGGGCTCGCTGACGGATCACCTCGAGGTCCTCGCCGCCCTGGCCGACGTCAACGGCGACGGCGACGACCTCTCGGCCGGTGGCCTCGCCGATCCAGCCGATGGCAACAGACGTGTCCAGGCCTCCGGAGTAGGCCAGGACGACACGGTCCTGATGAGTGCTCATGGGATCTCTCTCCTCTTCTTGATGGCACTAGCGAACCAGTGGTGAGGTGATGGAGGTATGACGGGCTCTGGGGAGAAGTCAGGTTCGGGTCGAGGGGTCGGCCAGCGCGAGCAGGTGCCCTGCCACCTCGGCGGCGACCTGAGGACTGCGGGTGATGACCAGGACGGTGTCGTCTCCGGCGATACAGCCCAGGACCCCGGGCATCATGGCGTCGTCGACGGCTCCGGCGAGCAGCTGAGCGGCTCCGGCCGGAGTTCGCAGCACAAGCTGGGACCCGGCCCACTCAGCGGTGACGAGCAGCTCGGCGCACCATCGGGCCAGGCGAGGAGTCGTGTGTGCGGGCAGGGAATCGTCAGTCTCCTCACCCCCGGCGAAGCCGCCGGCGTGGACCTGACCGGGGGCCCCGGCCTCGGGCATCGAGTAGATGAGCTCTCCACCCGGGGCACGGATCTTCGTGGCCCGCAGCTCCACCAGGTCCCGCGAGAGCGTCGCCTGAGTGGTGCTGATGCCGCGCAGAGCCAGGGCCTTGCGCAGCTGGGCCTGCGAGCGGATGCGCTCACGGGAGAGGATCTGGACGATGCAGGCGTGCCGGGCGGTCTTGGTCGCGGGCGCCAATGGTGCCGCAGCTGCCGAGTCGCGCTGGGAGACCTCGATGGCGGCACTCATGAGCCGGCTTTCTCTGACAGCGCCTGAGCAAGGACCTCGGACAATGTGGTGGTGAAGGCGCTCGCGTCGTCGTCGGACAGGATGAAGGGCGGTGCCAGGCGGATCGTGTCGGGACGCGGGGCGTTGACGATGAAGCCGTGTTGAGCCAGGGTGGCGGCGATCTCGCCGGCGGGAGGGAGGCCCGTGGCCAGGCCGACGCCGATGAGCAGGCCTCGGCCGCGCACCTCGTCGACGCCGTCGACGGCCAGCAGCTCTCGGGCCCAGGCCGAGCCGAGTCGCTCGACCCGGCCGAGCAGGTCCTGTCCACGGATGGTGTCGATGACGGCGAGCGCGGCCGCGCAGGCCACCGGGTTACCGCCGAAGGTGGTGCCGTGCTGACCGGGCCCCAGAAGGCTTGCGGCCTCACCGGTGGCGACAACTGCGCCGATGGGGATGCCGCCGCCCAGGCCCTTGGCGAGGGTGACGACGTCGGGCACGACGCCGGGGGCCAGCAGGTGGTGCGCCATCCAGGCGCCGGAGCGGCCCATTCCGGTCTGGACCTCGTCGATGATGAGCAGTGCGCCGGCAGTCCTGGTCAGCTCACGAGCGGCCTCCAGGTATCCGGCCGGCAGCTCGCGAACCCCGGCCTCGCCCTGGATGGGTTCGACGATGAGTGCCGCCACGTCCGGTCCCAGCGCGCTGCGCAGCGCCTCGGTATCACCGGCCGGAACGAACTCAACGCCGCCGGGCAGGGGCTCGAAGGGTTCCCGGTAGGCGGCCTTGTGGGTCAGGGCCAGGGCTCCCATGGTCCGCCCGTGAAAGGCGTCCTGAAGAGCCAGGACACGAGGACGGCCGGCGCCACCGTGCCGGCGGGCGATCTTGAAGGCGGCCTCGTTGGCCTCGGTCCCGGAGTTGGCCAGGAAGACCCGGGACTCGTGTGCGGGCCGGCCCGGGAAGGTCAGGGAGATGAGCTCCTCGGCGAGACGGACCTGTGCGGGGGTGGTGAAGAAGTTCGAGACGTGTCCGAGGGTAGAGATCTGGGTGGACACGGCCTCGACGATTGCGGGATGAGCGTGCCCCAGGCAGTTGACGGCAATCCCAGCCAGCAGATCGGTGTACTCCTTGCCGTCGGCGTCCCAGAGGTGGGCCCCCTGCCCGCGCACCAGGACCCGGCCGGGGGTGCCGAAGGTGTTCATGACGGCGTCGGTGTAGCGGTCCAGCCAGGCGGCGCCGGCCCTGTCAGCGGCGGGAGCCGGTGCTGGCGAGCCCGGTTCTGAGAGGTCGGTCATAGGCTCTTTCCTCCGTTCAGTGGCGGTACCGGGGCGTCCCCGGGGTGGATGACGGTGCCGACTCCCTGGTCGGTGACGATCTCCAGGAGCATGCTGTGGGCCTGACGCCCGTCGACGACGTGGGCCTGTGCGACTCCCCCGTAGACGGCTCGCAGGCAGGCCTCCATCTTGGGGATCATCCCCGACTCCAGCGTGGGCAGGAGCTCCTCGAGCGCGGCTGCGCTGATGAAGGGCACCAGGGAGTCACGGTCGGGCCAGGCGGAGTAGAGCCCCTCGACGTCGGTGAGCATGATCAGGGTGCGGGCCTTGAGCGCCACGGCGATCGCGGCGGCGGCCGTGTCCGCGTTGATGTTCAGGACGGTCTCGGAGTCCGTCGTCAACGGGGCGACCGAGGAGATGACGGGGATGCGGCCCTGGTTGAGCAGGTCGATGATGGGCTGGGGGCTGACGTCGACGACGTCGCCGACCAGCCCCACGTCGACGCTGCGCCCGTCTACTGTGGCCAGGCGCTGACGGGCCCGCAGAAGTCCGCCGTCCTCACCGCTGATACCAACGGCGGCGGAGCCGTCGGTGTTGAGCAGGGAGACGAGCTCGCGCTGCACGGAGCCGGTGAGGACCATACGGACCACGTCCATGACCTCGGGCGTGGTCACGCGCAGGCCGCCGCGGAACTCCGAGCTGATGCCCAGTCGCTTGAGCATGGCGTTGATCTGGGGCCCTCCGCCGTGGACGACGACGGGGCGTACCCCGACCTGGTGGAGGAAGAGGACGTCCTGGGCGAAGGCGCGTTTGAGGTCGTCGTTCACCATGGCGTTGCCGCCGTACTTGATGACCATGGTGGCGCCCTTGTAGGTGCGCAGCCACGGCACGGCCTCCAGCAGGACGGAGGCCTTGATCTGAGGGTGGAGAGGTGTCCGGTTCATGTCGTGTAGTCCGCGTTGATGGTGACGTATCCGTGGGTGAGGTCGTTGGCCCACACAGTGGCCTCGGCCTGCCCCGCTGACAGGGCGATATCGATGCGGGTCTCACGCGGACTCATGTCCACCGAGTCCCGGTCCTGATCGGGGGCGCCGTGACGGAAGATCGTCACGCCGTTGATGGTCACGTCGACCTCGTCAGGGTTGAAGGGGCAGACGTCCTCGGGCACGGTTCCCAGCTGTGACAGGACGCGACCCCAGTTCGGATCGGCCCCGGCGACGGCGCACTTGAGAAGGTTGGAGGAGCTCACCGTGCGGGCCGCAGCCTCCGCGGCGGCCTCGCTGACGGCTCCGGAGACGGTGATGGCGATGTCGTGGGTGGCGCCCTCGGCATCGGCCACGAGACGCCGTCCGAGCCTGCCCATCACATCGGTCAGTGCCTCGTCGAACTCGGCTCGGGAGGGTGTGACGCCGGAGGCCCCGGAGGCCAGCAGGAGAACCGTGTCGTTAGTGGACATGCAGCCGTCGGAGTTGATCCGGTTGACGGTCCGCGCCGTGACAGACGCCAGGGCGTCCTGAGCCTCCCGAGGGGTGAGGACGGCGTCGGTGGTGATGACGGCCAGCATCGTGGCCAGTCCCGGCGCCAGCATGCCCACCCCCTTGATCATGCCGCCGATGGTCCAACCCTTCTCGCCGGTACCGACCGTAAGGACGTCCTCCTTGGAGACGGTGTCGGTCGTCATGATGGCGGTGGCCGCGTCGGTCCCGGCCCGGGGCGTGTCAGCCAGCGCGAGGGCCGCGACGTCGATCCCCTCCAGGAGGACGGGCATGTCGATGCGCTCCCCGATGACTCCGGTGGAGCAGACCAGGACCTGGCCCGGCTCGGTCCTCAGCAGCCCCGCCGCACAGGCCGCTGTGGCCTCGGTGTCGCGGAGGCCTTGTTCTCCGGTGCAGGCGTTGGCGCTTCCGGAGTTGAGGACGACGGCGCGAGCGTGGCCCGGTCGGCCACCCTCCTGACCGGCCAGGAGCCGGCGTGACCAGACAACGGGGGCGGCGACAACCCGGTTGGTGGTGAACACCCCGGCAGCGGTATCGAGGGGGCCGTCGTTGACGACGAGGGCGAGGTCGGGTTTGCCGGAGGCCTTGAGGCCGGCGCACACGCCGGCGGCGCGGAAGCCCCGGGCTGCTGTCACGCTCACGGTGCGACTCCTTGGGTGGTGATGGCGGTGGTCTCCTCCAGCCCAAGAGCCAGGTTGAAGGACTGCACGGCGGCACCGGCGGTGCCCTTGCCGAGGTTGTCGATGGCGCACATGGCGACGACGGCGTCAGCACTGCGGTCCACGGCGACCTGGACTGTGGCGGTTCCGGTGCCGAGAACGACGCCTGTCGTGGGCCAGGCGCCTTCAGGCAGGAGGTGGATGAGGGGCTCACCACGTCCGATCGTCCCGTAGGCGCTCTCCCATGCCTTCCGCAGCGCCGCCTGCGGGTCGGCGAGCTCACGCAGGGTGGGACTCAGCGGGGCGGTGACAGTGGCGAGGATGCCACGACTCATGGGGACCAGGACCGGGGTGAAGGACAGGTGCGTGGCCCCGGCATCGGCTCCGGCGACCTCCAGGTTCTGGATGATCTCTGGGATGTGCCGGTGGGTGCCGCCGACGGCGTAGGGCTGGGCGGACCCCAAGGCCTCAGCGGCGGTGAGGTGCGGCTTGAGTGCCTTGCCGGCGCCGGAGTAGCCGACCGCCAGGACCGCGGTCAGCCGAGAGGGATCGATGAGCCCGGCTGCCACTCCCGGCTGGAGGGCCAGGGTGACGGCGGTGACGTTGCAGCCGGGGACCGCGATACGCCTTGCGACCGCCAGCTCGTCGCGCTGTGCACGGGCTCGAGACTCTCCGTCGTGCAGGAGCTCGGGCATGCCGTAGGTCCAGGCTCCGGCATAGTCCGAGCCGTAGAAGGCCTCCCATGCCTGCCTGCTGGTCAGGCGGTGGTCCGCACCGCAGTCGATGAGGACGGGAGTGTGACCGCTGATGGTTCCGAGCTCTTCAAGGGCGGCCGTAATGGCGCCGGAGGCACCGTGAGGCAGGGCCAGGAAGACGACGTCATGCTCCGCGAGGATCTCCGCCTCGGTCGGCTGGACGATCCTGTCAACCAGTGACAGCAGGTGCGGGTGGTGGTCTCCGAGGCGACTGCCGGCGGAAGACGCCGCGGTCAGTGCACCGATCTCCACCTCGGGGTGGGCCGTGAGCAGGCGCAGGACCTCACCGCCGGCGTATCCGGTGGCTCCAGCAACAGCAACTGTCCAAGTCATGCAGCAACCATACATCCAACTGCATAGAAATACAGTCGCGTGCGGTTACTGTGACTTTTCTCGTCACTCCTGCGTCAGCCGTTACCTCGGCGAGCGGTGAGGGTGTTGTCGTAGAGCGAGGTGGCAATGGCGTCGGCCCACTGACGCACTTGGTCCCAGTCTCGGTAGTCACCCTCAGAGGCGCCCCCCAGCCTGGCGATGGAGCGTTCACGCAGGCTGAGCTTGGAGGGGTCGAAACGACCCGGGAAGGTCACATGGTCCTCCGGGTCGATGGCCAGCAGCACCGGCCCGATACGCATAGGGTCGGAGACCTTGCCCTTCGGCAGACCGGACAGTCCCACGGAGAAGGCCCACACGGGCCTGGCCTTGAGAGACTCGTGGAAGCGCTCAGTGAAGTCGACCGCCTCCGGCGTCCACTTGGTCATGTAGACGGCACTGCCCAGGATGAAGGCGTCATAGCCGTCGACGACGTCGACGTCCTCGGGGCGCTTGATGTCAACATCGATCTTCGCGGCTTGGAGGCGTTCGGCGATCACCGCAGCCACCTCATCGGTGGAACCGTGGCGGGAGGACGAGGTAAGCAGAATCTTCATGCCGCCTAGTATTACGGAGACCACACTCACTGTCTGGGACCCGCTGCCCGACGAAGGTGCCAAAGAGGCACCGGCAGCCATGATGTGCATCACACCATGGCTGCCGGTGGAGATGAGGAAGCCTGTGCGGCTCAGCTGCGCAGCTCGGCCCCCAGCAGCTTGGCGGCTCGTTTGACCACGCGCTTACGCACGCCGGCGGTCTCCTCAGCGGTCAGCGTGCGGTCGGGGGCGCGCAGCACCAGGGAGACGGCCAGCGACTTCTTGCCCTCGCCAAGCTGGGCGCCACGGAAGACGTCGAAAAGGCGAACCTCCTCGGCCAGGTCCCCGGCGGCCTGCCTGACCAGGTCCTCGACCTGCGCGGCGGTGATGGCCTCGTCGACGACGAGGGCGATGTCCTCCTTGGCGGCCGGGAAGGTGGAGACGGGCTTGACCTGCAGCGCTCCGACGCTGCGAGCAGCCTCCAGCAGCGGGTCGAGGTCGATCTCGACGGCACAAGCCCGCTCCGGCAGTCCCAGAGCGCGGACCACTCGGGGATGAAGCTCGCCGGCGTGGGCGACGAGCGTCCCGGGCTCGATCTCCTTGCCCCGGCGACGTCCGGGCAGGCGGATCTCCGCGGTGCGACCGGGGTGCCAGGGAGCGTGGGGCTGCTCCGGGGCGGAGACAGCGACCTCTACCCCGAGCGCACCGGCCACTGTGCGGACCACCTCGACGGCGTCGGCCCAGTCCCAGGGGCGGCCGGTCCCGAGGACTCCGCTGCGCTCATGCTCACCGGTCATGACGGCGCCGACGTGAGTGGGCTGAGCGGGAATACCCGCCCTCAGGGCCGCCAGCTCGGCGTCACTGGGCCGGTTGCCGGTTCCGGGGATCGGTGCGGGCGCCGTGCCGGCCGGATGGGTGACTAAGCCGACCTCGAAGACGGCCACGTCGGTCAGGCCGCGGGAGACGTTGCGCCGGGCGACCTCCACCAGGGAGTCCAGGACACTGGTGCGCAGGTAGGGGGCGTCCTCGGCCAGCGGGTTGGCCAGGCGGACCGTCTGGCGGCGGGGGTCGGCATCGGGGATCTCGAGCAGATCGTGGACGTCACCGATGAAGGGGTAGGACAGGACCTGGGTGAGCCCGGCGTCGGCCAGGGCGCGCACGACGTCGCGGCGGGCCCTCTGATCAACGCTCAGCCCCGTGCCGGCGGGGGCCGTAGGCACGATGACCGGGATGGAGTCGTAGCCGTCGAGGCGGGCGATCTCCTCGACCAGATGTGCGGGTCCGGTGAGGTCCGGCCGCCAGGTCGGCGGCGTGACGGTCAGAAGCGGGGTCCCGTCCTCGGCGGAGCCGCTGCGCTCCACGGTGCAGCCGATGGTGGTGAGCAGCTCGGTGACGCGGTCGGTGCCGTAGGCGACACCGGTGAGGCGCTCGGCGGCGTCGGAACGCATGGTGATGGCCTCAGGGGCCCGGGTGCGGTTGACATCGGTGGCCACGGGCTCGGCGCTGCCTCCGCCGTACTCGACGAGCAGGTCGACGGCGCGCTGGGCGGCGATGGGGGCCAGCTCGGTGTCCACGCCGCGCTCGTTGCGCTTGGACGACTCGGTGGGAAGCTTGTGGCGCCGGGAGGAGCGCGCCACGGAGACCGGGTCGAAGTGGGCTGCCTCGATGAGGACGTCGCGGGTATCGGCATCGACCTCGCTCAGGGCCCCGCCGAATACTCCGGCCAGGACCAGTGCCCGTGAGCCCTCTGCCTCCGGGGAGTCGGAGATGACCAGGTCCTCGGGGTCGAGGGTGCGGGTGACGTCGTCGAGGAAGGTGAGACGCTCACCCTCATGAGCGCGTCGCACGACGATGGGGGCGGCGAGCTTGCCGGCGTCGAAGGCGTGCAGCGGCTGGCCCAGGTCGAGCATGACGTAGTTGGTGACGTCGACGGCCAGGGAGATGGGCCGCATACCTGCGGCGGTGAGGCGGTCCTGCATCCAGGCAGGGGACGGGGCGGACGGGTCGATGCCGCGCACGAGGCGGGCGACGTAGCGGTCACAGCCCGGGCGCCCGTGGATAGGGCGGGGGTCCTCGGGGACGACGACGTCGAAGCCGCCTTCGCCGGCCGGCGCCAGCCCGTTGGGGTAGAGCCCCGTGTCGGTGGCGTCGGCGGGGTCGGTGAAACGGGCACCGGTGGAGTGGGAGTACTCGCGGGCCACACCGCGCATGGAGAAACAGTAGCCGCGGTCCGGGGTCACGTTGATCTCCAGGACCTCCTCCCCCAGGCCGAGGATGCCGATCGCGTCGGTTCCGGGGGCTGGCGGTTCCTCGCCCTCGTGGCCGTGCTCGGCCAACCACTGCTGGAGCACGATGATGCCGGAGTGGTCCTCCCCGATGCCGAGCTCACGGGCAGAGCAGATCATGCCGTCGGAGACATGGCCGTAGGTCTTGCGCGCGGCGATGCTGAAGTCACCGGGAAGGACGGCGCCGGGCAGGCAGACCACGACGTAGTCACCGACGTCGAAGTTGTGGGCGCCGCAGACGATGCCGCGGCTGG
>ERZ772766.930-NODE-930-length-16437-cov-8.022403_pt1 | contig 16437 bp, 18 predicted proteins | sample MGYA00511379_ERZ772766 | MGnify/ENA primary metagenome ERZ772766 (study PRJEB29015, sample SAMEA2737895) | human oral metagenome | biome: human oral; feature: human-associated habitat; material: dental | place: China | collected 2116 ...
GAGGTGCAAAAATTTAGAAGCGAGGCGGGCGATGAGGGCTTTTGATCTAAATTTTGCGCGAGCCGTGAGGATTTTTGATCCGAATTTTATGCGGGTCGGGCGAAAACCGGCGTACCCGCGCGATAAAATTTTAAACGGCGAAAGGGTCTTGCGGGGCGATGAAATTTTAAGCGGCAGCGGAATTTTGAGCGACCGAATTTGGATCGATAATAAAATTTTGAAAGGCGGTGGAATTTTAAGCGGCAGTGGAATTTTAAATCTGACGTCGCGCGGCGGGACACGGCGCGGATTTTTTAGATGGATACTGCGCGAGCTCCGCGCTGAAGCGAGTCCGCTTCGTCTGCGCCGTAAATTTCAAAGCGTGAGCGGCTCGCAAACAGATTATAAATTTAAAGGTGCGATCGCTCTGCAAACAGATCGCAAATTTAAAATGGCGGTCAGTCTGCGAGTAGCTTATAAATTTAAAACCCCGATGCAAAAATTTCATAGCGGATCCGCTGCCACAGAGCTTTTACGTCAAAAATCTAGCAGTGAAACCGCGCTATGCAATCGCTTAAAATTTCAAAGCCCGCCGTATGCGCTCGCACGATTAAAATTTCAGGGCGCGATGAGTAAAATGTGCGCAGGCAGTCCGTCTGTGCCGTTAAAATTTCAAATCTCGGTTGCCGCGCTTTTGCAATTAAAATTTAGGGGCGTGCTAAATGCGATCACGCGGCTAAAATTTCAAAGCGCGGCAGTCGCCGAATTTGCGCGATCAAAATTTAGAGGCTCGCCGCGAGCGGCGCAGCGCTGCAAAATCCGAGCACAGGGGCAGGGCGGATGAACTTTACCTTTTTAAAAATCCTCGTAAAAAAGGAGTTCGCGCAGATCGCAAAGGACAGATCGGCGCTTGTGATCGCGTTTTTGATGCCGCTAATTTTAGTCGTGATCTACGGATACGCGATGCGAATGGATATAAAGCCCGTCAAGGTGGGCTTCGTAAGCGATCTGGGCTCAAAAATCGAGCGCGATCTGCTCGGCGGATTTTTGGGCTCAAAATACCTGCAAACCCGCGTCTATACGGATTTAGAGAGTGCGAGGAGGGATTTTAAGGCGCACGAGATCGAGAGCATTTTGTATTTTGATCCGCGCTTTGCGGCGAAATTTCAAAGCACTTTGGGCGGACTCGGCGGTGCGGGCGGCGGCGTAAATTTAAACCTTTCTAGCGACGACAGCTCCTCCACAGGCGGCGCGGACAATCTCCAAAATGTGAGCGGCGGCGCAAATGTCCGTCCGCTTGAGGACAGAGGCGCGGGCACCGGTACGGAGAGCGGCATAAACGCCTCTGCGGGCGGCACCGGCGCAAGCGGCGAGAGTTTGCACCGCAACGGTGCGGAAGCGGGCGGCAACGCAAATTCTTTTGACGTCGGCAGTGGAGTAGATTCCGGCGGCAGCGCAGGCGACGTGAACGCAAATCAAGGCAGCGTAAATTTAATCGGCGGCGCAGGCAATACGAATACAGGCCTCATCGGCGGTGCGGACGATATCCAAAATATGAGCGGCGGCGTCAATGCAAGCCCCTCCGTTAACGGCGCTCGCAGCGAAGGCGGCGCTGTAAATAACAGTAGCGGCTCAAGTAGCGTAGGTGGCTCAAATGGCGCAGGCGGTAGCGCGAGCAACTCAGACCAAGACGGCGCCGAAATTTTTCTTATCCAAAACGCCACGCAGTCGCAGCTCGCGCTTCTTAGCTATGTTTACGTAGCAGGGGTAATCGAGCAGGTTTTGGCGCAAGATTACGGCTTTTTAAACGCAAATTTAAGTGCCGCAGCAAAGCCCGTCAGTGTGAATTATCGCAGCTGGTTCAACGAAGCCAACGAATCGACGTGGTATCTCGTATCTGCCGAGTACGTGGGGATTTTGGGGCTCATCTGCCTATTTATGGTCGCGGTCGTGATCTCGCGCGAATGGGACCGCGGCACGATCGCCTCGCTTTACAACTCCAACGCAAGCGCGCTTGAGATCGTCACTGCCAAGGTCGGCGCGTATTATTTCCTAGCACTTTTGGGCGGCGCGATGACGCTCGTTTACGGGCAGGCGCTTTTAGGCATCCCGATCCGCGGCAGCGTGGCGATGCTGCTGGCGACGCTTTGCGTCTTCGTGCTGGAGATGACCTGCCTAGGCATGCTGATCTCGGCGATCTGCAAAAATCAATTCCTAGCGCAGGAATACGCCATCGTCATCGGCTATCTGCCCGTGACGCTGCTTAGCGGCATGATATTCGATCTGCGCGGACTGCCCGCGGCGGTCAACTTCATCGGGCACCTGCTGCCGCCCACATACGCGGTCGAGTCCTTTCGCATCTGCTTCCTATCGGGCGGGCAGAGCGCGACGCTGTGGGTAAACCTCGCCATTCAGGCGCTCGGAACGGTTTTGTTTTTCAGCTTGTGCGTGCTTAGCGTAAAAAGGGGCGCGCGATGAAATTTTTAAAATTTCTAGACGCGAGGAGCTTTGGCTTGCGGGCGGCGGAGTATAGATTTGAAATTTTAAAATTTACACCCGAGCTACGTAAATTTAAACCCGCGTCCGCGGTGCGTTTAAATTTCGCTTTCAATTCCGTGCCGCGAGCCCGCGCCGCTAAATTTGAAAATGGCGTTAAATTTAAAGGCGCCACTAAATTTGAAAGGAGTGCGCGATGAACGCTCTGCGAAAATCCCTGCTTCGAATTCGCGCGCTGATAAAAAAGGAATTTTTGGCGATGTTTCGCGACAAGGGCACGCGGATGGTGCTGATCGTGCCGGTGCTGGTGCAGGCGATCATATTCGGCTACGGCGCGAATTTCACCCCCGAGCAGGTGCGCTACGCGATTTTGGACGATGCCCGCGATGCGACGTCCACCGCGCTGGTGCAGAGCATCGCCGCTACGCCGATGTTTAAGACCGAGCTTGGCTGCAAAGACCTAACCTGCCTGCACCGTGCGGTAAGCGAGGGCGAGGCGATCATCGGGATCTATTTCGGCGGCGATTTTGCGAATACGCATGAGCTTTTGATCATCGCGGATTCGCGCAATACGACATCCGCAAACACCATCATCGGCTTCGTGCAGGCCATAGCGGGGGAATACAACGCGCAGCATTTCGTCAATTTAATCAGTATAAATCCGCGCTATGTTTTTAACGAAAATACGATCACGCGCTACACGATCATGACGGGGATGATTTTGGGGCTTTCGATGATTCAGGTGCTGATGCTATCTGCGTTTAGCGTCTCCCGCGAGCGCGAGGAGGGGAGCTTCGATATGATGCTGATGACGCCCGCGAACCCGCTTGAGATGCTGATCGGCAAAGCCGTGCCGCCCGTGCTGATCGCGATCGCGCAGGGGCTCGCGCTGTTTTTGATCTGCGTATTTTACTTCGAAATTCCGTTTCGAGGGCGCTTTGCGGATCTTTTTGCGATCATCGCGATCTTTAGCGCATGCAACGTAGGCATCGGCCTCGTGATCTCGACCGTCTGCAAAACCTCGCTACAATCGGTCGTGAGCTCGTTTTTGTTCCTGCTGCCGTGCATTATGATAAGCGGGCTGATAACGCCTGCGGACGCGATGCCGCGGTGGTTTTACTACATCGCGCACCTAGATCCGATGTATTATGCCAACAACTGCATGTGGCGGATCTATCTGGAAGGCGCGGGCCTGGGCGAGCTGTGGCATCTCATCGTGCCGCTGCTGCTGATCGGCGCGGGCACAATGGCGCTGGCCGCGTCGCTTTTTAGAAATAAGCTGGATTAGGGATTTAGATCGGAATTTTAGTTTAGAATTTCAGCTGGAATTTTGGCTTGGATTTTGCTTCGTCGGAATTTTTGGATTGAACCTCTGCTTAAAATTTTAAATTGATCGCGGAATTTCGGCTTGGAATTTTGCCCTAAATTTTGCGCGTTCGTAGCGAATAAAATTAAATCAAAATCCCGCGTTTCCGCTCGATGCGCCGTGCGCCGCGATAAAATTTCGCGCCTTAAATTTTAAAAATTTTACGAAATTCCGTATTGCGAGTAGAGTTAGAATTTAAATCCGGGGTTGCCCGGGCGTCTTGCGGCAGTCGTATCATCTGCGCTCGCCTTGGAAGCGGGCTTTTTCGCATCGTCCGCGTCTGATTTCTTAAAAGCGGCGAGTTTGCTGTAAATGCTCGGTTTTTCGCCGTCCGCGCCTAGCTTGGCGCCATCAAGCTCGCTAGAATTTTCCGCGCCGCATAACCTTGCGGGGTTGAATTTTATCCATGCTATGATTAGCAAAATCCCCGAAAACGCCGTTACCAGCGACGCTGCGATTAGATACGGCAGAGCGAGGATTACGCCTATTTTAGCTAGCGCGCCCGATACCGCTTCGCAGGGCCATGCCACAGACACCACTATGCCGTAGATTTTAAATAAATCCACGCCGCTAAGTGTGGCTAGGCGGCAGTTTAATACGCCCCAGATTATCACCGCTGCGCACGTCGAAAGGACGTAGAGCAGGGTGTAGAGTAGACCTAGCATCGCGCCCTCTTTTAGCGCTACTACCATGGCGCAGTAGCACAAAATCGCGACGATCGGGATACTTTCTATCAGCCTATAGGTCTTAACGAAGCGCACGCCTAGCGCCTTTTCTAGGCAAACGAAGCAGTCGTAAAATATCGCTAGTGTCGCTAGTAGCGCTAAAACTCTAAAAATCGCGACCGCGTCCTCGTCTATGCTGCTTACGCCCACCGTGCCGCTTACGCCGATGCCTAGCAAAATCACGGCACCTAAAACTCCGCGGAATTTCGCCTTGCGAAGCAGATCTTGCTTTGAAATTTCTTTCATTTTTATCCTTTGAATTTTCTAAATTTACGCGCTATCTTACGGCTTTACTGCTGCGGCGGCGCGCTTGACATTGCTATAACAGCGCGGCTTGGACGTTGCGGTTTAGACTTGCAAAAGGCGTGGTCGCCGCAAAACGAAAGCGCTTCGGCTTAGGCGAGCTTTTCTATCTTGCTCCAAGCTAGCAGGTGCACGATGCTAGTTATTATGAGAGAGGCAAACGGCAAAAATTCCTTAAATGATGTGATGACTAAAGCCGCAATCACATCGTCAGTTTGCGGTTTGGAGTTAGCCAAACCGAAGGGTCCCGCGCCACATAGCCAATTTAGCGCAAAAAAGAAGGCGCAGAGCCACACGTAGATCCGAAAGGTCATCACGCCGCTTACGCGCGCCAAAGAGAAATTTATGCGAAGCCACGCTACGATTATGTAGATTGCGGCTGCGGGCACCGCTAAATTCCATATTGTCTCTCCTGTTGTCTCTCTAACCATCTCTTCTCTACAAGAACTTATCGGATGAAATAATGAAAACACCGCGAGGCAGATGAAAACAATTATGCAGTTGCGGTAAAGCGCCGCCGCTTTTATGCCGCTAAGAGCTGAAATTTTGCTGAGCGCTCTTAACCTATAAATCACCGAGAAGCAAATAAAAGCGATAAAAATTCCACCTATGATCACGATATTATATGGATACCCCGGTATGCCCTCAAAAACAAAGTCTATCGCCATCAAAACCACCGGTAACGCCGCCAAAAACAGATCGATGCCGGTGCTGATCATCCCTTCTTTTCTTGCCTGAGATATGGTGTCTTGCACGTCGTATAACTCCTTTTAAAAATTTATTTCAATATGCAAAAAGCAGATGTAAAACGCTAATCAAACCGGAAAGAGCGAAATTTCATCGTGACGAGAGGTTCGCGAAATTTCAAACCTCCGCGCTTATCTTTTCTATCTTGCTCCAGGCTAGTAGGTGCACGATGCTAGTTATCACAAGAGCGATGAACGGCAGGAGCATTTTGGATAACACGACGACGATAACCAAAGCAGAAGCCGGCTCGGCGCCCGTCTGCAACTTATAGGCGAATAAACCGTAGAGCGCTACATTGCATAGTATATTTAGCACGAAAAGTCCCACGCAAAGCCACACATAAGTCCGAAAGGTACTTACGCCGCTTACGCGCGCTAAAGAGAAATTTATGCGAAACCATGCGACGATTATGTAAATAACGCCCACGAAAAGCGCTAGTCCAAATATCGCCGCAAATGGATTATCACTCTGCCCGCCGTCTGCGTCAGGCTCTCTCGGATAAAGGTAATTGAGCACGAGCGCTAGCGCAAAAAAGCAGACGCAGATTATTATGCAGTTGCGATAAAGTGTCGCTGCTTTTATGCCGCTAAACGCTGAAATTTTTCGGAGTGCCTGCAATCTGAAAAATACTGAAACACAAATAAAAGCAATCAAAATTCCGCTAGCGATATAATTTATCATCTCGTCGTCAAGGCGCCATGGCTCGCTGAAAGAGGCATAGCCTACTACGATAAAAACCACGGGTAGCGCCGCTAAAAACAGATCGATGCCGGTGCTGATCATCCCTTCTTTTCTTGCCTGAGATACAATGAATTGCATATATAAACCCTTTTTAAAAATTTGACCCGAAGTATATATAAACAAACATAAAATATAAATTAAACCGATCAGATCGGAATTCTATCGCGACAAGATATTTGCGAAATTCTAAACTTTTACGCTTATCTTTTCTATCTTGTTCCAGGCTAGCAGATGCACGATGCTAGTTATTGTGAGGGTTATGGGGAATATCAAATGGTATAGTGCATTTAACGGAAAAAGGATGACGCAGAGCCGCACATATGTCTCAAAAATCCCCACGCCGCTTACGCGTGCTAGAGCAAAATTTATGCAAAACCACGCTACGATTATGTAGATTGCGCCTGCAAACGCTATCAAAATGCACAATATCATTGCCAAATGTTTGTGTGAGATCGATAAAGGAATCGATAAAAAGATGCTTGTTATGGCAATGACACAGATGCAGACAATTACGCAGTTGCGGTAAAGCACCGCCGCCCTTATGCCGCTAAGCATTGAAATTTTGCGGAGCGCTCTTAGCCTGAAAAATACCGAAACACACAAAAGAGCAAAAATAATTCCGCCAGTGATATAGGTAGCCGTTGGTGCTAAGCCCTAGCATGCCGCCAGTAGCAATATCTAGCGCAACTAAAGTCGCAGGCACTGCCGCTAAAAACAGATCGATGCCGGTGCTGATCATCCCCTCTTTTCTTGCCTGAGATACGAGATCTTGCATAATAAGCCTTTTTAAAATTTATCCCGAAGCATTAAATCGATGTAAAGCAGGAATTAAACAGCTAAATTTAAAATTTCAAAATTTCGTCGGGACAAGCTTGCAGACTGCGGAATTTCAGGAATTCTACCAGAGCGAGAATAAAATTCCGCCACGGGATTTTAAAACGAAATTCCATCTATGGATTTGTGGGATAGAATTCCACTGTGAAATTTCAAAATCTCAAGCGAAGCATGCTTTCATCGCATGTTTCAAAAACCGGCAAACCGCAGGTAGAATTCCGCTATGAAGATTTCTACTCGGAATTCCGCGGTAAAATTTCATTATGGAATTTAGACTGGAATTCTAGGGCAAAATCTCGATATAAAATTTTAATCAGAATTCCAAGACGGCATTTCAAAACAAAATTCTACGATTTAAATTTCGATCAAGATGAAATCCCGCGATTTAAAATTTCGCGCCGATTGATGAGTTGCTTTGTCGCGCCGCTTACGCTTACCTCACCTGCGCGCTGAAAATCTGCGTGATGCTGGGTATTTGCTCGCCCTCTATGTCAAATTCCGCCGTTTTGATCTGTACGCCGTAGAGCGAGCTAAGCGCGGCTTCGGTTAAAATTTCATTGCTTGCGCCGTAGTTGTAGCTAAGATCATTTCGCAAGATCAGTGTGCGATCGGCGACTGCAAGGGCGTGGTTAGGCTGGTGAGTAGTAAAAACTATGCTCGCATCGCTATTTGAGCGCAGATTTGCGATGAGGCTTAGCACGCGGTCTTGGTTTTTGATATCAAGCGCGCTGGCGGGCTCGTCCAAAAACAGCACGTCGCTGCCGCTAGCTAGGGCTCTAGCAAAGAGCACGAGCTGCCTCTGCCCGCCGCTAAGGGCGTTAAAGCTGCGCTTTTGCAGATGGGCGACACCTAGCGTATCCAGAGCGTCAAGGCAGATTTGAATATCCTTTTTGCCCGGTTTTGAAAAGAGTGAGATCTCACGTACTCGCCCCATCAGTACGATGTCAAGCACGCTGTAATCAAACGCGACGTTAAAGCTTTGAGGCAAGAAAGCAAATTTTGCCTTGCGCACAATCTCGCCTTCTTTAGGCTGTAAAATCCCCATCATACACGACATTAGCGTGCTTTTGCCTTGCCCGTTTAAGCCCAAAATCGCTAATGTTTGAGAGCTGGCAAGCTCGAAGCTTAAGTTGCGAAAGCAGAATTTTTCCGCCTCGTAGTAAAAGCCAGCATTTTTTACCTCAATTAGATTTTGCATTTTTGGCACTCCTTTTTAGAAGTAGGGCAAAGATCGGGCTTCCGATGAGAGCGGATAGAATTCCTAAAGGAATTTCGGCGCTACTTAGCGAGCGAGATAGATCGTCGATTGCCAGCATAAAGATCGCTCCTGCGATGAAGCAGGCAGGCATTAGCTTCACGTGGTCGCTGCCCGCGATGAGCCTGGTGGCGTGCGGCACCACAAGACCTACCCAGCCGATATTTCCGCTGACGCTAACTTGTACAGCAATCAGAGCGGTGCAAAGCGCTAGGATCGTGCAGCGCAGAAACTTAACATCCACGCCTAGCACGCGCAAATCATCATCATTTAGGCTGAGTAGATTAAACCGCCATCTCAGCGCGATTAAGACTGCAGAAGCGGGCAGGGCGATCGCGCACATCAAAATTACTTTATCGTATCCTGCGCTTACGAAGCTTCCTAGTAGCCAAAAGACGATATTAGGCAGCACTTCCTCATCATCTGCTAGATACTGCACTAAGCTCGTAAGTGCGGCAAATACGCCGTTAATGACTATACCTGCCAAAATGAGTGAGAAAATATCTGCGCGTGCTACGAATTTTGCCAAAAGATAGAGCAAAAATAGCGCCGCAAGCCCGAAGCAAAATGCAAAACCCGCGAGCCATAAGCCGCTCAATCCTAGCAAGATACAAAGCGCGCCGCCGAATGCCGCTGCGGTGCTAACGCCTACGATGTGTGGGCCAACGAGCGGGTTTTTAAATACCGCCTGCAAGCTCAAACCCGCGATAGCAAGCGCTCCACCGCAAAGGCTGGAGAGTAGAATGCGCGGAATTCTAACATCCATCATCACACTTTTGGCGGCTTCATCGCCGCCTCCGCTAAAGAGAATTTTAAAAATTTCTTCTAATGGGATATGAAACTGCCCACTAGCGAGTGAGATTAACGCCAGCACTACCCAAAAAAGAAGCAGGATTACGTTTAGCATTATTTTTGATATTTGACGCGGTAAAATTTCTCGTAGAATTCCTCTACTTTTTTATCAAAGTTTGCGTCCTTAAAATTTTGCGGATAAAGTTTCATCGCAAGCCATTCCTCACCAAGCGCCATTGCTTCGGCAGTCGGATGACCCCATGCTTTAACGAATTCGGGCATTAGATAAATTCTATCCTCTTTCACGGCGCTAAGACCTTTTAGCGCAGGGTTTGCCTTAAGTTCGGCAGGTACTTGAGGATAGCGGTTTTGCACTAAGATAATCTGCGGATTCCATGCTAAAATTTGCTCCGGCGAAACCTGTTTGTAGCCCTTTATATCTGCAGCGGCAACGTTCGTCGCACCCGCTCTTGCTAACATTACGCCAGTATATTTGCCGCTACCGTAGGTCGTAAGATCAGGATTTGCCATATAAACTCTAGGTCTTTTATCTACGATAAAATTACTAAATTTGGCATTTAAATCAGCTTGCGATTTTTTAACGAAATCTATTAGTTCAGCGGCATCCTTTTCGTGATTGCTTAGTTCGCCTAGAATTTTAACTCCCTCGTAAAAGCCCTCATCGTAAGCAGCGAAGCTATCGCGCTCATCTTTAAAGGTCGGATTTAGCTTAGCTTTTTCCTCTTGTGCAGAGCTGAAAAATGAAATACCTACGACTGGGATTTTCAACTCCTCCATTTTAGCGATATATTCTTTAGGGAAGTAGTTGACCACTACGACCGCATCGGGCTTTAGACTAAGCAGAGCTTCGTAATTGACATCTTTGATATCGCCTGGATTAGGTAGGTTTTTAAAACTCGGTGCCAAACGATTATACTCTTTGCCTAGGCGCTGCTCCCAGCTTTTTAGGATGCCTACGACCTTATCTTGAGCGTTGATTTCGTTTAAGACATTGAGTGCTTCGTGGTGTAGCACGACGATACGATTTACTTGATCCGGGATTGTGACCTTGCGACCGAGCTGATCGGTAATCGTGCGATCTGCAAAAGCCAGGCTAGCGCAAAGCGCTGCACCAAGAAGGATTGAGTGAAGTTTAAGCATTTTTTCTCCTTGAAAATTCCGCAAAATATGCGGGATTAGAATAGCAGAATTATAGCCGATCGGCATAAAATCCAGATAAATTTTTATATAAATTTCATTTTATCGCGCGGGGGGGGGGGATTTCAGATGCTTTCGTAGGGCAGAATTTTGTGATTTTACGCAGAATTTTGCTAGTAAAAATTTTTGCCCTTTTCCTCTAGGCTCACAGGATACTGCCCGATGCCAAGCGATACCGCAAATAAGAGCACCCAAAGCAGCAGTAGGGCGGAAAATTTCATTTATAGCTCGTGCGGTAGAATTTTTGATAAAATTCCTCTACTTTTTTGTCAAACTCTGCCTCGTCAAAGTGCTTCGGATAGAGCTTCATCGCTAGCCACCACTCGCCAAGCGCCATGGCTTCGGCAGTCGGATAGCCCCACGCTTTGGCGTATTCTGGCATCATGTAAATTTTATCCTCTTTAACGGCGCTTAAATTTGCAAGCTGCGGGTTGGATTTAAGCTCGGCGGGTACCTGCGGGTAGCGATCCTGTACGAAGATCATCTGCGGCGCCCATGCTAAAACTTGCTCTGCAGATACCTGCTTGTAGCCTTTGATGCTCTGCGCCGCGACGTTTTGCGCGCCTGCACGCATAAACATTATGCCCGTGTATTCGCCGCTGCCGTAGGTCGTGAGATCGGGATTTGCCATGTAAATTTTAGGCCTTTTATCGACGATGAAGTCGCTAAAATTTAGCCTTTAGCTGCTCTTGCGAAGTTTTGACGAAGCTTATTAGCTCGGCGGCCTCTTTCTCGCGGTTTGCGACTTTGCCAAGAAGCTCGATCCCGTCGTAAAAGCCATCGGTGTAGACCGCCTCGTCGTCTTTGAAGGTCGGATTTAGATTGCCTTTATCGGCGGCGTCACTGCGCTGGAAGCTAACGGCGACGACTGGGATTTTGAGCTCCGTCATTTTGTCGATGTATTCTTGCAGGATGTAGTTCGTGACGATCACGACGTCGGGCTTTAGCTTAAGCACCGCCTCGTAGTTGATGACCTTTAGATCGCCGGGGGTCGGCATATCTTTTAGGCTCGGCGCTAGGCGGATGTAGTTTTTGCCGAGCAACTTTTCCCATGATTCCTGCACGCCGACAACCTTATCTAGCGCGTTTAGCTCATTTAGCGCGTTTAGGCTTTGGTGCTGAAGCACGACTATGCGCTTAACTTCGTCGGGTAGCGTGACGTCGCGACCTAGCTGATCGGTTACTACGCGATCTGCAAAAAGCGAACTCGCGCACAGCGCAAGGGCTAGCGCGAAAGAGCGAGGCTTACTCATTTTCTATCCTTTAATTTGGATTATATACTTCTTAACACGCCCGATTTTGCGTACTTTTCAGGCAGTTGCGTTTAGAAAATATACTTTGAAATATTATAGATTTTTAATGATAAATTTTAGGTAAAAGATGAAATTTTAAAGTAGGGCGAATTTGAAAATTTACATCGTACGTATAAATTTCGCGTAGAATTTTACGGTGCGATATGGAATTTGTGAAGCAAATTTGTAAAATTTCAAGCGCTCGCGCGTAATTTTAGATTGGATTTTATGATCTATTTTGCGGTGTCGTCCATAAATTTTTATTCCAAAGCTCTACGCCTGAAATTCCTTTAATCCTAATCCAAGCGATAAGTTCTAAAATCGCAGATAAAAGGATTGCCGCAAGTGCGGCATAGCGGGCAGGTGCGCTGCCATACCACGGCTTATCGACGTCGAGTATTTTAAGAAGCTTAAGAAGCGCTTCCCAAATTAAAGTTATCACGGCGTAAATATAGAAAATTTTGCTTCCGCTTGCCTTGCCGAGCAAGTATAGTGTGGCGACCCGCTTCCAAAGAACGATGAGTGCCAGCATAATATTTGCGGTGCTCCAAAGAGCTATGATTTGAGATTTTCCTATCTCGGATATATGCTCCAAGCCTGCATAAAGCGCACCCATTACGCAATAAAAGGCTCCTTCGAAGGAGTTGCCGTTTTGCTGCAGAGCGTAATCCCAGATATCAAGACCGATATAATTTAGCGAATAACATAGCATCGCGCCCAGCAAAGCGGCATATATCACGTAGGCAAAAAACATAGTGCGACACGCGTTAAAGACTTTGCTATCGGAGATATCAGAGATCATTTTAGTCGCGGAGAGCTTGAAAATCATCGAAGTAAAAATCACGGCGACGATTGCGGCTGCGGCGGCGAAAAATCCTCTCATCGCAATATCATGCAAAAGCTCACAACAAGCCCAAATGATCAGGTAGCAGCAGATCGATAAAACGCTAGAGGCTATGCCGCGGAATTTTATGGCGCTTAAAGTATCGCGCTTCATTTTTTGCCTTTGGATTTTAAAATTTATGGCGGATTATACTTGCGGGGTTTGAAATTTAGATAAATTTAGAAACTGCGCGTTGCTAAATTTATCCAAATTTTGAAGTCTCACGCCGATTTTAGAATTTGCGACATTTGGCGAAAGAGGGCGTTTGCTAGATAGTCATCCACCGCTAATCGGCAGATGCTCTAGTTAAAATTTAATCCCTCGCGCTTTAAAATTTGAATTTCAAACGCAAGAGACTTTAAATTTAAGGATCGAATTGATCGAATTTTATTTTACCTCAAAAGCAAAAGACGCGATGATCGTCTCTTCGTCGCATTTTTTCGGATCCGAAAATGCAAGCTTATTTCTCGCTTTGAGTATCCATGGTCCGGGCTTTAGAGCCAAGACTTCGATTTCGCCCTTATCGTCGGTCATGCCATAAAACGCGCTCATATCATCTAAAAATCCATCCGGCGCGCCTTCTACTGCAGTTTCTGCGAGCGGTTTGCCCTCAAATAAGACTTTGATCTTAAATGGCTTATTGGCTTTGAAATTTGCCGGATTTTCCAAAGGCACGATCTCTAAGCGCTCGCCTACCGGCTTGGTTATCAGATCGCCCGCCTGCGTATTGATGACGCCCTTTGCCAGCATAGTGGCGCGGCGGCAAAATTTCGCGTCTTTTACCGTGTCTTTCGTGCCGCCCATATGCCATTTGCCGCTTTTATCTTCGGTCCAAAACGTCGGTTTGTATTGCCCGGTGATGACATAAACGTCGCTTGGCTGCTTCTCGCCTTCAAATTTATAATTTTCGCTTGTGCGTTTCAGCTCGATTTTTTTGCCGTTTTTGTCGGTAACGATCGGAATTTCGAAATTGTTTTCGCGCTCTTTATCGATCGGTTCGCATGTCGCAAATCCGTCACCAAAGCCGATTTGAACTCTTAGCTTGTCATCGTTTTGTCCTACTAGCCAAAAATCATGCGCGCCGGCTACACTAAACGCACCTAAAACCGCTAATACGGCTAAACTTCTTTTCATTTTATATCCTTTCAGGGTTGATTGATTTTAAAAACTATATCTGACGCCAAGACCGAAAGTCCTGCCTTTGCCGTATGTTGCGAGGATGTTACGGCCTCTATCTCTGATGTGCGTGAAATACTCTTTGTCGGTCAAATTTTTAACGTAAAAATACACGTCAAAGCCATCTTTTAGGTAGCCTACTTTTGCATCCGCCGTAAAATAGCTCTTTTGGGCTAGCTTATTTTGAGCATCGAAGTAGGTCTTGCCTATCATATTTCCGTCCAGTCTTGTATAAATTCCCATCGGAGCGTAGTATGACGCGCCCAAAGAGAGCTTATACTCGGGGTTTTTCTCGATTTTATTACCTTTATTATTCGTGCCGTCTTTGTTGATGTAATCTCCGTATTTGGTCTTTAGCAGACTTGCGGCTAAATTTATATCAAGCTCCTTGCTCGCTTTTGCGACGCCTTCAAATTCCACACCCATAGATTTTGATTTATCGGCGTTTGCGGTCGAGTAGATGTTGGGATTATTGGGGTCGGTATAAAATATATGCGTGCCCTTGATGTCCATATAAAATAGCGCGGTAGAAAATCTAAAGCTCTCATACGAACCCTTTACACCGATCTCGTAATCATCGCTCGTTTGTGCGTCAAATTTATTATCCTCCCTGCTGCCGCCGGTGGTGTAGAAATTAAAGCCGCCGGCTAGATAGCCCTTTGAATACATCGCGTAAATATTTAGCTCGTCGGTGATATCGTATCCAAGTGCGATTTTTGGCAAAAACGTCCTAAATGTCGCTTTTTCGTCCATCGAAAACGCGGGCGCACCGGGATTGTGTCCCAGCTCGTATGAAAAGTAATCGACCTTTGTGTGTTTTCTGATCTGCTGATACCTGCCGCCAAGCGTAGCATCAAATTTGCTCGTGATCGGATAGATGATCTGACCGAATACCGATGCCGTCTGCGCGCGATTGACCGAAGGCCAATCCTCGACTATCGTCCTACCGCCGTCGCCGTATTGGTCGCCGATCGGGCCGAAGACTTGCTTTTCGTTTTCGTAATAAAGTCCACCGACCCATTTGAAGCTTTGCTCGCCTACGCTACTAAATCTAAGCTCCTCGGAGAAGGTATCATTTTTAGAATTTAAAAATGTAATTAGCCCGTAGTGATCGGGGTCGAGATAGGTTATTTTACTACCGAAATCCTCGTCGTAAAGCCCGTCTTTTTTGGCTCTACGAAAGGTCGTAGTCGAGGTCGCATCAAATTTGTCAAATTCATATTTTAGATCTAACGCTCCCGAGCTAGAGGTTTGCTTTACGCGGGCGGGAGTTTCTAAGTTTATATGCTTGGCTTCGCTTTTTGAGATATTGCCAAATCTCGATTTTGGGATAAAAAGCTCGTCGAGCGAGTCGTCCTGGCGGTGAAAAAGATCGCCGTAAATTTTAATCGTAAAACGATCGGTCGGCACTATCTTTAAATTTAGTCCGAAATTGTAATTTTTCTTGTCGTTGGCTTTATCTCCGTTTAGATCGTTGATGATCCAGCCGTCCTCTTTGGACGCCGAGCCGTTTAAGCCCAAAAATAGCTTATCATCTATTAGCGCACCGTTTGTTTCAAAGAGGCCCAGTATGTATTTGTTTGATCCATATTCGGCGCCGACGCTGCCGCTCCATTCGTTAGTCGGTTCTTTTAAAACGATATTAATGATGCCGCCGATTGAGTCTTTGCCGTAGATCGCACTACTAGGACCTCGCAAAACCTCGACGTGATCGATATTTGTAACGGGGATATAGGCTGCGTCTTTGTTACTTTGCGCTACGCCGCCGACATAGACCGTGACGGGGTTAGAACTCGTATATATCGAAGGATTGAGTCCTCTAGTACTGATGCCCTCGTACATCCCGCCCACACCGGTAATGTTTGGCATAATTTTTACCAGCTCCTCGACGTTTTTGACCTCTCGTTCTTGTAGCTCAGTATCACTTACGACGCTGATACTTTGTGGCACATCCTTTAAATTTTCACTTATTTTGTTTGCGGTAACTTCTACTTCGCCGAGATTTACGCTTTGCTTAGTTTGCTCGTCGGCTATGGCTGGATTTGCGGCGCTCAATAAAAGTAGGGTAGCTACAGCTTCAGAGAGAGAGAGAGAGAGAGAGAGAGAGTAAAAACTTTCAAAATTTAACTCCTAAAATCTGATAAAATTTTCGTGTTATTATATCAGATGAGATAATCATTGTCAATACTATTACAATATTAAATTAATGTAGAATATAAGTATGATTTATATTGAATTTAATGTTGCAAATTTAGATACAAAATAGGGCAATACAATAAACTTATTATAATTTAAACAAATACGTTCATAAAATTTATGGAAATGATGCAAAAATTAATAAAATCAAAAAATTCATTTTTATAAATCGTTTACTACATAGAAATCATTAATAGGAAAATATATATATCAGTAGTTCATCATTTTTCAATTTTTTGGTGCAAAACACTATAATTCTAGGTATTCTATATTGAAAACTATAATTTTCAAGTAAAAATTTAATACAAAATTCACGTACAATTCTATGAATAATTTCATGTATTTTTGATGCGTTTTGGTGATTTTATTAGAAGAATTTTTAACATAAATCTATATTTGATAAGGCTCTCTTTAACTTAAGCTCACACAAAGGA
>ERZ772766.932-NODE-932-length-16423-cov-5.479778_pt1 | contig 16423 bp, 11 predicted proteins | sample MGYA00511379_ERZ772766 | MGnify/ENA primary metagenome ERZ772766 (study PRJEB29015, sample SAMEA2737895) | human oral metagenome | biome: human oral; feature: human-associated habitat; material: dental | place: China | collected 2116 ...
GCCAGTTGGTGGCGTTGGACATCAGGGGGGCGATGCTCTGGTCCATGACGACCGTGTTGTCGTCCTTGAGCTGGAACTTGGCCCCTTTCGCCGAGGGGTCGTCGAGGACCAGTTCGGCGCCGACCACGGCATCGACCTGGTTCGCCTCGGTGAGGATCTTCTGCTTGTCCGCCTCCGAGGCCTGGTCCATGCGGCTCTGGTAGTCCGCCTTCGTCCCGGCCCCGAGGTTCTGGAGCTGGTCGAGGGGCTTGTTGGAGGAAGCGCCCCCGCCGAGCTGCCCGCACGCGGCCAACGCGCACGCCAGCACTGCCGCGACGAGGGCACCCCCCAGTCGGTTCACATGTGTCCCCATCGTGCCGCCCCTTTCACTGGTCGGTCGTTCCTGTACTGATTCTAACGGGAGAGGACACCCGCCGGCCTACTCCGAGGTAGGCTGCCACGCCAGCTGGGCGCGGTACACGCCCGCGTTGCGGGTGACCACCTGGGCGCGCCCCGGGCGGGACGGGACCGCCTTGACACGGCCGATGACCGGCCCGTCGTCGGGGCTGCCCGACAGGATGAGGCCCGTGGCGCCCATTTCGCGCACCTTGGAGATGAAGCGGTCGCTCATCATCCCGCCGCCCGTGCGCCGGGCCGCCACCACGTGCAGCCCCACGTCGCGCGCCTGGGAGAGCAGCCCGTCGATCGGTTGGAGCTTGTTGTTCATGCCGCCCATCAGCATGTCCTCGTCATCGGCGAGCAGCCACAGCTCCGGGCCCGACCACCACGAGCGCTCGCGCAGCTGCGCCACCGTGACGTCCTTGCCCGGCGCGCGCTTCTCGACGATGGCCGACGCGATCGCCCTGAGCTCGTTCTCGATGTCGTCGTTCATCGTCAGGTACGCGACCAGGTACTCCTCGGGGATCTCGCCCAGGAGGGAGCGCCTTGGATCGACGACGATGAGCTTCGCCTCCTTGGGCGTGTTGGTCCGCATGATCTCATGAGCCACCAGCCGGATGAAGGAGCTCCTGCCGGACTCACCGTCGCCCACCAGGAAGAGGTTCTGCTCTTTGAGCGGATCGAAGACCAGGGGGCCGAGCCTCCGCTCCTCGACTCCCAGGACCAGGCATTTGTCGTGCAGCGGCACCGGGGGCTTCTCGATCGGGGCCTCGGGCACTTCGACGCCCTCCGGCGCGTTCGCCCGGGCGGCCGCGGCCTCCGCCTCCAGCGCCTTGGTGTACTCGGCCTCGAGCTCGCGCATGGGCCGCCCCAGTTCCGGGATGGCGGAGAGCAGCTCGGGCACGGTGATCCTCTCGGGCAGGAGGCGCAAGCGCGGGGCGTGCATGCCGCGCGCCGCGGCGTGGATGTCGGCGATCGCCTTGCGGACCCCCTCGCTGAGCGTCTCAGGATCCCGCTCCCCGTCGATGCGCGGCAGGGTGAGCAGCATCTGGTGGGCGTCCATGTCCAGGCCCCGCCCGGGCCGGTCCAAGGGGACGTTCTTCTTCGCCTGGCGGTCGATGATGGAAGCCGACTCGTCATCGACGCGCAATTCGATCTTGGTGCCGAAGAGCGGCTGGATGTCCATGCGCAGATCGAGCCAGCGCCCCGTGCCGACGATGAGGTGGACGCCGTAGTTGAGCGCCCTCTCCATCATCCGCCCCAGGCGCCTGTCCTCGCCGTCGAACTCCTCCTTCAAAGTGACCCAGCCGTCCAGGATGACGAACACGTCGCCGTAGCCGTCATCGGCTTTCCCCGCCGCCCGCATGCGCCGGTAGTCGGCCATCGTGTCGATGCCGTTCTTGCGGAAGTAGATCTCGCGGTCGAACAGGATGGCCTCGATCTCGGCCAGCATGCGGGTCGCGCGCTCGGTGTCCCCGCGCGAGGCGATGCCTGCGATGTGGGGCAGGTTCCGCATCGACGAGAAGGTGCCGCCGAAGTCCATGACGTAGAACTGGATCTCCAGGGGCGAGGCGGTCAGGGCGAGGGACATGACCAGGCTGCGCAGGGCGGTGGACTTCCCCGTCATGGGGCTCCCCACGACGATGCCGTGGCCCTTCGCGCCCGAGAAGTCGTACTCGAGGGTCTCCTGCTTCTGCTGGCGCGGCAGGTCCACCATGCCCATGGGAACGCGCAGGGGCCCCTTCTCGCGCCAGGACGCGGAGACCAGCCCGAAGCGCGGATCGACCGCCAGGTCCCCGAAGAGCATGTCCAGCGTCGGCGGGGTGTCCAGGGGCTCCAGCCAGATCTTGTGCGCGGCCAGGCCGTGCCCCTCCATCCGCTTCACAGCGATGTCGAGCTGGCTCATGTCCGCGTACTGGGAGAAATCGGGCTCCTCCTCTTCGGCCCCGACCGGCGCCGCGCCCGTCGGCGCGCCGGCGGCTCCCGGCGGCGGGGGCGGCACCGCCCCTCCCCTCCGCAGCGCCTGGGCGCCGTGGTGGGGGGCGGGGAGCAGCCCTTCCTCGATCACGATGGCCTCGTCGGGCTCGACGCGGTCCGCCGAGAACGGCAGGATGTGCCGGACGGCCTCCTCCTCGTCCGAGTCCGCGTCGACGGCTTTCGCGCTCTCGGGGGGAGGGGCGGCCACGTAGGAGGCGCGGAAGCGGACCAGGTCCTCGCCGCCGGCCAGCAAGTAGCCCGAACCGGGCAGCGGCGGCAGTTTGAAGGCGACGTCGGAGCCGATGATGGAACGGGACTCGCCAGCAGAGAAGGTCTTCAGGCCGATACGGTAGGAGATGTGCGACATGAGGTCGCCGGCCTTCGTGTCGATGCGCTGGGAGGCGAAGAGCAGGTGGACGGACAAGGACCTGCCCAGACGCCCGATGGCCTCGAAGACCTTGATGAAGTTCGGGTGGGCGACCAGCAGCTCCGAGAACTCGTCGATGATGACGAACAGGGCCGGCAGCGGGGGCCCGTCGTGCTTGCCCGCCCTCCGGGCGTTCTCGTACTCCTCGACCTTGGCGAAGTTGCCCGCGGCGCGCAGCAGCTCCTGGCGCCGGCTCATCTCGCCCTGGAGGGCCTCCTCCATACGCGCCACCAGGAAGGACTCCTCCTCCAGGTTCGAGATCATGGCGGAGACGTGGGGCATCGTGTCCATGCCCGCGAAGGTGGCACCGCCCTTGAAGTCGACGAGGACGAAGTTCAACTGGACCGGGTCGTGGGTGAGGGCCATGGCCAGCACCATGGTCCGCAGCACCTCGGACTTGCCCGATCCGGTGGCGCCGATGAGCATGCCGTGGGGGCCCATGCCGTTCTTCGCGGATTCCTTGATATCGATGATGACGGGGGCTCCCGATTCGGTGAGGCCGAAGGGCACGCGCAGGTAGTCGCGGCCCTTGCGGTGCCGCCAGCGCTTGTCCGGGTCGAAGAGGCGCACGTCCCCCAGTCCCAGCAGGTCCATCAGGTCCGAGGACGCCTTCTTCTCCGATTTGTTCGTCACAGCCTGGGCCATGCCCTCGGTGAAGCGGGTGAGGCGGCGCGCGACCGCTGTGGCCTCGTCGATGCTCATCTGATCGGGGCGGTACAGGGCGGGCGTGATGTCCTGCTGGACGACCTGCCCCAGTGGCATCGGCTCGACCGTGCGCCTGCCGTTGACGACCTTGTCGCCCTTGCCGACCCTCAGGATCAGCCTCAGCGTGGAGGAGTCCTCCAGGTCCTCCCACACCGTCCTGATGACGACGCGGGTGAGGCCCTCCACGCCTTTCTCGGACATGGGGATCCAGTTCGACGGGTACTCGGCCCCGTCGACGACCAACAGGAAATGGGGCCGGGATCCCTGCCCCGCGGACTCCTGGCGGAACTCGCCGCGGGTCTCCACATCGGGGCCCATGAGCTCGTCGAGCTCCTCGGCAGTGGTGGCGACCATCCTGGCGGGGCCCAGCGCGTCCTCGGACTCCTCGGAGCGGACGTGGGGGAGCCACTTCACCCAGTCCCACTGGTCGATGTTCTCCTCGCTGGCCAGGACCGCGATCCGCAGATCGGAGGGGGGCACCATGACCGCCAGATGCGCGATCATCGCCCGCAGCTGGGGCTCGGTGTGCCTGCGCAGCCCGCACAGCTCCACCGTGAGGAATTGGTCGAGGTAGATCCCGTAAGGCGCCAGGCCCAGGTTCGACTGGACGTCGACGAAACGCGCCAGGGCGGATTGGCAGACGACATCGGGATTCGCCAGGACTCCGGGATCCGGCGCCACGAGCCTCTTGGACAGCTTCTGCTGGGACTCCCCCAGACGGACGTTGAGCAATCCGGCGGTCTTCGTGCGCCGTTCCCACACGCGCGCCCCGGACTCGGCCAGCAGGACCAGGGAATCGGGGGCAGGGAGGGTGTGCTGCAGGTACTGATAGTGCTGCTTGGCCATGTCGCGCACGGCCCGGCGCGTCTCGGCCAGATAGGCCAGGTACTCGCCGCGCATGTCGGCGACCTTCGTCCGGAAGGCGCTGACCTGCCTGTACATCTGCGTTCCGACCATGGCGATCATCGCGAACACCATCGCCCCGGCCATGAACAGCATCCTGGGGTTGTTCGACTGGGAGAGGGCCATGAAGGCCATCATGCCGACCGAGCCCAGCATGGGGACGACCGAGGTGAGCATATTCGAAGCGTTCGGCGCCTCCTCGCGGTCCGGGGGCGGCTCCAGCACAAGCTCGCCCTGGGGCCGGGTGGGGACGCTCTCGTCAACGGCCTCGGCCTGCCGAGTCTTCTTCGTCAGCCTTGCCATGTCTCCTCCGCTTGGGATCGCTTACCGGTTGATCGCCGCTGCCGGGCCTGGGCCCGCCCGGGGCGGTTGCTGAGCGGGGACAGTGCGTTCGGACCCATCGGCCGCGCTGGCACATACAGCCGCACACGTGAAAGAATACACGCAGCCGCGAATCCTAACCGAATGTCATGAAAGACAGGGGTGAAGAAGTGTCAGAGCTACTGGTGCCTTTCACACTCCGCCTGCCCGACGCCTCCTTGCGCGACTGCGCCGCTTCGCAGGGGACCCCGCTTTCCGAGGCGCTCGACTCGGTGGGGGTGGATCCCGCCTGGTTCCAGTTGTGCCGAATCTCCGGGGGCCTCGTCAAACCCGCCGACCGCATCGGTTTCGAGGTCGCGGCAGGCGAGGTCATCATGTTCGTGGCTGATCCGTCGGCGATGCTCACCCAGGGACGGTGGGCCTCCCGCGCCCCCAACGGGGGATCCGGCGGGGAAGGGGACGCCGCCGCGCGCAACAGGGCGGTGTCCGGGGGGACCCTGGTGGGATCGGCACTGGTGATCGTGCTCGTCGAGTTGTTCGTCCTGGCGGGGCCGTTCCTGTGGGACTGGCGGCCGGGCCTGCTCTCCCGCCTGGTGACGGGGGCGCTCGGCGTGTTCTACGCGCTGGTCCTCGCCTACGTCGCGCCCGCCTGGGCGAGAACGCAGTGCGTTGCCACCGCCAGCGCTGTTTTCGCCCTCTCCTGCCTTCAGATAGTGCCCGCGGACAACCCGGTCGGCGCCGCCGTCGCCCCCGTCGTCATGGCATGGGGAGGACTGCTGTTCTGCTTGGCGTACCGCATGCGCCGCGTCGAGGACGTCGAGGACGCGGTGGCCGTCCCCCGGGCTGCGTGGATGGTCGCGACGGCCTGCACGACCCTGATGGTCCTGGGCGGGAGCCTGGTGGCGAGGCCGGCCTTCCTCGCAGTCGCGGCCGGCACTGTCCTGGTGTGGCTCTCCCCCCAGCTCACCATGCGGTCCTCCTCGTTCGTCCTCATCGACATCAAAGAGGTGCTGACCAGCGCCCTCCCCGGCAGGCAGCAGGATCCCCCGCGCCCCAAGGCCATGAACGCGCGGACCTCGCGGGCGGCCTACTCCTCCGCGCGCGTCCGATCGCACGTCGTGATCGCGCTGGGGTGCGCGATGTGCGTGCTCGGCGGTTTGATGAGCGGATCCCACGTGGGCGCCGGGGAGTGGCGCGGACGGGCAGCGCTGGCGACGGTCCTGGGAGCCGCGCTGTCCCTGGCGTTCGCGGCGCGCCACCAGCGCAGCGGCGGGCGCCTGCTCATGACCGGGGCGTCGGTGCTGCTCGCCGCCCTCGTCGCCGCCTCCCCCGAGGTGTCGGCGCATGTTCCGGGGGGTTCGGCAGTCCTCCTCGCCGGGGCAGCTTTCCTGATCGCCGTCCTCTTCCCGCTCCGAGGGGCGGGGGGAGGGCGCCGGAAGCGGATGGCGCCCTCCCCCCTGGTCGGGCGGATCCTTGATGTCCTCCAAGCGCTGATCGTTGTCGTGATCCTGCCGGCCTCCGTTTACGCGTCCGGCCTTTTCGACGCGATCCGGCAGTCGATGTAGGCCGCGCCGGCCGAACGCGGCCAGCGCGGCCCCTCCGCTTCCCCTGCTCTGCTCCCTGCCGGTGAGCGCGGACGGCTAGTCCTCTTTCCTGTGGTACCTGGGGGAGGTGCCCAGGGCGGAGCGGTCGGCGTGGGAGCGGGCGACCTCGGCGTCCACGCCCCGGTAGACGTAGGAGGGGTCGCTCTCGAAGACCGACTGGTCCGCCAGGACTCCGTCGCGGTAGTCGGACACGGTCCGGGCGCTGGGCTCGGTCCCGGGGAACTTCTCCATCAGGGGGTTCTCGTCGGGGAATTGGGCGGGATCCGTGGTGTCCAGTCCTTTGGGATTGATCAGGGGCTGCCCGGTCGGCCCGGCGGTGGCGGAGTGCACCAGCGACTGCACGACCTGGTTGCCGGTGGCTTGGGGCCACCGCTGCATGGTCACCGCGACGAACCCCGCGACGATCGGGGCGGCGTAGGAGGTTCCGCGCGCGCCGCGGATCCTGCCGGATTCGGCGAAGTCGTGGACCCACGTGTTGTTCCCGGGGGCCATCACGGTCATTCCGCGGCCGTAGTTCGAGAAGCTCTGGTAGTTCCCGTTCGAGTCGGACGCCCCGACTCCCACGGTGCCGTTGATCGAGGAGAGGGAGTCAGCGGGATCCTGGAGGCCGTCGTTGCCAGTGGCGACCACCACGACGACCCCCCGGGCGACCGCCGCGGTGATCGCCGGGCGCGCCAGCTCCGCCAGGTCCCCCTTGCCGACCGACGCGGAGATCACTCTGACGCCGTCGGCCACAGCCGCGTTGATGGCGTCGTCGATGCTGGTGGTCGCGCACGCCGTGGGGTCGTTGTCCTCGGCGGTCGGAGTCGAGTAGTTGATGATCTCGGCCCCGCGCGCCACCCCGTAGCCCCGGGCGGCCAGGATGGACACCATCGCCGTGGCGTGCGAACGGTGCGCGTCCGAGGCGGTGAAAGAGCACATGGGCTTCACCGTCACGTTCGCCCCCGTCAGTTCGGGCGCGGTCGTGTCGGCGGGGCCGTCGATGACCGCGACCTTGACGCCCTTGCCCGTGTACCCCGAGGCCACCTCGTTGTCCACGCCCAGGGGCCCCACGTACTCCTGGGTGGTGATCTCGTCGAGAGCGCGCGCCCCGGGGGCTCCTGCGACGCACAGGCCCAAGGCCACGCAGACCGCTACCAGGGCACGGGCGGGGCCCGTGCCCGCGGCGCGGACGCCACGGGCACGGGCCCCGTACTCATGCTTCACTTCTCACAACCCCCACTCGTCCAGATCGACTTCGAGGACGACCCCGTCGTCCGCCGAGCCCGGGCCGTGAGCGGGGTCCCACACGGGCCCGCCTTGTTCGGACTGGTCCGAGAACAGACCCGCGAGCCCCCGTCGTTTCTTCTTCTTATCATCACCGGCCCCGGCGGCGCCAGCCCCCGCGCCGCCCATGCCCATCATGCCGCTGCCAGCGGCTCCGGCCCCGGTGCCAGCGCCCTTGAGCCCGGCGCCGGCCGCACCGGCGCCCTTGAGCCCCGCGCCAGCCGCACCGGCGCCACCGGCCATGAGGCTCTTCGCGCTCATACCGGCGGCGGCGCCGCCCAGGCCCTTCAAAGCACCAGCGGCCCCCATGCCCCCGACAGCCCCGAGGGCCCCGGCCGACGCGGCCTTGCCGGCGTCCGTGACACTGGAGGGGATCTTGTAGGAGGGGTCCCACTTGGGGTCGGAGAAGTCGGTCGAGGACGGCGGCGCGTAACCGCCGACCAGCCCGTTGGGCGTCACCGTCTGGTTGATCGGCCGGTCGATCAGTCCGACGCCGTCCAGGTCGTCGATCTCCGCGCGGGGGGGCGCGGCCTGCTCGACACCCGGCTTGTTGAAGCCCTCGGACATCCAGTCGGCGCCGCGGGCCGCGTAGGGATCGTCCGCCCCGCTGCCGTCCAGGGCCCCCGAGGCTCCGAGCCCGTCGGCCCCCAGGCCATCGGCGCCGGGTCCGCCGCCCAGTGCGCCGGGATCGTAATCCCCGGCGCCGGGTCCGCCGCCCGGCAGACCGCCGCCCGGCAGGCCCCCGCCCGGCAGGCCGCCGTCCGCGCCCCCCAGCCCGGGCATGGAACCGCCGATAGCGGGCTGATCGCCGTCGTTGTACTCGTCGCCGGTGGTCTTGCCCTGGTCGATGGAGGACTCCATCTTCCCGGCGGTCTCGTTCAGGCTGTGGTTCATCTTCTTGAGGATCTCGTCGCAGAACTGCTCCCGCTTGTCCTTGCGTTCGCCCTCGAGCCACTCCCAGTACTTGTCCGCGGCCACATCGACCAGGTACCCGCTGATCGGGATCGTGTACTTCATAACGGTCGTGCCGACGTTGATGCCCGCTTTCATCTTCTCCTCAGCGGGGGACAAGAGCTCGGGCGAGACCTTCTCGAGGAACGTGTCGCGGGCGTTGCGCATCACGTCGCGCGCCTGCGTCGCGTACTGGTGCCCTTTGGTCAGTTGGTCCTCGGTCCGTTTCAGGTCGCTGCGGTACTTCTGCGCCCACTCTGTGATCGCCGACCGGATCTCCTGGGAGTGGTACCCGTTCGTCTGCTCGTACTGCGTGACCAGGCGCCCGCACTCGGCGATCTGGTCGAGGACCTTCTGGTAGGCGTCCTGGTCGGCCTGGTCGTCGTAGTGCAGTTCGGACACCTCGCGGAGGCGCTCGAACGCTGTGGGCCCTTGCATGAGGGCAGCGGGGTCGTCCCCCGGCCTGCACTGGTGGTCTTCGTTACCCATGGCTATACCCGTTTCCTTTCAGTCGTTCGCCAATGAAACGCGGACGCCGCCTGCGAGTGACCGACGCCCGCCATCGCCGGTTCCGCGCCGGCCCTAGCTCCCGCTGCCGTTGAAACCGGTTCCGGTCTGGCCGTCCGCTGCCGCGGGCGGCTGGTAGCCGGGCGTCGTCGGCTGGGGCGCAGCGGGGCTGCCCGCAGGATTCCCGGCGCCGGGCAACCCGCTGGTGCCGCCGGAGACGGTGTCGGACCTGGCGGCCCGCCTGAAGCGCTCAGCGATCTCCGCGTCGTCCTCCTGGTAGTGGGTGACTGAGTGCTGCGATCCCTTCATCATCTCGCGCAGCTCGGTGATGCGGGTGCCGAGGTTGGTGTGCGTGGACTGCAAGACGGATTTGTACTTCTCGCTCACCGCCACCGGCCCCTCCTCGTAGCCCCATTTGAGGGAAGTCTGCTCGCGCTCCATGGCGCTCACGCCGTCCGACTGCGCGGACTCCAGGGCGCCGACCCCCCCTTCCGTCTGGTTGAGGGCGCCCGATTCCTGTTCGGGATCCACTCCGACCAGGGTGTTCGACTCTTCTCCCATTGCTCTCATCCTTCCTGGTAATCCAGATTACTGTTCGGCCATTTGTTCGATCCCACGAGTTCGATTTCCTTGATCGCCCTGATAGCAGTCGCAGTACTTACCCATGAGGTCGTCGCAGCCGCAAAGGCAGCACCGATGAATGCGACTGTTGCTGCCGTGACTTTTGAGGCCATTAAAATGCCGATAAAGGTGCTCGCAGGAGGATCCGCAGATGCAACAGCCGCGGCCTTCACCACTCCGAAGATGAAAGCCACGATCGCAGCCAATAATGCGCTCATAAACACTACCATGGCTATAATCGCGGAATTCAGCTGACCAGACAGTTTCGTGGAGGCATTCACCATGTCACTGGCGGCCTTGACCTGTTTTCCCACCAAGCCACTGTAGGCCGAGTACGCATCCCCCTTCAGATCGTGCCTCTTCGTTGGCATCCCATCGATGACATCTTGGTCCAAAGTCTTGAAGGCGGGGGTGAACTTCTCATCGAGAAAGTCACGAAGATCAGACGCGTGGGCTAAGGCCAGCACCGTGTTCGTAGTCCTATCGATTAAATCGAGAAGGAATTCCCCACCTACATATATTACCTCCCGGAGCTTGTCGAGCAACCATTGGAAGGCAGACAGACCTTTCGAGGCAAGAATTTTGGAAGCCTCAGCAAGACCGGACAGGCCTTTCGAGGTAAGGGTATCGGAAACCTCGGCAAGAGGTGCGGAACACTGTTCAAGTAGACCGCGCAGTTCCTCAGCATACTTGGCGAGCTTCTGAAGCACTTCCTCAAAAGGCCCATTAAGAACATTGGCGTCCATGGAATCTCCTAGTAGGCGTCTTTGACGTGTTGACCGATTTCCACTTCCTGGGCCTCGTAGGCGTCCGCCACGAGCCGCAAGTCGTCGGCGATCTGCCTGAACTCGGCGACCGCTGCCACGGACAGGCCGTTGAACAGCTCCACGATCTCGTTCGCAGACTTGCAAATGCCAATGACCGGCACAAAGGTGAGGAGGGGCAGGTTCTTCTCTTGCAGGCCCGGGATGTGCCCACTGACGGGTTCGATCTGTGAGGCCTGGTGCTCCCACTCGTTGGCGTCGCCGCGAAGCGCGTCGACATTGATTTTAATCTCGTCGGCCATGACTGGTACCAATCCTCGATTTCATGAAAGGGAGTTGAGAATGCTGAGCAGATCCACGACCGACTGCTCGGCGTCGCCGAGGAAGGAATCGGCGTCGCCGTCAGGGGCGTCGCCCTCGCAGGAGGTGAGGACTTCGACGAGTTCGTTTCGGATCGTCACTGTCGGCGTCACCCGGGCCCACGTCGGATTGATCGAGATCCGGAGGATGACGCCGCCCGACTCCTCGCAGATGAAGGCCTCTCCGTCGGCGAACTCGTCCTCCTCCTCGGAGGCGCCAGGAACCCCGGCCCCGTCGAGGTCGGCGAGCATCCGATCGGCGCGCTCGGAGAGGTCGGAAAGGCTCGCGAAGACCTGTTCGGCCAGCACCTGCCCCTGATCGGCGCTCCTTCGCGAGAGCTCGTCGGCTCTGGCCTGGATCTCCGCGCTCGCAGCACTCAACTGGGCGCCGCCGTCGGCGCGCTCCTCGAACTCGTCGGCGTGCTCCGCGATGTACGCGTCGGCGTCCTCGTAGAGCCGGGTCCTGGCCTCGCCGATCAGCGCGGTGAGGGCACCGCCCAGTTCATCGGGTTCGATCTCGTCCCGCCACCCGCCGTCGATCTGCAAGTCCTCGATCGCGCCGCCCCTGTCCATTGTGAGGCGCAACGATTCTGTGGGATCCTCAACCGTGATGCGGTCGGGGACCTGGTCGCTCGCCTCGCGCATCAGATCGGCGAGCGCGTTCATACGCGAGAACGACTCGACGAGCCCGTCGAGTTCAGTGCCCTGTGGGAATGACATACTATTCACCTATCGTGGAGCGCGGGGAAAGGGGTGGGGTGTGGGGCGATACGCATCGCCCCACACCCTCGCCCGCCGACCGGCCGTCCCGCTCACGCGCAGCCGTGAGCGGAAGGCGACTGAACCAAGAGCGTCCGTAGAGAACGCCGCAACGCCGGGCGGACGGTCCGCAGGGCTCCTCCAACCCTACTCAGCCGTTGAAGATCCTCGCACCCCTGCTCTCGTTCGCCAGGTAGTCGTCCATGGCGTTCTTCACCTCATTGCCAACGGCGGCGAGCACCCTCTGCAGGCCGCTCATGCCCTCACTCCACTTCCTCTGCGAAACTTGGTACGCATTGGCGGACTCGCCCGTCCACTGCACCTTCTGCAGTTCTGACTGCATGCTATCAAGGATATGCTGGATGTCCTGCGATCCCTTCGTGATGCTCTCACTGGTCTCCTGAAGGCGCGGGAAATCTGCACTGATGTCTTCGTTCATGGTTCACATGCTCCTATTCTCAAGTTCTCTTACTCTTGTCCGCTTCCACTCAGAACGAGCCCGAGTAGTCACCGGCGGATGTGGTGCGCTTGAGACGAGAGGCCGCCTCCTCCTCAGTGCTCGCGTACCCCCTCTTCATGTCATTCAGCTTGTCCACATACTCAGTCAGCGCTTTGATCGTCTTATTGACATCCTGGTCCCACTCAGCCATCAGACTCTGGAACGTCGCCGCGGCCGCGCCCTTCCAGATCCCCCGGGCGCCCTCGATAACCCCTCTGATCGTATTCAGATTGCGCGTGAGGTTGTCGCTGGAGCCGTTGACGGTGCTGATGGCGAAGTCGAACGCGCCAGCGCCTACTTCCATGCCTGCCATGAGATTCTCCTTCTCGTTGCAAGTCGGTCAATTTTCTCGGTAACCGCATGCTGCGACGGCCTGCCGATGGGTATAGCATATACACAGGTTCCCCGCCTTGCATAGCCCCTAGAATGATTCCAACTATTTTACCATCCGGTACGAAACTCCGGGCCGCACACCCTCCCGGACCCCGCAGAAGGAGGACGCACCATGGACACAGCCACCCAGGCCCCGCTCCTGATCCCCATAACCGTCGCCTACGGCCGCCGCGCAGTCGACGTCAGCGTCCCCTCCCAGATGATCCTCGCCGAACTCGCCCCCACCCTGGCCAAGGCATTCGGAGAGGCCGCCCCGAGCCTCGAGCACCCGATCACCATCATGACTGGACAACGTGAGCTCGGATACGGCCAGAGCCTGGCCGCCCAGCGGATCCGCCCCGGCGCGACGCTCACACTCGCCCAGGAGCAGGACCCGGCCCCCGCCCGCATATACGACGACCCCGTCGAAGCCATCGGCGACCAGGTGGAGTCAACCGTCACCCCATGGACGAGCGCCTCCTCCGTCAACCTCGCCACCGGCGTGTCCACGGCGCTCCTCGTTCTCACAGCCCTCCTGGTCGCCACTTCCGGCCAGAGCATCGCCGCGGCCCTGGTCGCCGGCTTCGCGGCGCTGATAGCGACGGGGCTCGCCTCCGTGGTCGCGCGCGACAACGCCCTCGGCGGCCTCGCCCTCGCCCACACCGCGCCCCTGCTGGGAGGGGCCGCGGCCGTGTCCTTCGCCGACGCCACATCCCCCGGCGGCGCCTGGATCACCGGCGGGATCGTCATCGCCATCGCCTCCATCGCGGCCTTCGCCCTCCCGGGCCCCCTGCGCATCAGCGCCATCGCCCCGGCCGTCGCCGGAATCGCCCTCACGCTCATCGGATTCTCCACCCTGGCCTTCCCCACCACCCCCTCCGGCCCCGCAGCGCTCATCACCCTCGTCCTCGCGGTCATCCTGCTCCTGGCGCCCGCCCTGGTCGTCTCGCGCCCGCAGACACTCGACGTCGCTGCGACGAGCGCCACACAAGGCGGCGGCCTGCGCGCCGCGACAGTCGCCCCCAGGTTCAAGGCCGCCCGCGTCGCCGCGCTCAGCGTCGCCGCGGGGGCCGCCGCCGCCCTCCCCCTCACATCGGCGCTCACCGTCTTCGGCCTCTCCCTGCAGCACGGCCACGCCCCGAGCGGAGCCGCGCGGGCCCCCATGGAACTCCAAGCAGACCCGTGGGGAGTCGCCCTGGTCGCGACAGTCGGCCTCGTCCTCACACTCACCGCCAGGAACCAGCGCTCCCGCTCAGAAGTGCTCATCCACACCGCCACAGGAGCCGGGCTCATCGCCTTCGCCTGCTTCGGGGCGGCGGCCACCCTGCCCGGAGCAGTCCCCGTCGCCGCTGCCGCGGGCCTCGTCGCCAGCTTCCTCCTGCTCTCCTTCGCCGTCGTCTCCCCGCGTGCCAGACCCACCCTCTCGCGCCTGGCCGGAGCACTCCAGCTCATCGGCCTCGTCGGCGCGTTCCCCCTCGTCATCATGTGCTGGGAGCTTTTCTGAACCATGGCCTCCAACAAAGATCTGCTCAACGCCCAGCGCTACCAGCGCCGGCGCCTGACCACCGTGTTCAGCATGGGCCTGCCCGGCGGCAGCGAAGCCGAACCGACCTCCATGATCGGCCCCATCGTCGTGGGAAGCGTCCTCTCGATCGTGATGGTCGTCGTAGCGGCCCTGATGGGCAAATTCGCGCCCGCGCTGCCCGACAACTGGGACAACGGCATGCTCATCACGGTCAAAGACACCGGCGAGCGCTACTACACGTCCAAAGGGGTGCTGCTCCCCCTCGGGAACATCACCACCGCCCGACTCGCCAGCGCCCCCGGCGAGATGTCCACGTCGTCGGTGTCCGCCAGCGCCCTCGAGGGCGTCTCCCGAGGCACCCCCATCGGCATCATCGGAGCGCCCGACGACGTCCCCGCCTCGGAGAACCTCCACTCCGACCAGTGGACGGCGTGCGCGATAGGCACAGTGACCCGCACCTGGGTGGCGACAGCGCCCAGCGCCCTCGTCGAGAACGGAACAGCCCTGGTCCAGTCCCAGGGGACCACCTACCTGGTCGTCGGGAGCGCCAGGCACCGCATCGACGACTCCGCCCTGTCCGGCGTCCTCATCGCCCTCGGCCTCGAATCCTACGCGCCCGTCGAAGTGGATCCCGCGTGGATCGCGGTGTTCGCCGACGGCACCCCCATAGGACCCCTCGCGATAGACCGCGCCGGCACGCCCGTCACAGGGCTCCCCGCCTCCGTGGCCTCACCGGTCATCGGGTCCGTGCTCGCCACGCAAGGGGACTCCAGGAAGTACATCGTCACAGCCCCCGGAACCATCGCCCCGCTCACCGAGGTCACCTCCGCGCTCTACTCCCTGGGGTCGCCCGCCCTGTCTCAAGCCACCACCGTCCCAGTGGCCGAGCTGGCCGCTCTGTCCATCGACACGAAGGGCGTCGGCCCCGCGGACTGGCCGTCCACGATCAGCGCGCCCAACCCCGAGCACGCGCCCTGCGCCACACTCGACCTGGCAGCCTCGGCCCCCACGGCCAGGCTCAGCACCGCGCCGCTGACCTCCTTGGCGCCCGCCGCCGACTCCTCAGCGGACCCCGATCCCAAGCCCACCGCGACCGGCCCGGGCGCGGGCGACCTCGGAGTCGGCAACACCGACGTCACATCCGGCTCCACGGGAGCGGACCCGGCGGCGAAGGGCCCCAAAGTGACCGTCGCCGGCGGATCCGGGGCGCTCGTCCGCTTCACGGACGGGGGCGCACTGGGGGCCACCGTGTTCGTCTCCGACGTGGGGGCAGCGCACCCCCTGGGGGAGGCCCCCGACGACACGATCGCGCGCCTGGGCTGGACCGCCGACGACATCGTCACGCTCCCCGCGGCGTGGCAGCGCCTGATCCCAGCGGGCGTCACCCTGTCCAACGCCCAGGTGTGGGCCGCCGCACCGACTGCGTCCAGCACCCCCAACGGACCAGTGGCCGGAACCACCCAGATGACGACCGCCCCCTCCTCCCTCACCGCGCCCGACGCCGAGGGCGAGGCGTGCAGCGCGGACAAGCCCCAACTCATCCCCACCCAGACGAGCATCATCAACCAACTCGGCCTCCGCAACGCGTGGAAGATCTCAGAAGGGGGCGGAGTCACAATCGGCATCGTGGACTCCGGCGTCCAGGCGACCAACGCCCACTTCAGCGGCGGGGCGCTGCTCACAGGGATGGACCTCACCGGGGAAGCCGACGGGCGCACCGACACCTACGGGCACGGGACCATCGTCGCAGGACTCATTGGCGCGCGCACCATTCAGGGCTCCGGCCTCACCGGCGTCGCCCCCGCCGCGAAACTCCTCCCCATCCGGGTCTACAGGGACACCGAGAAGGAAACGCAGGACGCCGGCAACGGTCCCCGCATCGACCGAATGGCCCAGGGGATCACCGCAGCGGCCAAAGCCGGGGCGCGCATCATCGTCGTCGCGCAGTCCACGCCGAACGGCACCCCCACCCTCCAAGCAGCAGTGGCCGATGCCACCAAAGCGGGCGCGCTCGTGGTCGCATCCGCTGGCACCAACTCCGAGGACGCGATCACCGCTCCCCGGTACCCCGCCGCCTACCCCGAAGTGCTCTCCGTTGGCGCCATCAACCCCGATGGCTCCCACGCGAGCAACAACGCCCAGGGCGAGACCATCGACATCACCGCGCCCGGCTCCAATGTGCTCTCCGCCTTCTCGGGCGGGGGCGACTGCATCTTCTCGGCCGAAACACCCGCGACCTCCTACTCAGCGGCCTACGTCGGCGGGATCGCGGCGCTCGTCGCCTCCGCCCACCCCAAGGAAACACCCGCCCAATGGAAGTACCGGCTCACCGCGACCGCCCTGCGCCCCAACCCCAGCGAGCACTCCCCACTGGACGGCTGGGGCGTCGTCGCCCCCAGCGCGGCACTCGCCCTGGACCTCGACACGATGATCCCCGGCCCCCCGCGCCCAGACGGCAAGACCCCCATGGCCCCCGCCGTCGCCC
>ERZ772766.936-NODE-936-length-16401-cov-36.102288_pt1 | contig 16401 bp, 9 predicted proteins | sample MGYA00511379_ERZ772766 | MGnify/ENA primary metagenome ERZ772766 (study PRJEB29015, sample SAMEA2737895) | human oral metagenome | biome: human oral; feature: human-associated habitat; material: dental | place: China | collected 2116 ...
CGCCGATGGACTCCAGGAGCCCGGTGAGGTCGCGTCTGGTCCCGTCTGCCATGGGGCACAGTGTGCACCACCGGTGGCCGTCGGCGTCCGACTCGCCTCCGCCGGTGTCCGGGCCCGAGCGCGGTGATCCCTCCTCGCCAGAAGTATCCCGTGCAAATCATCCACTCGAACTGCTGCGACCTGGCAGAATCCTCCCATGGGAATGAATACTTCCTCCGAGACTCGTCAGCGGATCCTGCAGTACTGGTGGATGCTGGAGCTATTCAGCCCACAAATTGTGAAAGAGTCAAGAGGTGGTCGGTGGGTCGACTGGAGGATGGGTAACTCTCTGCCCTGGCATACCTTGGCTCCACCTGAGTCGGTGGGAAAGACACCTATGAAATGGCAACATACTGTCTACTTTGGCGTGTGCGACCTCGATAGGGTCTATGAGGGCCTGCACGACTTCTTCGGAGAGGATTCTGACGCCTACGATGAACGTACGGCCGGTCTCAGTGCCTGTTCGGCGATCGTCCTAGATGAGGATGGAAGTCTCTTGGCTGAATCAGCGACGCTTTCCTCTGCGTTATGGGCTATGGCTCAGGTCAGCATTACGGGTGAGACACCGAGGTCACTGTGGGCTAACGAATTCTATCAGGTGTCTGAAATATTCAAGGATAGGGTGGCTGCTTTTAAGGAAAGTCGTCAGGCGGTCATTGGTGCTGGAGATTTCTCGATCCTGGACGAGATGTCGTTGCTGGAGCTGCTAAATATATCTCATCAGGTTTCTGGGGTGGCTAGGGTACCTAAACTCGCTAGCTCACGTATCATTATCTCATCTGTGGCTGTATCCCGTCGTCGTACCGACGATGCTGCTGCCAACATTGACTTTCTCAACAGTTTCTTCCTTGAGGATCTTGCAGGAGTCATGGCGGGGATATCGGATGGGGACTGCCCGCCGGCACTGTCTGAGTACCTGACCGCCGACGCCAACCTTCCCGTGGGGCGGAGGAAGGACGTTATCAGGGACAACACCGTTGCCGACGCCGGAGTCCGGGTTGACAGGTTGCCGAAAGGTCGGTGGCCCTCCAATCCTGAGCACGGCCTGGCGTTGCGTCAGCAGTTCGCCGTCAACCGGGCCTTGGATGATCTGCCTGATGCAGGTGGGCTGATGGGGGTCAACGGACCTCCCGGTACCGGCAAGACAACGATGCTGCGCGACATCCTGGCCGGCAATGTTGTTGAACGCGCGCGGCGCCTCGCTGACTTGAAGAGTCCTGGGGAGGCATTCACTGAAACTACATACCGATGGAGAACTGGTGGTGAACATTGGCGCAAAGTCAGGCAACTGCGTTCCGAACTCACTGGATTCGAGATGGTTATCGCTTCAGCGAACAATGCCGCCGTTGAGAACATCAGCGTTGAGATTCCCGCCCTTGGTGCGATCGATGGCAAATGGCGGGAAGACGCCGACTATTTTGCTGACATTGCCTCTGCGGCTCTGGCGGCCTCGGATGTCGGGGAACGGAAACGTGAGGATGCTGAGAGAACGGAGCGGAAGGCCTGGGGTCTGGTGGTGGCCAGATTAGGTAGTAAGCAGAATCGAAAAGCTTTTCGTGAAGCCTTCTGGTTCGACGTCACAGACGGGAACGGGAAACGCGTTCCGGGAACTGCTCCGCGCATGCAGACGCGTCTGAATCAGTGGCGTGACGGAAAGGTGCCATATAAGAGTTGGTCGCAGGCACGAGAAGACTTCCGTCGGGCCGAGCGACGAGTCGACGAGCTCCTCGCTCAGCGGGAAGCGGCTCAGTGGCGTATGGAGCGTCTCAAGGCTGCCCTCAGGGAGGAGCTGGAACTCGCAGCGCAGGCTCAGCGCCTTGCGGTGGAGGCTGCCAAGGCTGCGGACGAGAGCTGGGGGTATGCGAATGTCATCGAGCGTGCGCAGGCGGAGTACTCCGAGGCTGGCAGCATCCGGAACCGGCACGCGGAGACCAGGCCCGGGGTGCTTGAGACGCTCTTCACCTTGGGGCGAGCTGCTCGCGAGTGGAGGGAACGGTTGGAGCCACTCGAGGAGAAGCTGCGGACGGCGGAGCAGAACTGGCAGCGGGTGCGCCAGCATGCGCAGTACCTCGACGAGCGGGCGCGGCACATCTCTGGCGAGCTGGCAAGCGCTGAGAATCGATGCAAGCGCCTTTCCCAGGAAGTGGCTGATCTGCGCTGGCAAGTGGCTGAGGACCGTGAGCACTATGGGCGCGGGTACCCGGATGAGAGGCGGGATAGAGAGGACCGCGAGAAGTATGCCCCATGGCTCGACGCAGAGCTCGATGCGGCTCGGTCTGACCTGTTCCTGGCAGCGCTGAGGCTCCATGAGGACTTCCTTGCCAATGCGGCCGGAGATATGGTGAAGGGGTTGCGTGCGGCTATTGAGGTAGTTGCTGGTGCTCACCCTCGTGGTCTAGAGCCGGAAAAGATACGCGCAGCGTGGCAGACCTTCTTCCTGGCTGTGCCGATGGTTTCGACGACCTTCGCCTCCTTCGGCCGTTTATTCACGGGACTTGGTCCTGAGTCTCTCGGATGGTTGCTCATTGATGAGGCTGGACAAATATGCCCGCAGGGCGCGGTTGGAGGGATCTGGCGATCCCGGCGGGTCATCGTCGTCGGTGACCCATTGCAACTGCAGCCGGTAGTGACGATGCCGCGCAAGGCTCAGTATGACATCGCAGCTGCGTTCGGTGTCTCATCGGTCTGGATTCCGCTGCAAGCCTCGGTCCAGACTCTTGCTGATCGCATTTCGCGCTATGGAACCACTTTGTGCCACGGAGAGAAACCCATGTGGGTGAGTGCACCACTGACAGTGCATCGCCGATGTGACGATCCGATGTTCAGGCTGTGCAATGAGATCGCTTATGGGGGTATGATGGTTAGCGGTGTTCACCATTATCTTGATGATAGTGATCATCCAGATCTATTTCTCCTTGAAGGGCCTCGGGGGTTGAGAGTCCCAGCAAGTCAATGGCTTGATGTCCGGGAGATTCCATCCTGCACGCATCTTCAGAAGAATCAAATGAAACTATTACGTCGTCTGCTTGACGATCTTCGAGGGCGCGAAATTGAAATGTCGCAGATTATTGCCATCTCGCCGTTCCGAGTGGTGGCTAACGAGTTGGAGTCCCTCGCGAGGAGTTATCCCGGGTTGTGTGGCGGTACGATTCATACCGTCCAGGGCCGGGAGGCGGATGTAGTCTTCCTGATTTTGGGAGGGAAGCCCGACGCTCCGGGGGCGAAGGCCTGGGCCTCGTCGACCGTCAATCTCGTCAATGTCGCCGCGAGCCGAGCGAAGCGTCGTCTCTACGTTATCGGTGACCGCACCGCCTGGGCGCAGTATCCGTATTTCGCGGACCTCGCCTCTGCACTCGCCCCGGAGCCTCGGCAGGCCGTGGATACGGTGGGCTGAACGAGAGCACCGACAGGACTGGAAGGCGCAGGGTGTCGTTGGAGATCCAGTGAGACACCGTTCTCCGATTGCCTGCACCCCGGTTGTCGTGGTCCTACCTTATGTCTCCCGTTCGAGGGGTAAAGGGGGCGAACGCGACACCCACCCCACGACCGCGCGCGGCTGACAATGATGAACGGCCTCCCCCACCTGGGGGAGGCTCCCGCGCAGGCGCTCTCAGTAGGGTCGGCCCATGTCCGACGCCCCCGTCTCCTCCAGCACGCATGCCCGCAAGGTGCAGATCCTTGTCTGGAGCGGCACCGCCTCGATCACCGTGGTGCAGACGCTGCTCGCCCTGATTGCGTACCTCAAGCTGGAAGGCGGCTCCACGGTCGTGCCGGGCCTGGACCGCTGGCAGGTGATGTATGCCGGACACGTACTCATCTCCCTGACCTGTCTTCTCCTCCTCATCCCGGTTCTCAGAGGACCCTGCCCGTCGCTGTCGATCCTTATCGTTGTCCTGGGGTTCATCCCCACCTGGCCGCAGGTGGCGGCTTATGTGTCTGCGACCGTCATCGGCATGCGTAAAGGGGCGAAAGGGATACCGGTCGTGGTGGCCGTCATGGTCGTGGGCGTGGCCATGTCTCCGCTCCTCAATCCGAGTCGCGAAGAGGCCACGCTATCGGCCGTCGCCACATACGCAGTGGCTACTCTCCCCATCTGCATCGTCTGCGTCATGCTGGGCGTCAACCTGCAGGCCCGCGAGGAGCTGCTGCGCTCAGCCTCCCGCGAGGCCCGCCTCATCCGCACCACGCAGGAGGCACGCATCGCCCAGAGCCGCGCCGAAGAACGCGCCCGCATCTCCCGCGAGATGCACGACTCCCTTGCCCACCGCCTCTCCCTGGTCTCCCTCCACGCCGGCGCGCTCCAGACCCGCACCGACCTGGATCTGGGCAGCGTCCGCAAGATCGTGGGCAGCATCCACACCCTCGCCGCCGACTCCGGACGCGAGCTGCGCCAGATCCTCGCCGTCCTGCATGACGACGGTTCCGCTGACGGCGCCCGCGCCACCTGGTCCGATGTCGAGGACGTCCTGTCCTGGGAGCGGGAGGCCGGCCAGGAGATCGAACTGCACCTGGCCGGGTCCTGGGCAGATTTCTTCGAGGCTGCTGACGCCCGCAGCCGGCACGCGGTCCTGCGCACCATCGAGGAGCTGCTCACCAACGCCCGCCGCCACGGGGCCGGCGGCGTGGTGCGGCTCGACTGTGAGGTCGAGGCCTCCGATGGTCTTAGCGACGACGGCGCAGCCCTCGTGGTGCGGTGCGTCAACGACTGTCCGTCCACGCCTCGGCCGACGGCTCCCGGCGGCGGCCTGGGCCTGGAGGGTCTGCGCGAGCGGCTGCGGCTTCTTGGTGGCGAGCTGCACGTCTCGCAGCGCACAGAGCAGTTCATCGTCATGGCTGCAGTCCCCGCCCGCCCCGACGTACAGTAGACCCCCAGGTAGTTGAAGAAGCAAAGGATTTGGCATGGACTCACCGCAGCGCCGTGTACGTGTTGTCATCGTTGACGACGACGCCCTCGTGCGCGCCGCCTTGCGTCTCATCCTGGAGAGCGACTCCGGCGTCACGGTCCTCGGCGAGGGGTCCGACGGGCGCAGCGGCTACGACGCGGCGCGCAGTCTGCGCCCCGACGTCGTCCTCATGGACCTGCACATGCCCGGCACCGACGGCGTCTGGGCCACCGCCCAGATCGCCGCCAACTGCCCTGACACCAAGGTCCTTGTGCTGACCGCCTTCGACACCGACGCGATGGTCGCTGCCGCCCTGCACGCCGGCGCCACCGGTTTCCTGCTCAAGGACAGCGCCCCTGAGATCATCTTCCGTGCCGTGCACGCCGCCGCCGACGGCCAGCGGGCCTTCTCCGGCTCCGTCTTGGACCGGCTCGTCGAGGCGGCCGTCGATGCTACCCCGCAGCGCCGCGCCTTTCCCGAGACCGTCACCGACCGGGAGCGCCAGGTCGCCCTGCTCGTGGCGCAGGGCCTGGGTAACGGCGAGATCGCCGAGGAGCTCGTCGTCGGTGCCAGCACCGTCAAGACTCACGTCTCCGCCCTGCTGGACAAGTTCGGCGTCACCAATCGGGTCCAGCTCGCCGTCGCCGTGGCCGAGTGCGCCGTCGATGACGTCGCTCGCTGAACCTGCTGCCGCCGACCCGACGACACCCAATCCCGCTCAACAGACTGGGGCCTCGGGCCACTCGCCAGGAGTCAGCCCGAGGCCCCGGAGTGTTTCGCGGGTGTGGTGCTATTTGTCAGCTCTCGGTTCCGCCGTCGGCGGCGGGTTGGGGCTCGGCGGCGGCCGGTGGGGGTTCGGCGGCGCAGGTGGTGCCGTCAGCCGACATGGTTCCGTCGACGAGGAAGCCGGTGATAGCTGTGGTGGCGCAGTTGTTCGTGCCGAAGGCGCCGTGACCGTAGCCCTCGACGGTGAGCAGGTGGCCGTTGTCCAGCTGGTTGCTGAGGCTCTGGGCCCAGGAGTAGAGCGTTTGTATATCTCCCTTGATCCCGACGACGAGGATTGGGTCGGAGCCCTTGGCGCGGGTCTCCCGGGGCGGGGTCTTCCCCCGATGCCCCCAGCCTCGGCAGTAGGCATCCATGGCGTTCGAGGTGCCGCCGAAGAAGGGGTAGGTCTTCTTCTCGGCGGCTGACTGCGCGTCCCAGTCGGAGGCGGTGCCGCCCGTGTCCGGGTCGTCGTTGCAGATGACCGCGGCGAACATGATCTCGCTGTTGGCGATGTTGACCGCCGCCTCGACGGGCATCGTTGATGACTTGTTCGAGCCCTGCTTCGCTTTTGCCATGAGAGTGCCGTCGTGGTTGGTTATCGCCGGGGTGAGCATGGCGGTCAGTGCGTCCCAGTCCGGCTGCTTGACGGCGAGCCGCTGGATGACGGCGGTGGCGTCTTGCGTGTTGACGGTGGCGTCGGAGTCCGGGACAGTCAGTGGTGCCTGGTCCAGGCCGTCGACGAAGGCGGCCAGCTGGGCGACCGCCTCGTCCGTGGAGCCGGTCAGGGGGCAGCCGTTCTGGGCCTGGCAGTGCTCGACGTACTGACGCAGGGCACCTTCCGAGAACGTGATCTGCTCGGCTCTGATTTCGCCACCCGATCGTTTCGACGGGTCCATGGCGCTGTCCAGGACGACGCGGCCGACGCGGTCGGGGAAGAGATCAGCGTAGATGGCTCCAATACGGGTGCCGTAGGAGATGCCCAGGTAGTTCAGCTTCGCGTTGCCGTTCGTGGCGCGCAGGATGTCCAGGTCGCGGGCGACGTCGCGGGTGCCGACGTGGTCGAGCAGCTCGGGGACCTGCGAGTGCTGGGCGCATCTGGCGGCGTTGGCCGCGCCCCGGTCGATCTTGTCCTGGGCCGGAACATTCTTGTACGTGACGCCCTTGAGCGGGTCCGTCGGGCCAGCGTCGTCGCTGGGATTCGCCAGGTGCTGCTTGATCTCGTCGTTGGTCCAGCAGGTGATCGGGGTGGACTGCCCGACTCCGCGAGGATCGAATCCGATGATGTCGTAGGCGCCTCGAAGCTCCTCCGTAAACATGGGGGCCATGACCTGCATCATCGCCACGCCGCTGGCGCCGGGGCCGCCGGGATTGATGAACAGGGAGCCGTGCTCGGCGTCGGAGTCGGAGGCGGGGAGCTTCCTCACTGCGATGGTGATGGTGCGACCATCCGGGTGCTCGTAGTCCAGGGGGACGGTGACCGTTCCGCACTGGAAGGGCGAGGTGCCGTCCGAGCAGTCCTTCCAGTCGATGGTCTGGCTGTAGAAGCTCTCCAGCCCTTGGGGAGCATTGCTCTGGGAACCGTCGGGGCTGCCGGTGGAGTTGCTGGAGCTGCTGGGGGAACCGCTGGCAGGGGCGCTGGCCTGGGCGGTGGGCGTGGCTGCAGACGTGGGTGGTGTGGTGCTGGCGGCGGAGGCCTGTGGTTGGCAGGCCGTCAGGGCGGTCGACAGCATCAGTGCTGCCAGGACCGCGCCCGCCTTCCATATGGCCGGGGATGTGGATCTCATAAGGGGGTGGCTCTCCTTGCGGTGTTGGTGGTCGTCGTCGGTCTCCACTGTCCGCTGTGGCCGGGGCTCGGGCAGCGCTGGGTCTCCTGCCCGGCTCATGCCGGCTGGCGGACCCGGTCCAGGCCGTGCTTCCGCAGTGCCCGGACTCCTGCAACGTTAACGGCGCGGTGGTGTTGGTCTCGTCAGCCCCTGGGATGATTTAGTTTCTGGGCGGACGAAGTTGACCTCCCGGGGGAGATGCGAGCGCCCTCTTCCAGGAGGTCGTTGCGTTCGTACCTTGCTGCTCGGGGTCTTGGGTCCACTCACTGGGAGTGGACCCAAGGCCCCGGAGTGTTTCGCAGGTGCGGTGCTGTCTGTCAGCCCTCGGCTCCGCCGGCGGCCTGTTGGGGGCCGGCGTCGCAGGTGGTGCCCTCTGCAGGGACGGTTCCGTTGACGAGGAAGTCGATCATGGCGGCGCCGGCACAGCTGCCGGAGGCGCCATGGCCGTAGCCCTTGACGGTGAGCAGGTGGCCGTTGTCCAACTGGTTGCTGAGGCTCTGGGCCCAGGGGTAGAGGGTCCGGGAGTCTCCTGTAGTCCCGATGACGAGGATCGGGTCGGATCCCTTGGCGTGGGTCTCCTGGGGCGGGATCTGTCCCCGGTGTCCCCAGCCTCGGCAGTAGGCCTCCATAGCGTTCGAGGTGCCGCCGAAGAAGGGGTAGCTCTTCTTCTCGGCGGCTGCCTGAGCGTCCCACTCGGAGGCGGTGCCGCCCGTGTCCGGGTAGTCGTTGCAGATGACCGCGCCGAACATGACCTCGCTGTTGGCGCTGCTGACCGCCTCCTCGACGGTCGTCTCCGGCGACAGGTCGGGCACGCTCTGCTTCGCTTTCACCATGAGGGTGCCGTCACGCTTGTTCATGGCCGGGTTGAGCATGGCGGTCAGCGCCTCCCAGTCCGGTTTCTCGACGGCGTACTGCTGGACGATGGCGGTGGCGTCTTGCGTGTTGACGGTGACGTTGGAGTCCGGCGCGGTGAGGGGATTCTTGTCCAGGCCGTCCACGAAGGTCGTCAGCTGGGCGATCGCCTCGTCCGTGGAGCCGGTCAGGGGGCAGCCGTTCTGGGCCTGGCAATGCTCCACGTATTGGCGCAGGGTAGCTTCCTTGAAAGCTACTACCTCGGCGTCGCTGTCGGTCCGGTACCGCGACGGGTTCATGGCCGCGTTCAGGACGGTGCGTCCGACGTGGGCGGGGAAGAGGTCGGCGTAGATGGCTCCGATGTAGGTCCCGTAAGAGGTGCCCAGGTAGTTCAGCTTCGCGTTGCCGTTCGTGGCGCGCAGGATGTCCAGGTCGCGGGCGACGTCGTGAGTGCCGACGTGGTCGAGCAGCTCGGGGACCTCGGAGTGCTTAGCGCACCTGGCGGCGTTGGCCGCGCCCTGGTCGATCTTGTCCTGGGCCGGAACGTTCTTGGAGGTGACGCCTTTAAGCGGCTTCATTGGGTTGGTGCTGCCGTCGTCAGGGGCTGCCAGGGACTGCTTGATCTCGTCATCGGTCCAGCAGGTGATCGGGGTGGACTGTCCGACTCCCCGAGGATCGAATCCGATGATGTCGTAAGCACCGCGAAGCTCCTCGGGCATAGCGGCCGGGTTCCTCACCGTCTCGATGCCGCTGGCGCCGGGGCCTCCTGGGTTGGTGAACAGGGAGCCGTGCTCAGCTTTGCCGTCAGAGGCGGGGAGCTTCTTCAGGGCTATCGTGATGGTGCGGCCATCCGGGTGCTCGTAGTCCAGGGGGACAGTGGTCGTCCCGCATTTGAAGGGGGTGCCGTCCGAGCAGTCCTTCCAGTCGATGGTCTGGCTGTAGAAGCTCTCTAGCCCTTGGGGAACGTCGCCCTGGGAGCCGCCGGGGCTGCCGGTGGAACCGCTGGCAGGGGCGGTGGGTGCGGATGTGGGTGGTGTGGTGCTGGCGGCGGAGGCCTGTGGTTGGCAGGCCGTCAGGGCAGTCGACAGCATCAGTACTGCCAGGACCGCGCCCGCCTTCCGCGCGGTGAGGGGTATCGGTTTCATAGGGCTTCTGCTCCTTGGGGGCTGGAACGTCTTCGGTCTCTGCCTGCCGCGGGCAGAGGCGGCCGCGGGCGGCGCGATGCCTCGTGTCCGGCTCATTCCCGCTGGTAGGTTTTGCCCGGGCTGCGCCCCCGCGGCGCCCGGACACTTGCGACGTTAAAGGCGCGGCGGTGTCGGTTTCCTCGACCATCGGGAGGATCTTGGAGGCGCCGGTTTGCGGCCTCTGAGTAGATGATATTGACCTCCCGGAGGAAAACGGACGAGGTCCGTTTTCGTCCTCCGGGAGGTTGACGCGTCCATACCTTTCGGCACGCGGCAGGCCACGGCCGTACGGTGGGCGTGCTCGCGGCTGCGCCGTCCTACGCCGTCGCGGTGGCCGGACCTGCAGCGCCGTCGAGAGCGGCGTCAGGTCTGCTGCTGGTCCGCGCGGTGGTGCGCTGGGTGCGTCGGGAACCGGCCTGCAGGAGCACGAGCGTCAGCGGCGCCACCGGCACGATCGCGAAGAACACGGTTACCCACACCGCGCTGAGGCTGAGCAGCTCGTGGATGAGCAAAACCGTGGGTGCGAAGATCACCACCATGATGAAGGCCGCTAGGGCCCCGACCACCGGCCGCATCCGCTGTGACGCCAGGGCGGTCAGCGCCAGGGCGAGCGTGGGGAGGACCAGGACATAGGCGGCGCCGGGCACCAGCACCATGAGCGGCACGCAGGCGGCTGCCAGCAGGAGCAGCACTGCGGCGAGGGTCTCCTGCCCGAGCCCCTCCTTCCAGCGCCGCACTACGAATCGTGCCGTGAGCCCGGTCCCGATGAGCGCTCCGCCAGCGAACATCCATACCAGTAGGGGGTTCGGCCCGAGCCCGCTCTCCGGCGCCCACTTCATCGCCATGGCGCCCAGCTGCGCCAGTCCTGCGGCGGCGGATGCGGACGCGGCCCGCCAGGTCAGGCCCCAGACAGTTCCCAGGACTCGCTTCCAGCGCAGCGACCTGACCCGTACCACGACGACGCCGAGTGCGGCGATGACGGCCAGGCACCCCAGCCCCGTCCCGACCGCCGCCGGGTAGCGCACCGTCAGCCCCCGCCACAGCTGGAAGAAGTGCAGATTGCCGTCGGCCGTCAGCGTGGGGGCCTGCCCGTCGAAGGCCCAGGCCCGCGTGAGGCCGAGGACCTGGTCGCCGTAGTGCTGGAGGGTCGAGTGGTCGACGTAGCGCGGGGCGTCGGTGGCGTGGTGGTAGTGGTCGGCCTCCCCAATCGCCGCGATGTTGAGTACCGTGAAGCCCTCGGGGATGACGGCCGTCATGTCGGTGCTGTTGGGGATGCGCGCATACAGCGAGGGGAGCAGCGAGCCGGTCACGGGCTGCTTCACGTGACTGAGGAAGTAGCCGGCGACGGCGCTGTTGTTCGAGGAGGTCTCGAACATCAACGCCGGGCCGCTCATGCCGCGCGCCTCGAGGTTGAGGACCAGGTCGACGTTCTCGTAGTCGGCGCGGTGGTAGCGCATCTCGTTGCGGGCGCCGACGAGGCCGATCTCCTCGCCATCGGTGATGACGATCTTCAGCGAGTTCTCCGGCTGGCGCCCCTCGGCCTTAATTGCCCGGAGCGCCTCGACGATGGCGGCCACGCCGTAGCCGTCGTCGGCCGCCCCGTGGGAGGTCCCGGCGGTGATGCTCTGCTGACCGTTCTCGTCGGCCTCGACCGTGGCCGAGTCGTAGTGGGCCATGAGCGCCATGGTGCGCTCGGACTTCCCCGGCACGTCGACGACGATCGTGTCGGCCGTCGCGTCCTTGAGCGTTGCCTGCTGCTCGGTGGTGAAACTCTCGAAGAGCTCCTTATCCTCCGGCTTGCTGAAGTCGAACATCGGGTCGGAGTGCACCTCGGCGGTGTAGCCCAGGTCGGAGAACATGCCGATGACGTCGTCGCGCGCCCGGTCATGCGCCTCGCGGCGCAGAACACTGTGGGGCTCATCGGCGAGCCGGTTGATGGAGGCCATGGCGCGCTCGGCAGAGAACGTGGTCGGGTCAGCGGTGGTCGGTGCGGGGGAGGGCAGGATGAGAACGCTCAGACCCGCCACCAGCCCCAGCAGGGCGGCGATCGGAGCCAGCAGGCGCCGGGCGAGACCGGGTGCGGAGAAACGTTGATGAGTCATGGTGGCAAGCTCCTTGAGGATGTGAATCGGTGGTGAGTGGGGGAGGAGGGCCGGCGCCGCGTTCGTACCTTCCGGCTCGACTTCGGCGGGTCAGGGCTCGAAGGCACGGCGCGGGGTACGAACGTGGTGCCGCCTGTCAGTTCCCGGTTCCGCCGTCGGCGGTGGGCTGAGGCTCTGTGGCGCAGGTGGTGCCCTCTGCCGGGACGGTGCCGTTGACGAGGAAGTCAGTCATGGCCGCGGTGGCGCAGGTGTTGCTTCCGAAGGTGATGTGCCCGTAGCCCTCGACGGTGAGCAGGTGGCCGTTGTTCAGCTGATCGGTGAGGCTCTGTGCCCAGTCCAGGGGGACAGTGACCGTTCCGCACTGGAAGGGCGAGGTGCCGTCCGAGCAGTCCTGCCAGTCGATGTCTTGGTTGTAGAAGCTCTCCAGTCCTTGCGGGGCGCTGGCCTGGGATGTGGAGGCGCCGGTGGTGCTGGCAGTGGATCCACCAGTGGAGCCGTCAATGGATTCTCCGGCTGCGGTGCTGGTCTGGTTGGTGGGTGCCGTTACGGATGTAGGGGTTGCGGCGCCGGCGGCGGAGATCCGCGGCTGGCACGCCGCCAGGGTTGCCGACAGCATCAGTGCTGCCAGGGCCGCGCCCGCCTTCCGCGCGGTGAGGGGTGTCGGTCTCATAGGACTTCTGCTCCTTGGTGTGTCGAGGTCGTGGTGGGGGGCTGTCTGCCTCGTCCGGGCTTGTGCTCCCGCGCAGCGCCCGGACCTCTGTGACGCTAAAGCTGAGGCGGCACCGGTTTCGTCGGCCGCCGGGGCGGACTCGGCTGGCCTCTCGGAGGAGGTGGAGGTCGTCGTCCTCTCCCAGGTGGTCGCCGCGTTCGTACTTTCCGGCTCAGGGTTGGTGGGCAAGGCCCCGAAGGCGCGGTGCAGGGTACGAACGCGGCACCAGGCGTGGGTGCTCAGGCCTTGGGCCAGCCGACGATCAGGCAGAGGGCAACGAAGGCGAGAGTCAGCCCCACCTGCGTCCAGCCGAGCCAGGCCCGGCGACGTGGCAGGGTGGGCAGGTCCGGCCACAGCGTCATGCCCCGGACGATCCCGTACAGGCCGGGCAGCGACGCCACCGCCAGGATCCAGGTGGGCACGTGCGCCCAAGGCCCCGAGGCCGCGGCCGCCGCCAGGCAGGCGAGGAGTGCGGCCACGCGGCAGATCACCGCCATGCGGCTGGGTGCACTCGCCGCGCGGGCGGCCGTGTACAGGCCCATGACCAGCGCCAGGATGGTGAAGATGCCGAGGATCATGCCCTGGAGCAGCATCTCGGCCGGCACCGGTAGGTGCGCCGTCGAGATCTTCTGCCCGTCGGTCAGGAGCGTCGCGGCGAGCGCGGCGGCAGTGCCGTCCGTGTTCTGGTCGGTGTAGACCATGACGGCCTTGCCCGACTCCTTGTCGATGGCCAAGTGCGTCATGTACTCCGACGTGGTGCCGCCGTGGCTGATGATCGTGTGCCCGTCGACGACGTCGGTGTACCAGGTGTAACCGATCCTCTCGCCCGGCAGCTGGAAGCCGGCCAAGACCTCCGCGGGCCACCGCGCCTCCTGGGGGTCGGCTCCGCCGGGGACGGTGCCGGTCAGAACCGCCTGGGCATAGCGGGTCATGTCCTCCGGGGTGCTCCACACCCCGGCGCCGGCCGGGTTGGAGGCCGTGCCGCTGAGCGACTGGCCGCGGCGCCCATTGGCCTGGACCCCGTGGATGGCGCCGTCGGGAATCTCGGACTGGTTGGCGGTGAGGGTCGTGTGCTCCATGCCCAGTGGCGTGAAGAGCCGCTCCGAGATGTAGGACTTCCAGGAGTCGGCCCCGGCGGCGCGCCTGAGGGCCTCACCCAGCAGCGAGATGCCCAAGTTGGAGTAGGCGAACTCGCCGCGCTTGCCCATCTCGGTGGTGCGGGTCTTCTCGATGAGCTGGTCGGTGCTGTCGGTGAAGGGGTTGAGCCCCAGGATGTTTGCTCGCAGCACCCACCTGCTCTCATCCTGCGTGGGGATGCTTGGGAGACCGGAGCGGTGTGAGGCGAGCTCCTCCAGGGTGGCCTCGCCCGCTGGGGTGCCGGCGAGCTCGGGCAGCTGGGTGGACAGCGGGTCGCTGGCCTTGACCTCGCCACGCGCGATGGCATCGGCCAGGAGCTGGCCGGTGAAGGTCTTGGTGATCGAGCCGATCTCCATGGGAGTGGTGGACGTGTACTGCTGGCCGGAGGCGGCGGTGCCGATGCCGGCGTGGCGGGCGCCCTCGGCGGTGATGACGGAGACGTGGATGCCGTGGGCCTGGTAGTCGTCGGGCAGAAGGCTGATGACCTGCTTGGCCAGGTCCTTGTCGCCGGTGATGGAGGAGGTGTCAGCCTTCGGAGCGTGCGGTCCGGCGGCGAAGACCACCAGAGCCAGGCAGGTGGCCAGGACCACGCAGGCCCAGCGGGGGAGGAGGCCGCGTGGCGGCCGGGTGGGAGATACGGGCCTGGCCTGCGGTGATGGCGGCTGGGGACGGGGGATTGGAGAGGCTGCGATGCTCATGCGACCAGGCTGTCCTGGCGATCTCACCGGGACGATCCAGCCAGCCAGTCAACTCATGTCGGGCCAGCCCGACAAAAGAATGTCGGCCGTCGAGCAGGGCGGGTCGGCGGTGCAACATGGAGCGTCCCGTCCTGATCGGGTGAGTGCGGCAGTAGTGACGTTGGCGAATGCGATCTCCCATGCGGTTCCGGACGTGCAGAGGGCCTTGGAACGGTGGAGAGAGTCCAAATCGGTGACAAAGGCGGCAACGAGCACTGAGTGCGTTTGATGAAACCTTGTGATTCCGCGGTTTGTGTGGCTCGGCGAAAAGTGGTTGAGCTCCTTTGTTCCCGATTTGGACACAATGCTCGGGCTACCAGGGCGTGATGTCTCTGGACATGGGTGACAGTTCTGTGTCAGGACATCGGTGATGCTTCGATGGGTCCTGGAGGCCACAGGCTGACGGATGCGCCAGTTGTCCACAGGGCGCCGGAGTCGGGTTGCGCCCACTCCGCAGGCGGGCGGCAATGAGTCCCGTGAACACTGTGGACGCTGAGCTGCTCGCTACGGTGCGCGGCTGCTACGGCGCGGTGCGCATACGGGACCTCGACCTGACTCGTACCCAGCGCCGTCACATCGCCTCACTCGTGAGGGATGGTGAGCTTCTTGCCTATGAGCATGGGGTTGTCGGTATCCCAGGTGCCGAGCGCGCCGTTGTTCTGGCACGTATTCATGGAGGGCTCCTCACCTGCCAGGCCGCTATGCGCTACTACGGGTTGCCCGTGGTTCAAGGGATCGAGCAGGTTCATCTTGTGGTCGCGACAGGTAGGCGATTCTCAGTTGTTGGGCGGGAGGTGCTCCATGCAGACCGGCATCGGACTCGGTTATCGCCAACCTCTTACCCGGTGCAGCCACTTCCTGAGGCGCTGGCTCGTTTTCTGCGCTGCCACGTTCAGGACGACTCCCCACTCATCGCTCTTGACGCAGCACTTCACGATGAGCGCGTCACTGTCGGACAGGTTCGCGACCTGCTTCGCGGCCCCGGTTCGGCCCGTGCGCTCGCACGGCTCGATCGTGCCAGTGACCGGGCTCGTTCCCCGTTGGAGACGCTGGCGCGAATGGACCTCGAGGCTGCAGGACTGAGCTTCGAGGACGGGGTGGAGATCGAGGGCGTCGGCGAGGTGGACCTGGTGGTTGAGGGATGGGCGGTCGTGGAGCTGGACGGCTACACCTACCACTGCGACGAGTACCAGTTCGGCCTCGACCGATGGCGCGACCGCCGGCTTGTTGCCCGTGGCTTCCTGCCACTGCGCTTCACGAGGAAGGATGTCTACGCGCATCAGGTCGTCCCGGACGTGCAGAGGGCCTTGGAACGGTGGGGAGAGTCCAAATCGGTGACAAAGGCGGCAACGAGCACTGAGTGCGCTTGATGAAACCTTGTGATTCCGCGGTTTGTGTGGCTCGGTGAAAAGTGGTTGAGTTCCTTTGTTCCCGATTTGGACACGAACCTCCCTCGAGAGGGTCTTCCACAACTCTGGTGATGCCTCTTCGTCGGGGGATGGCGTGCGGCTGGCGGCAATGATGCTGGAGCAAGCGGAACGTGCGGAGAGTGATCGCGCGCAGGGGTGAGGGCTGCGCCCCCGCCCTCGTCCCAACACGCCGGGCAGGAGTGATCTGGACCTCATATGTGCTCTCCGAGCGGTCCTGCCGGCTCGCGTTCCAGCTTCGACGGCATCCGCGAGATCGCGCGGGAAGGCGTCACCTATCGGGACGAAAGTCCTCACCTCTATCGCAAGATGTTGTGGTTGAGATACAATTAAGACACAAGATGATGTGTCTCATCGATGTGATTTGGGAGTATGGTCGGCACCGGTGCCGCCGACCGGTTGGCTCCCAACAGGCAGTGCTCAGTCACTGACGGCACCCAGAAGGACCGGCCTCATCGACGCTCGACGAGGCCGTGAACAGGAACGAGAAGGACCATCGGAGAGACCCGTGCTCGAGAAGAACCTTGCCTCCACCACCCCCGCAGTTGACGGCTCGGCGCAGCCGCCGGCCGCCACGCCCGACGCCACCACCGACCCGCACCTGGTGGCCCCCGGCTCGGCCGACTCCGCCGTCGCCCGCGGCGAGCGCCCCACCGTGGACGCCATCGCCACCATCACCGAGTACCTGGACCGCTCCGACTGGCGCGTCAACGCCAACGCCAACCAGGGCTACTCGCTGGGCG
>ERZ772766.937-NODE-937-length-16400-cov-2.650535_pt1 | contig 16400 bp, 15 predicted proteins | sample MGYA00511379_ERZ772766 | MGnify/ENA primary metagenome ERZ772766 (study PRJEB29015, sample SAMEA2737895) | human oral metagenome | biome: human oral; feature: human-associated habitat; material: dental | place: China | collected 2116 ...
CGGATCGCAGAGGAATTCTACCAGCTCGAAAGCTATTGACCTGTGGGAAACGCCCTGGTTCCGACTGAAACGATACGCGCACCCAACTCGGGGCGATCCGCCTGACGGTGGCAGCCGCTCGCCTTGCCTCTGTCTCTTGAGCGCCGCTTGTCGGTAGAATCAAAAGCAGACACCGTCCTCCACCCGGCGAAAGGAGCAACAGCATGATCAACGACGAGCTCGCAGTCCTTGCCCTCGCGTATGGAATCACAGGTTTGACTCCAGCCAAAATTCGCGCCGCACTCGACAACGCCGACGACGCCTTGTCGGCCCTCAAAGATGCCTTGTCGGGGATAGGAGCAACGGCCCCCGGCGAAGTCGAAACTGAGTTGGCAGCCGCTGAGAAACGCGCGGCGAAATGGGAGTCGTTGGACATGCAGGTTCTCACCTGCCTCTCATCGAACTATCCCGTCCAGCTACTTGACGTCTACGATTACCCTCCCGTTATTTTTACTCAAGGAACCCTTCCCGCGTTCGGGAAAGAATCTGGCTTCGCAGTCGTCGGCTCGCGCGCGGCGTCGCTGCAAGAGCTCGCCCAGGCTCGGGACATCGCTTTCGCTGTGGTCCAATCCGGCTACAGCGTTATTTCCGGTTTGGCCGCGGGAATTGACACAGCCGCCCACCAGGCTGCCCTCGAGTGTGGAGGCAGAACAGTCGCCGTTGTCGGGACGGGTCTCGAACAAGCTTATCCGCGCCACAATGCTGATCTTCATCGCGATATCGTTGCTTCTGGCGGCTTGGTCCTCTCACAATTCGCGCCGGGAACGCCGATCAAGCGCCACTCTTTTCCTATGCGTAACGCGACGATGTCCGCCTATGCCCTTGGCACGATCGTCGTTTCAGCCGGTGAGAAATCAGGAACTCGGCACCAAGTCCAAGCCGCCCTGAAACATGGACGGCCAGTTGTGCTTTGCCCCCAAGTTGTCGAGTCGACTACGTGGGGGCAAGCCTTAGCTGCTGATCCTCTTGCGAGCGTGAGCGTCGCGCACACTCCCGACGACGTCATAGGTTGCCTCAACACCGCGCTGACATTACCGTCTGACTATTTCCCCGATGTCCAGCTCGCGCTTATCTGACGTCGAGCAAGGCCTTCTTCGGCGCATCGCATTTACAACGCGCAATGTCCACGAGGATATCGAGGAAGGAACCCTCGTCTTAATGGTCCATCTGTGCAGGTTGTGCTCGGCCCCAATAGATTCGAAATACTATTACTGTTTTCGTTGTAAACAGGCCACCACATACAGATCTATCGTCGAAGGGGTTGTTCCTCTCGCATTCGCACCGAAAAACGAACAATTTTACCGAGATCTCTTCAATTACAAAAGGCAACCTACAAACCAAACACAAGCTTTTCAACGCCTGGCGATCCTTACATTCTTCGGCTCACGTCACATTCCCTGCCTCGAGTACGTCTATGGTCCGATCGAGGCGCTGGGAATAATTCCTTCCACCCAGGGACGGTCAAAAGAGCTATTGCGGATGCTCGCAAACACTCTCTATCGCGGGCTCCCTCAACTCGACATTCAGTATGTCGGATCCGATACCGGGAAGAGAAGACAACCTGCAATCGGAGATTTTCAAGTGCGGTCGGACATCCGGGGGCAGAGAATTCTTCTTTTCGACGACTCGTGAGTCAGCGGAGCCGCAGTCTTCTCTGCCGCAAGTGACCTTCATGCCGCAGGAGCTGCATACGTGGTCGCCGTCGTCTTAGGGAGAGTCCTAGACCCCACGTGGGGACCAAACCAGGTCTACTTTAAGGAATGGCAGAAATCAGGCATCTCGCATACTTACAACCCAAACGTTTGTCCGGTGACGAAACGTCCGATATGCCCAATTGGACGGCTTTAACCAGCTGGTTGGCTTTAAGTGGCCACGCAGCACTTGCGAAGTCAGAGGTCCAATCCGACCAAGGGTGAGAATGTTGGAGTTTTGACACTCAATAGATCTGCATCTTAAGACGTCGGAATTTCACCTGTCCATGAATCAGGTGTCTCATCTGGCCAAATCCATTTTACTGTCAAGCTTCGATCAAAACCACTGGTTGCGCTGCGGCTATATATAAAAGACTTCTGAGAAAATCCATCAATCGATGTTGGGAATTCCGATGCCATGAGATCGTCCTTCTGTTTCATGCTGATGCCCACATGATCCATCCGCTCTCCCGACAAGTTCTTAAGGGCATACATAGATCCGCTTTGATACTCGATACGCCAAGGTGGCTTCTTTTTCGTTTTCCTCTCCTCATCTCGCTGCGCAAACTCGGCAATCTTCTCAGTCGCATCGGCTGAACGTGTCGCCGCCAACGAGGCATTTTCTGCAGCCTCTAAAGCTCGATCTTCAGACTCCTTTGCCTCTTTTCGCGCCTTTCGAGCTTCCCACGCTTGCCAAGCACTAAAGGCAGCCGCGATGATCGCCGTCCCAGTTCCGATCCATGTCTCTGCGCTCACATATTAGATGATATGTCCGTTTGAAAACGTGCTGCAATGAAATGCGTAAGGACTGAAAAGTATCATTTAACTTTATAGTGGTCATTTTTTGGAACTAACAATGTGTGAAGATAACTTTCTTGTCAGTTTCATGAGTGAAGATGGTTCCCTTGCCAGGGTAAGGAGCGAAGGTGTTTTTCTTGGCAGATTCCGCTGTCTCGCAGACAATCCCCGCAAAATCACGGCCGTCGTCGAACTGCATGGCGGACTCTGAGGCCCTTTACCCCCGCACCGCCTCGATGAGCTTGAGGATCATCTGCGGGCCGCCCGAGTGGAGGCCGTCATGGTGGAAGGTGTCGGAAACAAGCGTGCGGAAGCCGGCAAGGCGCGCCGTCTCCATCGAGATCGAGTAGGGCACGAACATGTCCCGTTTGTACACCCAGGCGGCCGCGGGAACCCTTCGCGCAGCGGTTGCGTCGTGTCCCGCGGCGGCCTCGCGCGCCGCAGAGCCCCCGCGCCCGGCTCGAACCCCGCGCTCCGCGGCGGCCCCGTTCGCCGCGAGGGCCTCGGCGTCGTAGAGGCGACGCAGCGAGGGGTCGGCGGCCAGAGCGTCGGCCGCGCCGGCGATGGGCGCGAGCGCCGGATCCTCGCGCATCTGCCACGGATACATGTGCTCGCCGGTGAAGCGGAAGCCGCGGCCCTCGGCCTCTAGCTCCGATTCGGCTACGGCCCCGGCGGCGACGTCGGGCAGGCGAAATTGCGGGAACTCGCCGCGGATGCGGTCGGCGCTCCAAGCCGTGGCTCCGGTGGAGGCCTGGGCGTAGATCGCCTCGTGCATCACGCCGTACAGCGGCGCGGGCGCGAGCGAGACCTGCGCCCCTATCCGATCGAGAAACTGCGGGCGCAGCCGACGCGCTCCCCGCACGGTCCAAAACGGGTCTTCGAGCAGGAAATGCAGCTGCTCCAGCCCGTAGGAGCGGCCGAGGCAGATGCCAATCTGGCGGAATCGGCCGGGTGTGAGCCGCTCGCCGGTCGGCAGGCGCTCCTCGACGTCGGCCAGGTGCTTGGCCACGCTCCACGCGACCGGCTCGTCGCCGGGATACCGGGCGAAAAACTCGCGGTTGCGCACGTCGGTTTGGGCGTAGGTCAGCCGGTAGACGTCGTCGGCATGCCCTTCAACCGACGGAAGCCCGGCGGTGATAAAAGCTTCGGACAGGCCTTGCGGCGCTTGGGAAAGGCAGGCGGTGACGACGAAGCCTCCGAAGCTCTGGCCGAGCACCGACCAAGGGTCGCCCCCGAAGGCGAGGCGGAGGTCCTCGGCGTCGGCGGCTATGGAATCCTGGCGGAAACAGGAAATGAAGGCGGCTTGCACGGGGGTCGGCCCGACGGCGGAAACGGCCTGTGCCTCAATGGGATGCGAGCGGCCGGTGCCTCGCTCGTCGAGCAGGACCACGCGGTAGTGGTTGAGCGCGGTGTCGAGCCACGAACCGATCGGCGCCATTCTGGGGCCGCCGAATCCCGGCCCTCCCTGAAAATAGACGAGCCGCGGCAGTTTCTCGTTGCCGTGCCTCACGTATTCGCGTGCGAAAAGCTCGATCTTCTCCGGGATTGCCGCCGCTTCGTCCGCGGCAAAACGAGACAAGGCCCCGAAGCGATCGAGCGGAACCGAAAGCGAGTGCTCGATCATTGTGTGCCCCGGCAGGCTGAACGTCGCGTCGTACATGGCCCGAGTCTAATCCGCTCACCTGTGAACATCGCGTCATTTCGTCTGAAAACGGACGGCCTAAACAGCAAGCGTTTTCGGGGGAACAGGGCCAAACGTGTCGATGTGACAACACTGGAACACCAGGATCGTTGAAAAGCTGAGCATGCCGCACGGCAAGGGTTTGCGCACCGGCGATCATCGAAGACGCGCAGGCAGCCACCGGGGCGATGTCGGCAACCGACGAGACTACGCCGGCAATCCGGAGCGAATAGCCTCGCGGTGCGGTTCGCCGCACAAGGCATTATCATAGAGGCGTTTGTTTTCCGACGTCGCAGTGCGGGTTGTCCCAAGAAAGCGCGGGCGGGCCAAAGAGCGGTGCAGGCGTCCTGAATGAAGGCGGTTCCTATGGCAATGCCGAGTCCCAGCTACACCGTTACCCTTCGCGTGAGCGTTCCCGCCCACCCGCGGGCGACGCAACACCTCGTCGAGGCGGTCGCGGACGCCGGAGGCCTCGTGACCGGAATCGACACGGTCGAGTCGCTGGAGAAGCATCTGATCGTCTCGGTCACCTGCGACTGCGTCAACACCGCCCACGTCCAGGAGGTTCGGGGCAACATTGAGATGATGGTCGGAACCGTCGTCGAAGAGGTCTCCGACGCCACAATGCAGGCGCACATCGGCGGCAAGATTTCGGTGGAGCTGAAGAATCCCCTTCGCACCCGGCAGGACCTCGCCCGCGTCTACACGCCCGGCGTCGCGCGCGTGTGCAAGGCGATCCACAAGAACACGGCCGAGGCGCGGCGCCTGACCGTCAAGGGAAACGCCGTCGCGGTGGTCACTGACGGAACCGCCGTCCTCGGCCTCGGCGACATCGGCCCCGAGGCGGCCCTGCCCGTCATGGAGGGCAAGGCGGCCCTGTTCAAGCGATTCGGCGACGTCGACGCATGGCCCGTGTGCCTCGACACCAAGGACACCGAGGAGATCATCTCCATCGTCAAGGCCATCGCCCCGGTCTACGGCGGGATCAACCTGGAAGACATCTCGGCGCCCCGGTGCTTCGAAATCGAGGAGCGCCTGCGCGAAGAGCTCGACATCCCGGTGTTCCACGACGATCAGCACGGAACCGCGATCGTCACCCTCTCGGCGCTCATCAACGCCCTCAAGCTCGTCGGCAAGCGCATCGAAGACGCACGGATCGTCGTCTCCGGCGTCGGCGCCGCCGGCTCAGCGATCATCCGCCTCCTCATGCTCCACGGGGCGACCGACGTCATCGGCTGCGGCCGCAACGGCGCCCTTGGCCCCTTCCGCGAAGAGGCCAACCCCCACCGCAATTGGCTGGCGCAGAACACCAACCCCCGCGGCTTCCAAGGATCGCTCAAGGAGGCGCTCGCCGGCGCGGACGTGCTCATCGGCGTCTCTTCCGGCAACATCCTCACCGGGGACGACATCGCCACGATGGCCGACGACGCGATCGTCTTCGCCATGGCCAACCCGACGCCGGAAGTCGACCCCATCGCCGCGGGCCGCCACGCCGCCATCGTCGCCACCGGCCGCTCCGACTTCCCGAACCAGATCAACAACGTCCTGGTCTTCCCCGGCCTCTTCCGGGGAATGCTCGACGCCGGCGCATCGAAGATCGACGACGAAATGCTCCGCCAGGCAGCCATCGCCGTGGCGGACGTCGTCAGCGACGAGGAACGCAACGCCAACTACATCATCCCCGGCGTGTTCGACCCGCGCGTCGTCGACAAGGTCGCCGACGCCGTGATCCGGTACGTCACGGGCAAGGAGCCGCGCCGCAAGAAGAAGTCCAAGCGGGACAAGGCGGGCAACGCCAAGTAGCGGCCTGCCTCCGGCCCGGCTGGGCCGTTGCGGAGAATTCGCCGAGGCGTCTCGCCGCCCGGGCGCGAGACGCGGCCGGGCCGAGCGCCTCCGCACAGTGGGTGCTTTAGCACATGGGTCTCGCACCCCCTTTCCCTCGTGAGTAAGGGACTGCTACCCTGACTCTACCTATCTTTACATCGCGCCGGAAACGGCACTCGGCATCACAGGGAGAGAAGTATGACATCTCGCCTCTCGCGCGTTCTTGCAGCGCTTCTTTTTACGCTGACAACGTTCTTGTCGGCGTGCTCCTCGGACTCGAAAGACGCGACGTCGTCTGACGGAGCATCGAACTCCTCGGGAGCGGAATCCGGGACCTGGCCTCGGAAAATCAAGCACGAAAAAGGAGAGCTGACGCTCAAAAGCAAACCGAAGAGAATCGTCTCGACGTCGGTGACCCTCACGGGGACCCTTCTGGCGATCGACGCTCCGGTCAAGGCCTCGGCCGCCACAACCCCGTCGAACATAACCGACGACAAAGGCTTCTTCTCCCAGTGGTCCTCCATCGCCAAGAAAAAAGGCGTCGACGTCCTCTACCCCAACCTCAAATTCGACAAAGAGGCCCTCATTGCGGCCAATCCCGACCTCGTGGTCATCGCGAGCTCGGGAGCGGACAGCGCCATCGACCATTACAAGGAGATAGCCGCCCAGTACCCGACGATCGTCGTCGACTATTCGAAGCAAACGTGGCAAGAGCTGTCGAAGCAACTCGGGGAGGCCACCGGTCAGGAGGCCAACGCCAAGAAAGCGACCGCGGACTTCGACAAGTACGTCGCCGACGCCGCCAAAAAGATCAAGGCGCCCGAGGGCAACGCCGCTGTCGTTTCCTACAACGGCCCGGGCAAGGAGCAGGGCGTGGCCAAGAAGAGCGGGCCGCAAAGCAGGCTTTTGGAAAAGCTCGGCTTCAGGATCGTCGAGGCGCCCGCCGACCTCGAAGCGAGGAAGGACAAGCGCGGCGACTTTTCCTTTGTCACTCATGAGAACCTGACGAAAGCCGTCAATCCCCAGACCGTCTTCCTTTTGACGGGAGACCAGAAGACCGAGTCCTCCTTCCTGGCCGACCCGGTGGTCGCCAACATGCCGGCGGTCAAATCAAAGCAGGTCTACGGGCTCGGCCCCACGTCGTTCAGGATCGACTATTACTCCGGCAAGCAAATGATCGACGCCGTCGTCAAGCGACTCGGTGGCTGACGGGCGCGCCGTGGCCGAGGCCTTCGGGGCCGGCGGAGAACGCAAATCCGCCGTCGGCTCCGAAGGCGGGCCGAACCCGCCGGGCGCACGCGAATCCGACGGCCTCCGCGCAGGCAGGCCCCGAGGCGTTCGAGCCTTCGGCCTGCTGCCTTGGGCGGCGCTGTCGACCGGCCTGCTCGTCGCGCTTGCGGCCGCGAGCATCGCGACGGGCTCGCGGCTCGTGCCGCTGCACGAGGTCTGGGACGCGCTTTTCGACTTCGATCCGAAGAACGACGCCCACTTGGTGGTGCGCGAACTGAGGCTTCCGCGCACATTCACGGCAATCATGGCCGGCGCATGCCTGGGCCTGGCCGGGGCGCTCGCGCAATCGCTGACGCGCAACCCCCTGGCCGAGCCGGGAACGCTCGGCATCAGCCAGGGCGCGGCTTCCGGGGTGATCGTCGGCCTGTTCTTCACGAGCGCTTCGCACGTGGCCGTCTACGTCTGGTTCGCTTTCATCGGCGCCGCGCTGACCGGGGCCCTGGTTCACAGGCTGGGGCGCGCCGAGACGGCCGGAACCAACCCGACGCGCCTCATCCTCGCGGGCGCCGCCCTGTCGATCGTGCTGTGGGCGCTCAACACGATTCTGCTTCTGGCCCAGCCTGCCTGGGTGCAGCAGATCTACAGGAATTGGGCGCTCGGATCGCTGGCGGGACGCGGCTGGGACAACCTCCCCGTCCTCATCGCCTGCCTGGCCGCGGGGGCGGCAGCTTCCTTCGCGCTGGCGCCGTCGCTCAATGCGGCGACGCTGGGCGCGGACATGTCGAAGGCGCTGGGCGTCAAACCCCGAGCCACGTCGGCTTTGACGAACCTCGCGATCATCGTGCTCGCGGGAGGCGCGACGGCCGCTGCGGGCCCCGTCGTCTTCGTCGGGATGGCCTGCCCGCATGCGGCGCGGGCGCTGGCGGGAACGGACCACCGGCGCCTTCTCCCTTTCTCGGCGCTTCTCGGCGCAACGGCGACGCTGGCCTCGGACACGCTGGGGCGGATCGTCGTCTATCCAGGGGAAGTCGGGGTGGGTGCGATGACGAGCATCATCGGAGCGCCCTTCTTCGTCTGGCTCGTTCGGCGCGGCAAGGTGTTGGGCCTGTGAGCGGGAAAAGGGCGGACGTGAACGGAGAAGGGGCGGATCTGAGCGGGAAAGGGGCAGACGTGAGCGGGAAAGTCAGGCACGCGCCTATTTCGCGCGGAGGAAGGAAAGCCCGGGGCAAAATCAGGATCGCGGCGGGCCCCGTTCGCCTGGAGGCGACGAGGAGCGCCCTCGTCGTCGGCGCGGCGGCCGCGGCGCTTCTCGCAGCCGTCGGCCTCGTGCACATCGGCACGGGCAGCACGCCCATCGGGGCCGAGGAAATCGTCAAGGTCCTTTTCGGAAATTCCGGCGACGAACAGACTGTGCGCATCGTCGAGACCGTCCGCCTCCCCAGATTCGTCGCCGCCTTGGCAGTAGGAGCCGCACTCGGGGCGGCCGGCGCGGTTTTCCAATCGGTCTCTCGCAACCCTTTGGGCTCGCCCGACGTCATCGGCTTCACCACGGGGGCCGCGACGGGAGGCATCGTCAGCGTGGCGGTGATCGCAGGCGAAGCCCGAGAAACGGCGTTTGCGGCGACTTGCGGCGGAATGGCTACCGCGACGGCCGTTTACCTGCTCGCACGGCGCGCCGGGCACAGCACCGGATACCAATTGGTTCTCGTGGGCATCGGCGTCAGTTCTTTCTTGACGGCCGTCAACTCGCTCCTGCTCGCCTACGGCGACGCCGAGCAAACCGCCCTCGCGTCGATGTGGCTGTCCGGCTCGCTCAACGCACGCACATGGGAGCAGGCGCTTGTCGTCGCCGTCGCCGTCGTCCTCCTTGTGCCTGCGCTGTGCGGAATGTCGCGGCGCCTCGACATATTGGAGATGGGCGACGACCAGGCGACGCAGGCGGGGATCCGGCCCGAGCGCCTGAGGGTCGCCGCAATGCTCGCCGCGGTTGCCCTGACGTCGACCGCGGTGGCGGCCACCGGCCCCATCGCCTTCGTCGCTCTTGCCGCGCCGCAGGCCGTGGCAAGGCTGACCCGCAGCGGGCGCCTCCACATTTTCACGTCGGCGCTCATGGGCTCGACGATGCTCACGGCCGCCGACGTCGCCTCAATGCGCGTGCCCGTGGGCGTCGACGTGCCCGTCGGCCTGGCGACCGCGCTGATCGGCGGCGTGTATCTGCTGTGGCTCATCGCCCGGTCGCCGACGGTGTAGGCGGCAAAGGCAAGGACTGATCCAATCAGACCGACTCGACCAGACTGAGCCGAAGGCTTTCGCGGCTCTCGATCCGAAAGAGGAGAATGGACGGCGTCAAAAGAACGAAAGGCGGCGCGGGCAACCCGCTCGTCGGCCGCGGCCTGCACCTGGCCTACGGGAACACGACGGTCAGCAAAGAGCTCGACGTCGAAGTGCCCGCCCAATCCTTCACGGCCGTCATCGGGCCGAATGCGTGCGGAAAATCGACCCTTTTGCGCGCTCTGTCGCGCCTCCTCGAACCGCGCGAGGGCACGGTGCTGCTCGACGGAAGGGAGATCGCCTCCTACCCGGCGAAGAAGGTCGCGCGCAGGCTCGGCCTCCTTCCTCAAAGCTCAAACGCGCCCCACGGCATCACGGTGCGCGACCTCGTCGCCCGCGGGCGGTTTCCCCACCAGTCGTTCTTCAGGCAGTGGTCGGCGAAGGACGACGCCGCCGTCGACGCCGCATTGGCCGCGACTCGGACGCTCGAGCTGGCCGACCGCGCGGTCGACAGCCTTTCCGGAGGCCAACGCCAACGCGCCTGGATCGCGCTCGTGCTGGCGCAGGAGACCCCTCTTCTCCTTCTCGACGAACCGACCACGTACCTGGACATCGCCCACCAGCTCGAGGTGCTCGACCTTTGCCGCAGCCTTCACGAATCCGGCGATTTCACGCTGGTTACGGTGCTCCACGACCTCAATCTCGCATTCCGCTACGCCACCCATCTCATCGTCATGAAGGAAGGGCGCATCGCAGCCACCGGCGCGCCGGCCGAAATCGTCACGGCGGAGCTCATCGACGAAATCTACGGAATCTCCTGCATGTGCATTCCCGACCCTCACACGGGGCTCCCGCTCGTCGTGCCGCTTGACGCCCGGCAAACCTGACCGCCGGCCGGCGGTCAGACGCGCGAGCCCGGCTGGGCAAACCGTCCGCAGCGCAAATCATCGGCCGCGCGAGCTGTCCGATCCCCTCCGCCGCGCGAGCCGTCCGCCGCCCGATTCCTCCGCCGCGCAAACCATCGGCCGCGCAGACCGAACAAACGCGCAGCCCATCCACCGCGCAGCCTATCGGCCGCGCAGACCAGACAAACCAGACAATTCAAAGAAAGGTCAAGAAGTGCCTGACGCAAAACGAAATGCCGACCATAACGACAACGACGCGCATGCTGGCAGCGGCCCCCACAAACCGCGCGAAGGCCGCGAGCGCCACGAGAAGCATGAACGCCACGAGCACTCCATAGCCACGGAGGGGCTGCCCGCCGCCATCGTCGTGGAAAAGGTCAGCGACGTCACCCGCTCGATGCGGAGAATACGTTTCGCAGGCCCGGCCGTGGCGGGCTATCTCAGCCGCCCCAGGGTCCCGAACGTCAAGTTGTTCTTCCCCGACGGGCCCGTGCTCGACCTCCCGAAATTCGGCGAGCGCGGGCGGTACGCCTATGCGCCGGGCCAGCGCGAAAGGGTCAGAACGTACACGGTCCGCGCCTACAGCGTGGAGGAATCCTGGATGGACGTGGACTTCGTGCGGCACGGCGCGGGCTTGGCCTCCTCCTGGGCAGAGTCCGCCCGTCCGGGAGACGTCGTCGGCGCCGTCGGCGGGGGCGGCAGGCTCCCTCGGGCCTGCGACTGGATTCTCCTCATGGCCGACGACACGGGAGTTCCAGCACTTGCCGCGATCCTGGAGACTCTGCCCGACGAGCAGCGGGGCGTTGCGCTCATCGAGGTCGACGCCGAGGCCGACGAGCAGCCGCTCGCGTGCCCGCCCGGCGTGGCCGTGCGGTGGCTGCACCGGCAAGGTGCGGATCCGGCGGCGTCGCCCCTGCTGACGGAGGCCGGGAAGGCTCTCGAGCTCCCGCCGGACCTCAACGGCGTTTTCGCCTGGGTTTCGGCCGAGTCCCACGTGGTCCGCGACATGCGCAAAGACCTACGCGATCGGGGAGTGCCGCGGCAAAACCAGCTCATCATAGGGTATTGGCACGCGGGCAGGGCGGAATCGGAGTATTCGGCGGAGTCGAACCATGATCGGGTGACCGACGAGTCGATGATCGCCATACCGGAAGCCTCGGCGCTGACCGCCGACTCCCTCGGCCGCGCAATGCGCGGCACAGACTGAAAGCACGGCGCGGATTGGATCGATAGAAACGCAAATCGCAGTCCACGAAGACGCCGTTCAATCCCGCTCGCTCCCAGCAAATCGCCTGTTCAATAAAAGCTCGCGGCAGACAATGAACGGAAATGCAATGGGCATTATTTCCCATGCTCACATGTAAAAGGCATGATAGAGTCTATGGCATTCCGGTTACGCACCAGAAAGGATTGGGCGATGATCACGTTTCAGGACGTTTTGACATGGAAGAGCGGCGGTTTGCGGGCCTTTCGCTCGGTGCTTGCAAAAGACGCCCGCGATCTCGAGCAGGTCCATGACGAGTCACAACGTTTGTTCACCGACAAGTTCCTCGGCGCATGCGCAGAAGCGGAAGCCAGAACGCGCCGGGCCCTGGTCGACGACGTCGGCGACGTATACAAACAACTCGAGAGGGCCGCTCACGATTTCCTGGCAGCGGCCGAAGCGGTCGACGAAGTGGCCGGGAAGGCCAAGGACCTCAAACGGCGCGCAGATGCCGATGGCTGCAACATCAGCGACGAAGGAAGGGTCTTCATTCCCGACGACCGAGTTCCAGAAGAGAAAGTCAACGAGACGCTTGAGGGGGAATTGATCATGCGCGAGGCCGCCGCGATCGTCAACGCGTTGGGCCTGGCGTACAAGGTCGTTGAAGACCTTTTGGAGAGGGCAAAGGAGGCGAGCAAGGCGATTCTTTCGCACGGCGTGGCCAAGCCGGATCCGTCGTGGAATGTCGAGGAGGTCAACGACTGGTGGACCTCCCTCTCGCCCGAGGAGCAGCAGCAAATCGAGGTCATGCACCCCGATTGGGTCGGCAACCTCGGCGGCGTGCCCTTCGCCGTGCGCGACCGAGCCAACCGCCGCCGCATCGACCCCATGCTCTCCGACATCGACAAACGGATTGCGCAGTTGAAGAAAGAAAACTACGACAAAGCCCATGACCCCAAATCGAAAGGGGGAACCTACGACCCCGACAAACACAGCGAGCTGCGAATCCTCGAGGAAAAACGCCGCGACCTGCTCTCGGTCAAGCGGAAGTTCGGCGGAGCGCCGGACGGGACGCATTCTTTGGTCAGCCTGGACGCATTCAAGGGCGACCACCTGTGGGCGGCGGTCGGTTCGGGCGACATCGACAACGCCGACCACGTCGCGGTCCACACTCCGGGAATGACGGCCACCGTCGAATCCCACCTCATGGGCAAGGGCAAAGGGTGGGGATCGGGCGTCTCCGGCGTCGACAACGTCCTTGCTGAAGGCAAAGCGCAACTAGAGTCAACCGGACGCGACGAGAAAGTCGCCGGTATCACCGTCCTCAATTACGACGCTCCGCGCTGGGGCGAGATCGGGACGCCGAATCACTCGGTTGCCGGCAACCATCAGGTCGAGGTCGGCGGAAAGTCGGGGGCGGACATGCTTTACGCGGTCCAGGCCACCCATTCGGGCGACCCCCATCTGGTCGCCTCGGGCCATTCCTACGGGTCGTCGGCGACCGGCTGGGCGCTGCAGCACTCGACGGTCGCAGACGACGCCATGTTCTCCGGCTCTCCGGGGGTGACGACGATGAACAACAAGGACCTCAACATGCTTCCCGGCCACACGGGCCTCGGCGAAGCCGCATGGGACGGAGTCGCCGATCTAGGCAGATTCGGCGGCGACCCGTCTTACAGCAAAGAATTCACCCACTGGAGCTGCGATGACTGGACTGCTCCGGACGGCACAGAATACGAGTACTCGGAAGGCCATTCCGAGTACATGAACAAAGGACACACCTCCACCTACAACCAAGGCAGCATCCTCATCGGCGACGGCGTCGCCGTCAAAGACGATTGAGTCGCCGACATCCGTAGCCGAGGAGGCGCAAATGACAAAGAAAACACGCAAGATTTCATCCCTTCTGACAATTTTAGGAGTCATCATGACAGCATGCGGGGCAACGCCCGAACCAGGCCACGGCGAGGGCGAAGAGACCGTTTCGCCCACCCGGGCCATCCCCCTCGTCGATGCACGACGCAACGCAATCCAACTCGAGCTCAGGATCCAGAACCTTCTCACGCGAGAATACGGAGTCGGCGTTTGGCAACCTATCGACAAGCGTCCCCAGGTTAGAGCTTCATCCACGGTCACGTGCCTTGATGACCAAGTCACCGAAACATGGCGTTTTGCAACCGCCGGCCCAATTAAAGATTCCCAGTGGAAGGAGGCCGTCGAGCGCGTCTACAAGATCCTCAAACCCCTCGGATACGACAAGCCCGGGGTCAGGCAAATCCGCAACTCCCGCAGTAACGACCACGTCGCCGTCTTCAACCACCCCGGCACCGGCGGGCGCGTGGAGATCGGATACGACAAGGCCACCCTCGTCTCGGTCAACACCGGCTGCGCCAAAGGCGAAACCTGGGAAGGCTGGCCCGACGGCACAGAAGTCCTCCCCGAACGTCTCCGCACAACTGGTCGCGACCCCATCCACCTCGACCACGAAGTCTGGCCGGCAGAGGCACCGAGCGACAATTCCACAGCGCCACCGTCACCCACAAGCAGCGGCCAAACAGCACCAGCCAGCGAACACGCCACGCCATCGAGCGATTCCTCGCCAACCGACAACCCTGGCGCAGAGAAAAGCACAGCAACCAGCGACTCTGATTCAATCCATAAACGCCTGACCTCCTCACGCTTCCCTTACATCCCATGACCATGCGAGGGACAGATTTACTGACCCGCTGCCACAGGAGTCTCCTACGTCGAACGGCGGCCACGAACCAGACAAACGCAACATTTACATAACCATCCACACGACGACTTGGACAGTCGGCCACACAACAAGGAGAGAAAAATGGAAGAGCTGTTCATCAATCCGTCCATATTCAAGCAAGCAGGGACAAACGTTGCCGACATCGCAGCGCGCATACGTGCAACGTCGGGCGAAACTGAAACACGCTCATCCTGCAACCAGCTCACGAGCACAAACCTGCGTGCCGCAGCCGAGGGCGCGGCCAACGCACTCGTGAAAGCACGCACAGCTTTTGTCAATCGCTTCGACCAGCATGCCCAGGCGCTGACCGAAGCGGCAAAAGCGCTCGAGGAACAAGACGCCAACTCGGCTCAAGGCTTCCGCAAAGCGAGAGTCGGCCGCTATGGCCACACCATCGAATAGAGGGCTGAAATGGCAACCGGTCAGCAGCGCCCGGCCTAGCCCGTCGTTCGACGAACCGCAAGAACGCGGAACCGGCGGGCATTCGCCGAACGGCCAGGCTTTGCACGAAGGCGTCCTGCCCGGCTCTGAAACCCCTGGGACATTCGCCGAACGGCCGCGCTCCGGCAAAGAGCCAGGCTCCGCCGAACCAGCGCCGCTTCCGTCGAGGCCGAAAAGCCAAGAGAATAGAGACATGAGCATTCGAAACATCACCCTCAACAGCGGCCACACGATCCCCCAACTCGGCTTCGGCACATACAAGATCACAGGGGAGGACACGCAAAGGACGGTCGAGCACGCCCTCTCGATCGGCTACCGGCACATCGACACTGCGCAGATGTACGGAAACGAGGCGGAGGTCGGGGCGGCGATAGCGGCGTCGCCCGTCCCCCGCGAGGAATTGTTCGTCACAACGAAACTCGACAACGGCAACCACGCCCCGGATCGCGCGCGCGAATCTTTCGCGGAATCCCTGACGAAGCTCGGCCTCGACTACGTCGACTTGTTCCTCATCCACTGGCCGCTGCCCAACCTTTACGGGACCGGGTATCTCGCCGCGTGGAAGACCATGGAGGAGTTCGTCGAGGACGGCCGCGCGCGCTCGATCGGCGTCTCGAACTTTGAGCGCGACCATCTGCAGCTGCTCATCGACGAGTCGGGCACGGTTCCCGCGGTCAACCAGATCGAGCTGCATCCGCTGTTCCAGAACCGCGAGGTGGCGCAGTTCTGCCGCGACAACGGCATCGCCGTCGAAGCGTGGGCGCCCCTCGTGCGCGGCGCGATAGCAGACAACCCGGTCGTCGCGAACATCGCCTCCGCACGCGGCTGCACGCCCGCTCAGGCGATTCTCGCCTGGCATTTCGCCAAGGGGCACATCGTTTTCCCCAAGTCCGTCACGCCTGCCCGGATAGCCGAGAACTTCGCTTCCGCCGACGTCGCCCTAACCCCCGCCGACATCGAAGCGATCGACTCGCTTGACCGCGGCGAGGCCGGGCGCACCGGGTACCACCCCGAGACGATGGAGAGAGCCGCACGGTAATCTGCTAACAATAATCTGCTGACGGCGATAATCTATAGCCAAGGCATCGGTCGCCGCAAAGCGCGGTGTCGCGGGCATGTTCGCCTTGTGCACACCACATACACGCTTCTTAACGAAGGAATATCAATGTCCATTGTTTCTGCCGACCCCTCAGAGCTGGAAACGTTAAGGTCCCGCCTCATTGCGGACTCGAATAGTCTGTCCAAGATCGGCCTTCCCGACAGTCCGGACGCATCCTCGACAGGATCGGACGATCTGGCCTCGGCATGCGAAGATTTTCTGAGTAACGCGAAAAAACGAATCGCAGGGAGTCGTTCCTGGTGTGAAAAGACAGCCGAAGGCATCGACTTCACATCGCAACATATCGGCGAGACCGACGCCGACGCCGCCCACGATTTCTGCGATAAGTTCGGACCGGTAATGGGCCCTGTACTGCAATTAACCTTCAATTGGAGCTACGTATTCAACTGGGACCCCGACAAGTTTTAAGGATTCCATGGATATGAAATCAACTAGGTT
>ERZ772766.939-NODE-939-length-16386-cov-4.509277_pt1 | contig 16386 bp, 13 predicted proteins | sample MGYA00511379_ERZ772766 | MGnify/ENA primary metagenome ERZ772766 (study PRJEB29015, sample SAMEA2737895) | human oral metagenome | biome: human oral; feature: human-associated habitat; material: dental | place: China | collected 2116 ...
GCCCGCGGTCGTGGTCAGATCACGTCGTGCCGGTGTGGCGGCCCCCGGGGCTCCCTGCGATGATGCCTCTATGACGCCTGCCCCCCTTCCACCTCGCCTGGTTAACGCCCTGCCCCGGACGGTGGATCTCCGGCTCGTGGTCAGTGACATGGACGGGACGCTCCTGGACGGCGACGGCCGTCTACCCACCGGCCTGCACGAGGTGCTGGCGCGCATGAAGGAGCACGGGGTCCTGTTCGCCCCCGCCTCCGGACGCCAGCTGGGAAACCTCCAGGAGCTCCTGGGGGAGATCGTGGCCCAGGGGCCCGTGATCGCCGAGAACGGCACCATTGTCGCCGACGGCCCCAGGGTCATCTACACCAACACCATGCCCGCTCCCGCCGTGCGCCAGGCCGTGCTGGCCACACGGCGGCTCTTTGAGCAGGGCTACGACGTCGGCATCGTCGTCTCAGGCGTGGAACGGGCCTACGTGGAGCGCCGTGACGAGCGCTTTATGGAGCAGGTCCGCCGCTTCTACGCCTCCCGCCAGGAGGTGGACGACCTGCTGACCATTGACCTGGACAACGTGGTCAAGGCGGCCACCTTCGACTTCCAGGACGTGGAGAGAGGCAGCTCCCAGGCCCTCATGTCCGCCGTCACCGGCGTCCAGGTCATGGCCGCCGGGATCCACTGGACCGACATGATCTCCTACACCGCCTCCAAGGGCCTGGCCCTCAGGGCCCTCCAGGAGGCGCACGGCATCACCCCTGCCCAGACGGCCGTCTTCGGGGACTACCTCAACGACCTGGGCCTGTACGACTACGCCGATCTCTCCTTCGCCATGGAGAACGCGCACCCCGGTATCCAGGCCGTCGCCAACTACACGGCCCCGGCCAACACCGACGACGGCGTCCTGCGCACCATCTCCGAGCTCCTGCGCCGCACCCCGCCCGGGGTCGGGCCCCGTCCCCAAGGCCCTGGGACAGGGCCGGCAGCTAGGCGGCCACGGCCTCACGCAGCGACCTGAGCGCGTCCGCGCGGAACTCACGCATGGCGGCCGCCCAGGGGATGTAGTCGGCGCCGTGGTACATCCCCGGCTCCGTCCTGACCGTCACCCTGTTACCGGCCTGGGCGAGCCTGTCGGCGTAGGCCAGGTCCTCGGCGTAGAAGAGGTCGAGGTTACCGACACCGACCCACGCCCGAGCCAGGCCCCGCAGGTCCTCGCGCTGGGCCGGGGAGGCGTAGGGGCGCGTCTCCAGCTCTCTGGCGGAGTGGCCGAGGTAGGCCTTCCAGGCCTCGACGTTCTGGTGCGCGGTCCACACGAAGTCGCCGCGCCCGGGCACCTCCACGCCACCGGCCCCGGTGGTGCAGTCCAGCATGGGGTAGACCAGGAGCTGGAGGGCCAGCGGCACCCCCGCGTCGTGGGCGCGCTGGGCCAGCGCCGCGGCGATACCGCCCCCCGCACTGGCCCCGCCCACGGCGATACGCCGGGGGTCCACGTCCAGGTCCTGGGCGTGCTCGTGCACCCAGGCCACGACGTCGAAGGCGTCGTCGAGCCCCGCGGGAAAGGGGTGCTGCGGGGCCAGGCGGTAGTCCACCGAGATGACCAGCAGCCCCAGCTCGTAGGCGATCCGGCTGCACCACGGGTGGTCCTGGGCGGGGGAGCCCGAGATCATGCCGCCACCGTGGAACCACACCAGGACCCCGGTCGGCCCCTTCTCGCCGCGCTCGGGGGTCTCGTAGAACCAGGTGCGCACCGCCCGGTCCGGGCACATGACGATGCAGGGGTGCCCCAGGCCTCGGGGGAAGACCCTGCCCATGGTCATGGTCGAGCCCCGGCGCCGCCTGGAGGGGGCGGGCTCGGGGGCCTGCGTGGGCCCGTGCCCCAGGACGAGCAGCGGGGCGCGGAGCTCGGGGGAGACCAGGTGGAAGGCGGGCCCCAGGTCAGGGCGGCGGGTACTGAACGCCGTCGCCGCCCCCAGGGCGGCCAGCCCGGCCAGGGCGAGGGAGCCGACGGAATGGGTCTGCGCCGAGCACGGGATCATGGGGATCTCCTGAGACGTGAGGCACGATTGGGACCTGTGCAGGCTACGTCCTCCGGGGCCCGTCCACCTCACCTGTCTGGTAGGGACATATGGCGGAGATCCCGGGGCCCTCAGCAGGAGGGGTCAGCCGGATGACCGATCCGGGTGGCGGCCCCCTCCCATGAGGGCGTCCAGCTGGCGGCGCTCCTTCTTGGTGGGCCGCCCCGCGCCACGGGGGCGGATAATGGCCGCGGGGGCGTCCAGGGGCGAGGGACGTGGCGGGGAGAAGTCCTCGTAGGCCGTCCGGGCCAGCGGCGCCCCCACGCGCTTGCGCAGGAGGGCACGCACCCGCAGGAAGCGGTCGAAGCCGTCCACCCGGTAGCGCACCTCGTCGCCCACCCGCACGTGCTGGGCCGGCTTGGCGGTCTCACCGTTGACCCGTACGTGCCCGGCCCGGCAGGCGGCGGTGGCCGCGGAGCGGGAGCGGGCCTGCCGCACGCTCCACAGCCACACGTCCACCCGGACGCTCACCAGCCCGTTGCCCAAGGCCTGCTGGGTAGTCATGGCCTGATCCTAGCGGCGCCCGCTGCCGCCCGGCCTGCGGCGGACCCGCATCACCAGCCCCACGCCGAGCGCCGACAGCCCCGCGGCCGTCAGGGCCGAGATCCAGGAGTCGCCCAGGACCGCCTCCACCAGCTGCTGGATCTGGTGGCCCGGGAAGGGGGCGCCGTCGCCTCCGGCCGCGCAGTCACTGAGGGCCGAGCGCAGTGACTTCCTGTCCGCCTCCGGCAGCCCCAGCTGGTAGGTGGCGGCCACCGTCACGAAACGCTGGGCGTACTGGCAGCGGTAGGCGTCGTTCGGCGGCCACCAGCCGCCCCCCTTGGCCGGGTTCCAGTTCCCCCTCTCCGTGGAGCCTGCCGGGCACGTCGCCGGCCCGCAGGCCCCCTTGGCGTTGTTGGCCGGGCCGTCCACGGCCAGGAGGTTGAGGGGGTCGTTGGCCACCAGGAGCCGGGTGCGCTGGTCCCAGGCCCACGCGCCGTGGGCGTAGAGGTAGTTCAGGGGGATGACGTGGTCGATCTGGACGGCGCCGCTGGTGTCCTGCCCCCGTCTGAAGCTGATGTCGCGCCCCGTGTAGGGGTCGTGGAGGGTCCCGGACCACACGGTCGCGTTGGGGCAGCCCGCCGCGCCCTGACCGGCCCCCTGGCTGCGGTCCTGGATGCCCTGGGAGCGGGAGAAGTCCGGACTCGTCAGGTCCCGGGCCAGGATCTCATTGCGCGTGTCGCATCCGTCACCGTCCACGTCCTCCCAGGACTGGCCGAACCAGCTCAGCCGGCCCCCCTCGCCCCAGGAGGTCGCCGCCGGGTTGTCAGCCGGGAGCGCGTCGAGGGCGGTCAGGGCGTCCTGGGTGCCCATGACCATGTCGCCGCGCTCGTCCCAGCCCGCCGACGGAGTGGGTGAGGGGACCGAGAGGACCTGGGCCACCGGGTGGGCCGCCCCCGTGGGGACGCCTGCCAGCGGGGAGGCCAGGACCGGGAGGCTGAGGCAGAGGGCCGCTGCCAGGCGGCGCAGCGGGGCCGGGTGGCGCGCAGGGTGGGGCGGGGTGGTAGAGGCCATGGGTGCAGGGTAGGACGGGGCGCTGGCATCGGCGGCGGGTCCGACGGCGTGGCGCCCGGCCTTCCCGGGCACCTAGCGGAACAGGGAGGCGGCGGCCTCATCGAGGTACCACCGGGTCTGCCGGCCGCGGCCGCAGGAGGCCGGGGCCCGCCGGACGTCGGGCCTGCCCAGCCCCAGGGCGGCTGCCCGCGCCTTGGCCGCGCCCCCGGCGACCACCATGACGCAGCGTGCCGCCTGGAGGGCCGTGAAGGTCAGGGAGACCCGCTGCCCGGGCGGCTTGGGGGAGTCGCGCACGGCGACGGCGCGCGTCCCCTGGGCCAGGGCGGCACGGTGGCCCGGAAACAGGGAGCACACGTGGGCGTCCGGCCCCAGGCCCAGGTGGACCACGTCCAGGCGCCCGGCCCCGGGCGGGCCGAGCCACCTGTCCAGGTCCGCCTCCAGGGCCCGGGCGGAGGCCTCCACGTCGGCGACCCGCTCCGGGCCGCGCACGGCGTGGAGGTTGCCGGCCCCCAGCCCCGCGTCGAGCAGGCCCGCGGCCAGCAGGTCGTTGCGCTCCGGGTCCCCGGCAGGCACGAAGCGCTCGTCACCGAGCCACACGTGCACGGCCCCCAGCCCCGCGCCCAGGCGTCGGGGCAGGACCTGGGCCAGGAGGCCGGCCAGGGCCTGGCCCGCCGAGCCGCCGGTCAGGGCCAGGTGGGCCACGCCCCGGGCGGACACCGCCCTGGCCAGGTGCTCGGCCGTGTCCTGGGCGGCCAGGTGCGCGGCGGCGGCGAGGTCGCCCAGGACACGGACGGTGGGGGCCGGGAGCGCGGCGGCTGCGGCCTCAGTGGCCGCGGCGGGGTCGGTGCCACGTGCCCCCGCGCCGGGGGCGGTACCTGACGTGGTGCTCACCGGGGCTCCCCCTTCCCGCCCTGCTCCAGGGAGGCCAGGACCTCCTGGTAGACCAGGTCCGGGGCCAGGCGCCGCAGCTCCTCGTTGAGGGTGGTGACCGGCTCGCGCCGGGCCATGGTGACGGCCTCCGGCTGGCACCGCCCCGGCCTGGTGATGACGACGCGGTCGGGGTCCTGGCGGGTGATGGTGATATCGCCCTCGGTGGTGCGCGTGGTGATGGAGGCGATACCGCGGCTGCCCGCAACGTCCGTCCGGCTCACCGGCAGCCCCAGGCGCAGCCGCAGCCAGGCGGCCATGAGGCGTACCGAGGAGTTGCCCGGCTCGCCGGCCACGACGACGTGCTCCACCGCCTGCCTGCGCAGGGCGGGGTCCAGGACGGAGGCCACCATGGCGCGCCACAGGGTGATACGGGTCCAGGCCAGGTCGGTGTCCGCCGGGGTGTGCACCGCCACCAGGGAGGCCAGCGCCGCGGCCGGGTCGGCCTGGGCCGGGGTGTTGGTGATCCGGGCGTGGGCGAGGCGGCCCAGCGGCGCCTGGGCGGGCACGGCGGGGAAGGGGCCCGGCCACCAGGTGACCACGGGGACGTCGGGCAGCAGGAGGGGCACCACGAGGGTGTCCGTGTGCCTGGCCGCCTCCCCGAAGGGCCGCAGGACCACGGTCTCCCCGGCGCCGGCGTGGTGGCCCAGGCGGACCTCGGCGTCGAGGTGCCCGCCCCCCGCGTCGTGCCCCTCGTGGGCGGTGCTGGCGGGCGGGGCGCCGGGGAGACCGCCGGCCCGGGGGCTCCCGGGGGCCACGACGGCGACGACCCGGCTGGGGTGGTCGCGGCTGGCCCCGTGCGCGGCCGTCAGGGCCTCCTCCAGGTCGGCGGCGCAGGTGTCGATGACGAGGGTCAGGACCCGGCTGGATCCGGTCGCCCCCTCCTGGGTCAGGAGCACGGAGACGATCTCGTCGGTGGTCGTGGCCGGCAGGGTGATGATCATGAGCGCCTCCAGGCACGTCCGTCGCGGGCGAGGAGCTCTGCGGCGCCCTCGGGTCCCCAGGAGCCGGGACGGTAGTCCTCGGGGGCGCCGGACGCGGCCCAGTGCTCGATGACCGGGTCGAGGATCCTCCAGGACAGGTCCACCTCCCGCTGGTGGGGGAAGAGCGGGGCGTCGCCCAGGAGCGCGTCGAGGATAAGACGCTCGTAGGCCTCGGGGGAGTCGTTGTTGAAGGAGGCCCCGTAGGCGAAGTCCATGGAGACGTCACGCAGCTCCATGTGGGTGCCGGGCACCTTGGAGGCGATACGCATTGTCACGCCCTCGTCGGGCTGGATGCGCATGACGACGGCGCCCCCGCCCAGGCTGGCCGTCGATGCCGCCTCAAAAGGCAGGAAAGGTGGTTTCTTGAATACGACCGCCACCTCCGTGACCCGTCGTGCCAGACGCTTGCCGGCCCGCAGGTAGAAGGGCACCCCCGCCCACCGCCGGTTGCCCACCTCCAGGCGCAGGGCGGCGAAGGTCTCCGTGCGGGAGGTAGGGGGCACGCCGTCCTCCTCCAGGTAGCCGCGTACCCGCTCACCGCCCTGGAAGCCGGCGGCGTAGCGTCCCCGGACGGTGGTGGCCTCCAGGTCGGTCACCCCGTCGCGGCCCAGGCTCACCGCCTGGAGCACCTTCTCCTTCTCGGCCCGCACGGCCCCGGCCTCCATGCTGGTGGGCTCCTCCATGGCGGTAAGGGCCAGGAGCTGGAGGAGGTGGTTCTGGACGACGTCCCGGGCGGTGCCAATGCTGTCGTAGTAGCCGGCCCGGGTGCCGATACCGATGTCCTCGGCCATGGTGACCTGGACGTGGTCCACGTAGCGCTGGTCCCACAACGGCTCCAGCATGGTGTTGGCGAAGCGCAGCGCCAGGATGTTCTGGACGGTCTCCTTGCCCAGGTAGTGGTCCACCCGGAAGACGTCGTCAGGGCGCACGATACGCCCGACCAGGGCGTCCAGCTCGGCGGCGGAGGCGCGGTCGTGGCCGAAGGGCTTCTCGACCATGACCCGCCGCCAGGCCCCCGGCGCCTCCTCCACCAGCCCGCAGGCGGCCACCTGCTGGGTGACGGTCGGGAACCAGCCCGGTGGGATGGACAGGTAGAAGGCCCGGTTGCCGCCGGTACCGCGCCTGGCGTCGAGGTCCTCCACCACCTGGGTCAGGCGGGCGTAGGCGGCGGCGTCGTCGAAGGAGCCCAGGGTGACGAAGCGCATCCCGGCGGCCAGCTGCTCCCAGACGGCCGGGCGCCAGGGCGTGCGGGCCCCGGAGCGGACCGCCTGGGCCACGTAGGAGCGCATGGCCTCGTCGTCCCAGTCGCGCCGCCCCACCCCCACCAGGCAGAAGGCGGGGGAGAGCAGGCCGCGGCCGGCCAGGTCGTAGACGGCGGGCAGGAGCTTGCGCCTGGCCAGGTCCCCGGTGATGCCGAACATGACCAGGACGCAGGGGTCCGCGATACGCGGCAGACGCAGGTCACGGGAGTCGAGCAGGGGGTTGACACCCTGCGGTGCGGTGGCGGATATGGGCATGAGCCTTCCTAGGACGGGCGTCGGCCTGCCGGTACGGGCGGTCCCGCCCCACTGTACGGCCCCGGCCCCTCGCCCGCCGCCCGGCAGCGGGTGGAGGTGGCGCCACCCGGCAGCCGGTGGCGCCACCCGGGTACGGGTAGGCTCGCCGACGGCGGCACCCGTCAGCCCGGGGCCGGACCACCAGCCGCCCCGGCCTGAAGAAAGGCTCCTCATGAGCGAGACCACCAGCCTCACCCCCCAGCGCGAGAGCGCCGACATCGGCGTCGTGGGCCTGGGCGTCATGGGTGCCAACCTGGCTCGCAACCTGGCCCGCCACGGCCACGAGGTCGCCGTGTTCAACCGGACCACGGCACGCACCCAGCGCCTCATGGAGCGCTACGCCCAGGAGGGGACCTTCGTCCCGTCCGAGCGCCTCGCCGACTTCACCGCCTCCCTGCGCCGCCCGCGCGTGGCGGTCGTCATGGTCCAGGCCGGCGACGCCACCCAGGCCGTCATCGACCAGCTCGCCGACCTCCTGGAGCCGGGGGACATCGTCGTGGACGCGGGCAACACCCTCTACACCGACACCCGGCGCCGTGAGGCCGCCCTGCGGGAGCGCGGCCTGCACCTGGTGGGCATGGGCGTCTCCGGAGGCGAGGAGGGCGCCCTCCTGGGGCCCTCGATCATGCCCGGGGGGAGCGCGCACTCCTACGAGCGCCTCGGCCCGATCCTGGAGTCCGTCGCCGCCACCGCGGAGGACGGCACGCCCTGCGTGACCCACGTGGGGCCCGACGGCGCCGGGCACTTCGTCAAGATGGTCCACAACGGCATCGAGTACGCCGACATGCAGCTCATTGCCGAGGCCTACGACCTCCTGCGCCGGGTGGGCGGGCTGAGCGTGCCGGAGGTGGCCGGGGTCTTCCGCTCCTGGAGGGGCTCCGAGCTCGACTCCTACCTCATTGACGTCACCGCCGAGGTCCTGGAGAGGGTGGACCCGGCCACCGGCGAGCCCTTCGTGGACGTGGTGGTGGACGCCGCGGGCCAGAAGGGCACCGGCGCCTGGACCACCCAGACCGCCCTGGACCTGGGCGTGGCCGTGCCCGCCATCGGCGAGGCCGCCTTCGCCCGGGCCGTCTCCTCCCGCCCGGGGCCGCGCGCCGCCGTGCGCGCCGCCCGGATCGATCCCGGGACCACCAGCGTCCCCAGCCCCGCCGAGCGTGACACCTTCGTGGACGCCGTGCGCGCCGCCCTCTACGGCTCCAAGATCGCCGCCTACGCCCAGGGGTTCGACGAGATCGCCGCCGCCAGCGCGCGGTACGGCTGGGACGTGAGCCTGGGGGACATGGCCCGGATCTGGCGTGCCGGCTGCATTATCCGGGCCCGCTTCCTGGACGACATCACCCGCGCCTACCGCCAGGACCCCCACCTGGTCAGCCTGCTCACCGCCCCGGGCCTCCTCCAGGGCCTCCAGGCGTCCCTGCCGGCCTGGCGCGAGGTCGTGGCCACCGCCGCCAGGTCGGGCGTGCCCGCCCCGGCCTTCTGCGCCTCCCTGGCCTACGTGGACCAGCTGCGCTCACCCCGCCTGCCCGCCGCCCTCATCCAGGGCCAGCGCGACTTCTTCGGCTCGCACACCTACCACCGCGTGGACGACCCCGAGGGCGTCTACCACGTCCTGTGGGCCACGCCGGGGCGCGCCGAGGAGAGGTGGGACCGGTAGGGACCGGCCTCCTGCCGTCGCCTCGGCAGCCCGCCCTCTAGCATGGGCGCGTCAACGCGGCTCCCCGGGGCACCGGGGGAGCCCCACCCCTGCCGAACCGAGGCCCTCATGACCCTCTCCGTCCCGCCCGCACGCCTGACCAGCCCCACCAACCTGTCCCGCCAGGAGGCCCGGTGGCGCTCCGAGGTCGTCCACGTGACCGTCCTGGACGTGCACGTGGACGTCACCGGTGCCGTGGACGCGGGGACCACGGGCTTCCCCGTGAGCAGCACGCTGCACCTGGTGGCCCGCCAGGACGTGGAGGGCCTGTGGGCGGACTTCCTGGGGGAGTCGGTGGACCGCGTCGTGCTCGACGGCGCGGCGGTGCCCGTGGCCTGGGACGGCGCCCGGGTGGGGCTGCCCGCCCTGGCCGCGGGGGAGCACGAGGTGGTCGTCCAGGCCGTCGGCCGGTACTCCAACTCCGGGCAGGGCCTGCACCGCCTCACCGACCCGGTGGACGGGGCCACCTACCTCTACACCCACTTCGAGCCCTCCGACGCCCGCCGTGCCTGGCCGTGCCTGGACCAGCCCGACCTCAGGGCGCGCCTGAGGCTGACGGTGACCCACCCGGCGGGATGGACCGTCCTGGGCAACGGGACGGTGGCCACCACCCGGCAGGTCGGCGCCGCTGTCGTCTCCGGCCTGTCCGCCACCGAGCCGCTGCCCACCTACCTGACCGCCCTGGCGGCCGGGCCCTGGCACCGCGTGACCGGGACCTGGGTCCCCGCCGCGCCTACCGCCCCGGTGCCCCTGTCCTGGTCCTGCCGCTCCAGCCTGGCCGCCCACCTGGACGCCGACGAGCTCCTGGACCTCACCGGCCGGGGGCTGTCCCTGTACGAGCGCACCTACACCTACCCCTATCCGTGGGGCTCCTACGACTGCGTGCTGGTCCCGGAGTACAACATCGGGGCCATGGAGAACCCCGGCTGCGTCACCTTCTCGGAGGACGCCTACCTCTTCCGGGGGCCCGCCACGCGCGCCCAGCACGCGGGACGGGCCAACACCCTCCTGCACGAGATGTGCCACATGTGGTTCGGGGACCTGGTCACCCCGCGCTGGTGGGAGGACACCTGGCTCAAGGAGTCCTTCGCCGACTACACCGGCACCTGGGCCGAGGAGCAGCTGGGCTACGCCGAGGCGTGGGTGGCCTTCGCCTCCTCCCGCAAGCTGTGGGCCTACCAAGAGGACACCCGCCCCGACACCACCCACCCGGTGGTCGCCACCGTCCACGACGTCGAGGCCGCCCGCCAGGCCTTCGACGGCATCACCTACGCCAAGGGCGCCTCCGTCCTCAAGCAGCTGGTCGCCTACGTGGGCCAGGAGCGCTTCCTGGCGGCCGCGAACACGTGGTTCGCCGAGCACGCCTTCGGCAACGGGGAGCTGTCGGAGTTCCTGGAGACGCTCACGCACGCCTCCGGCCGGGACATGAGCGCCTGGGCCCACGCCTGGCTGCGGACCTCCGGCCCCTCCTACCTGAGCAGCACCACACAGGTGCACGACGCGCGGGTGGCCCGCCTCACCGTGCGCCAGGAGGGCGTGGACCTGTCCACCGGCCGGGACGTCCTGCGCCCGCACACCCTCGTGGTGGGCCTGTACTCCCTGGACCCCTCCGGGGCGCTGGTGCGCACCCACCGCCTGCCGGTGACCCTGACGGGGCGGGAGGCGGAGGTGGCCGGGGCGGTGGGCCTGGACGTCCCCGACCTGGTCCTGGTCAACGACGAGGACCTGACCTACGCCGTCGTCCGTCCCGACGCCCGCTCCCTGGCCACGGCCCGCACGCACCTGGCCGACCTGGCCGACCCCCTGGCCCGCTCCCTGCTGTGGTCCATGCTGCACAACCTGGTGCGTGACGGGCTCCTTGAGGCGGAGGCGTTCGTGGACACGGTCCTGCACCAGGCCGACGACACCACGGAGGCGGCCACCCTGGCGACCCTGCTGTCCCAGGCCCTCCAGGCGGCCACCCGCTACGCCGGGGGCGGCTCGGCCGCCCTGGTCGCCCGCCTGGTGGGGGACGACCAGGGCGGTGCCCCCGCCCGGGGAGGCTGGGGCCTGCTGCGTGCCTCCGCCCCGGGCTCCGACGCCCAGCTGGTGCGTGCCCGGGCCTGGCTGTCGGCCGCCGGGCAGGCGGGCCTGGCGGGGGAGGGGGCCGCGGTGGCCGGGCGCGTGCGCCGCCTAATGGAGGGCGCCCTGAGCGGGCTGGAGCTGACCGCCGACCTGCGCTGGCGGGCCCTGACGGCCCTGGCCCGCCTGGACGCGGTCACCGACGAGGAGCTCAGCGCCCAGCTGGAGGCCGACCCGGGGGCCCTGGGCGTCACCCGCCACCTCCAGGCCTCCTCCTCCCGCCCGCGCACGGAGGCCAAGGAGGCGGTCCTGGCCCGCCTGCTGGAGGACCGGACGCTGGGCAACGACCACGTGGACGCCCTGGTCGCGGCCTTTGGCGTGGACGCCCACCGCGGTCTCACGGCGCCCCTGACCACCCGCTACCTGGCGGCCCTGGAGGGGATCTGGTCCACACGGAGCCAGGAGATCGCCACCCGCCTGGTCACCGGGCTCTTCCCGGCCGCCGGGGACGCGGACGACCTCCGGGCGGTGCGGCGGTGGCTGGCGGACCACGAGCAGGCCCCGCCCGCGCTGCGTCGCCTGGTGCTGAGGTCCTATGATGACCTCGACCGGGCCGTCCGGGTGCGGGACGCGACCAGCCGGCGGAGCGCGGACGCCTAGCGGCGCTTCACTCCTGGCACACTCGTCCCACCCGCCCCGGTTTGCCAGGTATTGTGGTTCTGCCCGCGGCGCATCCCGTGCCGCCCGACCCAAGGAGACCAGATGTCGACGCCGATCGAGCCGGATCCCTCCTCGACCCAGGTCTTTGGGTTCCTCGACTTCGGCTCCTTCCTGGAGTCCATCGCCCCCGGGCTCTCCGCGCAGGACGCGGCCGCCGTCGCCGCCCTGCCCCCCGGTACCGCCCTGCTCCTGGTGCAGCAGGGGCCCACGACGGGGGCCCGTTTCCTCCTGGACTCAGCCGAGACCACCGTGGGACGCCACCCCCGTGCGGACATCTTCCTGGACGACGTCACCGTCTCGCGCAAGCACGCGATCTTCCTGGCCCGCCAGGGCGGTTTCGCGGTGCGTGACTCCGGCAGCCTCAACGGCACCTACGTCAACCGCGAACGGGTCGAGGAGGCGTTCCTCCACCCCGGTGACGAGGTCCAGATCGGCAAGTACCGGATGACGTACCACCCCGGTCCGCAGCGTCCCGTCGCCCGGTGAGCGCACTGGCCGCGCGGCGTCCTGGGAACGGGCGTGACGCCGCTGCCTCCGCGGTACCCACGAGCCAGCCCTGGCCTCGTGGTGCCTCGCGTGAGCCTGTCATGCGCATTAGCGAGGTCGTGGACCGCCTCAAGAAGGAGTTCCCGGCCCTGTCCATCTCCAAGGTGCGCTACCTGGAGAGCGAGGGCCTGATCTTCCCCCACCGGGTGGGCAACGGCTACCGCCGCTACTCGGTCGCCGACCTGGAGCGGCTGCGCTTCGCCCTGACGGCCCAGCGGGAGGAGTACCTTCCCCTGTCCGTCATCCGCGAGCGCCTGGCCAAGCTCGACTCCGGGCAGGACGCCCACGTGCCGGTGGCCCGGGTGGTGGCCTCCGACGGGGAGCTGCGTGGCAAGGGCCTGGACCTGGCGGCCCTGACGGCCCACACCGGTGCCACGGAGAAGGAGGTGGCCGAGCTCGTACGGGCCGGCCTGGTGACCCCTGACGCCCACGGCCGCTTCAGGCCCTCGGCGCTGCGTACCGTCGAGCTGGCCCTGGCGGTGAACCGCAAGGGCATCCCGCTGCGCAACCTGCGCGCGGTGCGTCGGGCCGCGGACCTGGAGGCGGACGCGATCGACCAGGCGGTGCAGCACACCCGCTCGCGCTCCACGGCCCGGGCGGAGGACGCCGCCTCCGAGCTGGCCGAGGCCCTGAGCGACCTCCACGCGGTCCTGCTGCACCGGGCGGTGGCCTCCCTGGGGTGAGGGCGTCGGCTCCGGGTGCCCCCAAGGGGCTCCGCTGGGAGCGTAGAGCCCCGGGATGCCGGGCGACACGCGGGCGTAGGTCACCTTCCGACCACACTTTGTGAACTAAGACACGTTGACGTTTGTCGCCTTTTTAACCTCTGGCTTCATTGCAGGGAAAAGTGGCTGTCCCAAGAGCAGATCTAGACCTCAAGTCGAGGTTGAGATAAGAGTGACCCGTGCAGGCGGCGCGCCCTTGCGACCGGCGTGCCCCCAGGCGGCCTAATGTGTTCTCTGTGGCTGGCGTAGACCACGCCGCACCGCACGCCCCCCGTGTGCGTCCCATGATTCATGACAGGAGCAGGCCCATGAGTGCTACCCGCGCGAGTCTCAACGCCGTGCCCCAGCGCGCCCAGGCCATGCTCTTCGGTGACCCGCTGCCCGACCTCGACGCCAACTCCGGGTACCGGGGGCCCATCGCCTGCCGCGTCGCCGGCATCACCTACCGTCAGCTCGACTACTGGGCCCGTACCGGCCTGGTCGAGCCCACGGTCAGGGGCGCCCGGGGCTCGGGCTCCCAGCGGCTCTACTCCTTCCGCGACATCCTGCTGCTCAAGGTCGTCAAGAGGCTCCTGGACACCGGCGTCTCGCTCCAGCAGATCCGCGTGGCCGTCAACGCCCTCCACGAGCGCGGCGTCGAGGACCTGACCGCCATTACCCTCATGAGCGACGGCGCCTCGGTCTACGAGTGCACCAGCGCCGACGAGGTCATCGACCTGGTCCAGGGCGGCCAGGGGGTCTTCGGGATCGCGGTGGGCCGGGTGTGGCAGGAGGTCGAGGGGACCCTGGCCGAGCTCCCCGTGGAGTACGCCGAGCCCGCCCCCGAGGTCGACGACGAGCTCGCCGCCCGCCGGGCGGCCAAGCGCCAGCGCGTGGCCTCCTAAGGCCACCGGCCAGCCGGTACGTTATAGGGACGGCGCCGCCCACCTCTTCGGTGGGGCGGCGCCGTCCCTTATACCCTCGGGGACTCAGGCGGTCCTGCGGCCCAGGACGTAGGAGCGGGAGTAGCCGTCACCCAGGTCGGTCAGGCTCACCTGGACCACCCCCGTGGAGTCGATCTCGTAGCGCTCCTCCATGTAGGGGCCGAAGCCGGCACGCTCCACCGGGACGTCGCGCAGGTCCTCCACCTCGCGCAGGGCGGGGTCGAAGGGGAAGAGGACGTCCTGGTAGGGGGCCAGCTCCCCGCGCGGCTCCCCGCGGTCGTCCACCCCGGCGCACTCCACGAAGCGGAACCAGCCGATATTGTGCACCGCCGGGTAGCGGCGGATGATGACGGTGCCCTCGGTCCCGTCCACCCGGGCCTGGACCGAGTCCTGGGTCAGGATGGCGTCGAAGGTGGTCCGCGCCCCGCCCTCGGCCTCACGGAAGACCCCGAAGCCGCGTGAGAGGCGGTCGGTGAGGTCGTAGCCGGAGTTCTGGTCGGCGGCAATGGCCAGGCCGATCGCGGTGGAGGCCCCCGGGTAGGGGGAGCGGTGCACGCGCCGCCCGAAGCGCTCCCGCAGCAGGCGGGGGACCAGGGGGAAGGCCGAGGCCCCGCCCACCAGGTAGATGCCGGCCACCTCCGTCAGGTCCGGGCGCCCGGAGTCCAGGCGGTCAATGAGGGGGGTGACCGTCTGGATGGAGCGTTCGATGAGGGGCCCGGTGGCCGCGTAGAGGTCGGGGACGGGCAGGACGACGTCCTGGCCCCGCAGTTCCACGAGGATGCGCCGGGACTGGGGGGAGAGCGACTCCTTGGCCCGGCAGCACTGGTCGAGCAGGTCGTCGCGCTCGGTGTTGCTCAGGGACTCCTCGGCCACGCCGGCGCGCTCCAGGACCAGCTGGGCCAGGATGAGGTCCACGTCGTCCCCGCCCAGGTCGGACAGGCCCCGGGAGGCCAGGACGTCGTGGGAGGTGCCGCGCACGTCCACCAGGGAGGTGTCGAAGGTGCCGCCGCCCAGGTCGTAGACCACCACGCGGGTCTTGCGCGAGGAGATCGTCCCGGACTTGCGGTGGGTGTACTCAAAGCCCGCGGCGCTGGGCTCGTTGAGCATGGCCACCACGGGGAACCCGGCGTCGCCGAAGGCCTGCAGGGTCAGGACGCGCTGGGCCCCGTAGGCGTGGGCCGGGACCGCGACCACCACCCGGGCGCGGTCGATGCCGACCCCCAGGGAGGCCTCCACCGCCGTGCGCAGCGTGCGCAGGTAGTCGGTGAGGATCTCCAGGACCGTGAAGGTCCGCCCGCCCAGCTCCACCGTGGTGGCGGGGGTGACCCTGGGTGAGGCCAGGACGCGCTTGAGGCTGCGCAGGAGCGGGGCGCCCTGGCGCGCCGCCGCCCGGGCCGCGAACCCGTGGACCAGTCCCTGGGGCGTGAGCGCGGTCAGGGAGGGTAGGTACTCCTGGGGGTCACCGGCGGTGTCGTTGAAGGTCAGGACCGGGTAGTTGCCGCGGTCGGCGCGGGCGACCACGGTGCGGGTCGTTCCCAGGTCGACGCCGATGTCGAGGACAGGCCCCTCCCGGTTCGCCCGGTCGGGGCCGGATGGGTGGGGCGTTGAGGTCGGGACTGGAGCAGCCATGGGGCGACCTTATCCGTGCCGAGGCGTAAAAGCCGGGAGCCTCCGGGCGCCCGTCGCGGCCCCGGCGTGTGGTGTTCGTCGGCAGGCGGCCGGGCCTGGGACGAAGGACCACGTGGCGCCGGGGAGGTGAACAGTTGGTGAACTGGCTTCGCTGCCGGGGCCCCGGCTGGTAACAATGACGTCAGGCCGCGCTCACGCGGCCACGGGCCACGGCCGGCGGACTGTCCGCCAGGCCGTCGGACCGCACTCTGGACTGGGATTGGTATGACTACAACCCTCTTCATCGTGGTCGTCGTCGTCGTCACGGCGCTGGTCTTCGACTTCACCAACGGCTTCCACGACTCCTCCAACGCCATGGCCACCGCGGTGGCCACCGGGGCCTTCACCCCCAGGCGCGCGGTGCTCGTCGCCGCCGTCCTCAACGTGGTCGGCGCCCTGCTGTCCACCGAGGTCGCCAAGACGATCTCCCACGGCATGTTCGACGACGCGCTCATCCAGGCCGCCCCGGAGATGGTCTTCGCCGGCCTGGCCGGGGCCATCCTGTGGAACCTGGCGACCTGGCTCTTCGGGCTGCCGTCCTCCTCCTCCCACGCCCTGTTCGGCGGTCTCATCGGGGCGGTCATCGTGGCCGCGGGCCTGGAGGGGGTCCACTGGGGCACCGTGGTCTCCAAGATCATCCTCCCCGCCCTCATCGCCCCCTGCGTAGCCGGCCTGGCCGCCGCCCTGGCCACCTTCCTGGCCTACCGCCTGGCGCGTCCCGAGGACCGCTACAGCCAGGGCATCTTCCGCTACGGCCAGCGCGTCTCGGCCTCCATGGTGGCCCTGTCCCACGGGACCTCCGACGGGCAGAAGACCATGGGCGTGATCACCCTGGTCCTGGTCGCGGCCGGGTACCAGGGGGCGGGCAGCTCCCCGCACTGGTGGGTCATCGCCGCGGCCGGGCTGGCCATCGGCCTGGGCACCTACTCCGGGGGCTGGCGCATTATGCGGACCATGGGCAAGGGCC
>ERZ772766.940-NODE-940-length-16379-cov-5.596055_pt1 | contig 16379 bp, 15 predicted proteins | sample MGYA00511379_ERZ772766 | MGnify/ENA primary metagenome ERZ772766 (study PRJEB29015, sample SAMEA2737895) | human oral metagenome | biome: human oral; feature: human-associated habitat; material: dental | place: China | collected 2116 ...
TGGACCCATTTCCTGACTCGGGAAATGGCCTCTCCCGAAGGTTGGACCCATTTCCGAGGCTCGAAAGTGACCTCTCCCGAAGGTTGGACCCATTTCCTGACTCGGGAAATGACCTCTCCCGAAGGTTGGACCCATTTCCGAGGCTCGGAAGGGGGATGGGCAAGGGGTAAAAAAGATCCCGGACATCGTGCTGACTTGCATTGCTGCCCGGGATCTTCGTGTCGTCATTCCGATCTCACTTTGGGTATGTGAGCATCTCAGGATCGTACGGCGATCTACACTTTCTGCATCCCGAGGATGTCCAGCGCGCGATCGAGAATGGCTGTGTCGTCGATCATGACGATGCCGCCATCAGGACCCGGCTCGATGTGCAGGCCGCAGCTCTTGCCGTCTTTGTAATTCTCACCACCGAAGTAGTTACGTACAGTCTCAACCGTCACGCCGAGATCTTCAGCGATGCGATGAATGGTACCATCAGGCAGACGGTCCTTGATTGACCGGAGCTCATTGAATGTGATTGTCCTTGTCATGGTTCGTTTCTGTTTTTATTAATCAATACTTGAATGAAATAACGGCCCGAAAATAGGGGCTATAATGGTTCTGGGCAAATCCCCCGACGGCTATTTGTCTTGCAGTCGGTTCAGGATCTCTCGAATCTTCTCGTAAGTGGTCAGTCGCGTAGGCACAAGGGGCAGTCGTAAGCGATTCTCAATGAAGCCCATCATGTTGAGCATACTCTTGACACCGGCAGGATTACCGTCGACGAAAAGCAGGTCGAATAGCTCCATGAAACGCGAATGAATGACGCGCGCGTTGTCATAATCGCCTTCGAGGGCCAAACGCACCATGCGACTGAATTCGCGCGGGAAGGCGTTTCCGATGACGGAGATGACGCCCACGGCACCAAGTGCAATAAGAGGATAGGTGATGCCGTCGTCACCGGAAATGACTTGGAAGTCGGCCGGCTTGTTTTTGATGATGTCGTTCATCTGTTTGATGTTCCCCGAGGCCTCCTTGACGGCGACGATGTTGCGAAAGGTGCGGGCCAAGCGTAGGGTCGTCTCGGCGGTCATATTGGTACCCGTGCGTCCGGGGACGTTATAGAGGATCACGGGGCGCGTAGTGGCTTCGGCGATGGCTTCGTAGTGGCGGAAGATGCCTTCCTGCGAAGGCTTATTGTAGTAGGGGACGACGGAAAGGATGGCGTCCACGTCCTGTAAGTCGGCCTGTCGGAGCGTATCGACAACGGCGCGTGTGCAGTTGCCACCCACGCCAAGGACGACGGGCACGCGTCGGCGCACTTGCGTCACGACCAGCCGCTTGATCTCCGCCTTTTCCGTCTCGGTCAGGGTGGGCGTCTCAGCCGTGGTGCCGAGCACGACGAGATAGTCCGTGCCATTCTGCACCTGATATTCCACCAGCTTCACGAGCGCCTCATAATCCACACTGCCGTCCGCCTTGAATGGCGTCACCAGTGCGATCCCCATGCCTTTCAAATCAATCAGAGCCATGCCTTCTACGGTCTTTCAGTCCTTAGTTCATCCGGCCGATTTTGCCGATCGAATGGCCTCGAGGTAGGTCATAATGTGGCGGAAGAGGAAGGGGATGTCGTGCACATCGTCTTTCATAACGATGGAGAGGTCGAAGAGATCCATCCCCTGCTCGCGCTTGGCCCCGACCTTAAAGGCCGATGGGTGTTGGAGCATCAGGTAGCGCATGACGGGCACCTCCTCGCTCGTCAGGTCGAGCAGCAAGTCGACCGTGAGGTTGTTGAGCTGCGTACGCATGTTCTTGTCCGGGAAGCCCCACATGTCCACGTCCTTCCCCTCCTCGACGGGCAGGAAGGCGTAATCCCAGATCGGGGTGTCCTCGTCCTTGCGGGTGTAGACGCAGACGTGCACCGTCTTGCCCTTTTTCTTCAATGTATCAATGCACGGCTCGATGGCTTTCCAGTCGCGGGCCTCACACATGATGAGGACGTAGCGGATATCGTCCATCGAGCGATAGCAGTGCTCGCGTGTCGTGGCGTTCTTGGCCAGCGACCTTATTTTCTTGTTCAAAAAGTGTGTTGTAAGAATCATACCCCTATCAGTTTTAAGAATTCGTCTTCGTTGAGGAGTTTCACCCCTAATTTTTCGGCCTTAGCCAGTTTGGCCGGGCCCATATTTTCGCCTGCCAGCAGATAGTCCGTCTTGCCAGAGATGGCGGAGGCGTTCCGTCCGCCGTGACGCTCGATCATCGTCTTGTACTCGTCGCGCGAATGGCGGGCGAAGGTGCCACTGATCACGAACGTGAGCCCCTTCAGCTCGTCCGACCGACTGCCGGCCTCGGCCGATTCGTCCAGCGCCATTTGTAGGCCGTGCGCCTTGAGGCGCTCGACCATCGTCCGGTTCCGTTCGTCAGCAAAGAAGTCCACCACACTGCGGGCGATCTTTTCGCCGATCTCGTCCGTCTGCATCAGCACCTCGACCGTGGCCTCTGCCAACGCGTCGATCGAGGGATGCGCGTAGGCCAACTTGGCCGCCACGCTCTCACCCACGCCGCGTATCCCGAGTCCGAACAGCACCCGCGCGTAAGGCACTTGCAACGATGCCACGAGACTGTCGCGATAGTTCTTCGCGCTCTTCTCGGCGAAGCGCTCGAGGCGCATCAGGTCGGCCGGAGTTACGTCGTACAGGTCCGAGGCGTCGCGTACGAGGCCGGCGTCATAAAGCGCTTCGACCGTCTCGGGGCCGATGTTGATGTTCATGGCCCGACGGCTGACAAAGTGCACGATCCGACCCTTCACCTGCGGCGGGCAACCCCACTCGTTCGGGCAGTAATGCGCCGCCTCACCCTCCACGCGCACCAACGGTGTACCGCACTCGGGACACTCGCTGATGAACGCAACCGGTGCGCCATCCATCGGCTCCGACCGATCCACCCCGACGATCTTCGGAATGATCTCGCCCCCCTTCTCCACATACACGCGGCAGCCGAGATGCAGGTCAAGCCCCTCCATGATGCCGGCGTTATGCAGCGAGGCACGACGGACGGTGGTCCCGGCCAGCAGCACCGGCTCGAGGTTAGCCACCGGCGTCACCACGCCCGTGCGGCCCACCTGATAGTCGACCGAAACGAGGCGCGTCTCGGCCCGCTCGGCCTGAAACTTATACGCGATGGCCCACCGCGGACTCTTCGCCGTAGCTCCCAGCGCGCGCTGCTGCCGAAGGGCGTTTACCTTGAGCACGATGCCGTCCGTAGCGACGGGCAGACGGTGGCGCTCGGTGTCCCAATGCGCAATGTAAGCCATGATTTCCTCCGGCGTGTGGCAGACACGCATCGCGTCGGACGTTTTGAATCCCCACCGGCGTGCGGCTTGCAAATTGTCGTAATGATTGTCGGCGGGCAGGCCGTCGCCTAACATATAATATAGGTAAGCGTCGAGGCGCCGCAAAGCCACCACACGCGGGTTCTGGAGCTTCAGTGTGCCCGAAGCGGCGTTACGCGGATTGGCAAAGAGGGGCTCCTCCTGCGCCTCACGCTCTCGATTGAGGCGCTCGAACTCGGCCCACGGCAGGAGCACCTCGCCACGCATCTCAAGCCGCTCCGGCCATCCCTCGCCACGCAGTCGGAGGGGGATGGTGCGGATGGTGCGCACATTGGCCGTCACGTCGTCGCCACGCACGCCATCGCCGCGTGTCACGGCCTCGGTCAGCTGCCCGTGTTCATAAATGAGCGAGATGGATGTGCCGTCATACTTCAGCTCGGCCACCACCTCGAAGGGCTCGCCGAGCGTCCGAGCGACGCGGTCGTAAAACTCCCGCACCTCGTCTTCGGAATACGTATTGCCCAGCGAAAGCATAGGGTATTGGTGCTCCACCTGCGTGAAGCCCTCCGTGAGGTCGCTGCCGACGCGCTGCGTAGGCGAATTGGGGTCGGCCAGCTCCGGGTGCGCAGCCTCGAGCTGTTGCAGCTTGCGCATCATCTCGTCATACGTATGATCGGAGATAATGGGCGCGGAAAGCACGTAGTAGGCATGGTTATGCTCATCCAGCGCCTCCCGCAGCCTCTCGATCCTGTTTTTTATGTCGTTCATTTACTCTAAAAAACCTTTGTCGGACGCAAAAGTAAACAGCCGGCCGAAATCTTTATCGGGCCTCTGCCCTGCAGCAATCCCTCTCCGCTCCCCCGAGGTCGCCTTTCGCGCACCACGATACCATCCTCAAAGCGCAACAGTTTGGGAAGCCAAACAGGGCCCCTGCCGGGGCTGGGAAGCTTGGCCGGGTACCAGGATAGACTTCCTCGGCCTCGGCAGAGGCCTGCGCGAAGCTAAACAGGTACCTATTTGGTTCACTCCTGCTTGCGCGAGAGTAAACAGGTGCCTGTTTGGGGCCACGCAGTCTGCGCGAGAGTAAACAGGCGCCTGTTTGGGGCCACGCAGTCTGCGCGAGAGTAAACAGGCGCCTGTTTGAGTCACTCCAGTCTGCGCAAGAGTAAACAGGCACCTGTTTGGTTCACTCCAGCCGGCGCGAAGCTAAACAGGCGCCTGACCGGGGTTGGGAAGCTCGGCCGGGTACCAGAATAAACTTCCTCGGCCTCGGCAGAGGCCTCATCTATCCAAAAAGCCCCCTCGAATTATCGTCTATCTTTGCCCGCCTAACACCCGATAATGTGATGAATAAACAGTTACGGCTAAAAGACAAAGCCTTCGAGCTTTATATCCCGGAACGGGAAATTGTGGCGGCCATCGATCGCATGGCCGGAGAAATTCGCCGCGATATGGAGGGGCGAGACCCGCTTTATGTGGGCATCCTCAACGGCGCTTTCATGTTTGTATCTGAATTGGTAAGCCGGCTCTCGCCCGAGTCGGAGCTGACGTTTGCCGCCTATTCTTCCTATCACGGCACCAAGTCCGACGGCATCGTCCGCGAGCTGCTGCCCATACGGAGCAACGCCTCTGACCGCCCGATCGTCCTCCTGGAGGACATTATCGACACGGGCCTGACCATGCAATACGTCACCCGCCGACTGCGAGAAGAGGGTGTCCGCGATGTACGCCTGGCCACCATGCTGCTCAAACCCGGATCGCTACAGTGTGACCTCCGCCCGGATTACGTGGGCATGGAGATCGACAACGACTTTATCGTCGGCTTCGGGCTCGATTACGACGGGCGCGGACGCACGGCCAGAGACATCTATAAAATCGTAGAAAACTAACCTCATATACACTACCGCACTATGTTCAATATCGTAATATTCGGTGCCCCCGGCTCAGGCAAAGGGACACAAAGCAAAATGATCGTCGAGCGTTACGGGTTCGACTACATCTCCACCGGCGACATGCTACGCCAGGCCATCCGTCAGGGCAACGAGCTGGGCAAAACAGCTAAGGAATACATCGACCGTGGGCAACTCGTGCCCGACGACCTGATCGTTCGTCTCATCGCAGACTTTTTGGACGACAAACGCGGATCGAAAGGCGTCATCTTCGACGGATTCCCCCGCACCATCAAGCAGGCCGAGGCGCTGAAGACCATGCTCAACGAACGCGGCACAGACATCCATATCCTGCTCGACCTGCAGGTGGAGGACGATGAGCTGGTCGCTCGACTCCTGGAGCGCGGCAAGATCTCTGGCCGCTCAGACGACAATCCGGAAACGATCAAGGCTCGACTCGATGTCTATCATACGCAGACCGCCCCACTGGCTACCTATTATATAGGCGAAGGGAAGCACGTCGCCATCAAGGGCATCGGACAAATCGAGGACATTTTTGAGCGCATCGCCGAGGCCATCGATCGGGCCAAGGACAGATAACACGCCCCCAAGCGAATGGCTGAATCGAATTTCGTTGACTACGTAAAGATCTACTGCCGCTCGGGCAAGGGCGGCGCCGGATCGGCCCACTTCCGCCGCGAGAAGTACATCCCGCGCGGAGGGCCTGACGGCGGCGACGGCGGACGCGGCGGACACGTCTATCTGCGCGGCAACCGGAACTATTGGACGCTGCTGCACCTCAAGTTTGAACGCCACGTGGTGGCCACCTCCGGCCGTAGCGGCGGCGCCAAACGCAGCACCGGGCGCGACGGCGAGGATCGCATCATCGAGGTGCCCTGCGGCACGGTGGCCTTCGACGCCGACACGGGCGAATACCTCTGCGACGTCACCGAGGATGGGCAGCAGGTGATGCTGCTCAAAGGCGGACGCGGCGGTGCTGGCAACACCCATTTCAAGACGGCTACGAATCAGGCGCCGCGCTACGCTCAGCCGGGCGAGCCAGCCCAAGAGCGTAAGGTGGTGCTGCAACTCAAACTCTTGGCCGACGTCGGGCTGGTGGGCTTCCCCAATGCAGGCAAATCGACGTTGCTGTCGGTCGTCTCAGCCGCCAAGCCGAAGATCGCCGACTATCCCTTCACCACGCTGGAGCCTAACCTGGGCATCGTCAGCTGGCGCGACAATCGCTCGTTCGTCATGGCCGACATCCCGGGGATTATCGAGGGCGCCAGCGACGGCCGCGGACTCGGGCTGCGCTTCCTCCGCCACATTGAACGCAACGCATTGCTGCTGTTCATGGTGCCTGCCGATGCGGACGACATCCGTAAGGAGTACGAGATCTTACTGCGTGAGCTGGAGCGCTACAACCCGGAGCTGATGGGCAAGAGTCGCATACTGGCCATCACCAAAAGCGACCTCCTCGACGAGGAGCTGACCGAGGCGCTGTCGGCCGACTTGCCCGACGATCTGCCCTGTCGCTTCATCTCGTCCGTCACGGGGCAGGGCATCACCGAGCTGAAGGACCTGCTCTGGCAGGAGCTGAACCGCGAGACCTTCCACGACGCCGACGCCATCGTCCACCGCGCCATGGATATGAGCCTCATGGCCGACGACGACGAAGCGTGGGATATCCCGCCCGAAGAGGACGCCGACGACGCTGAGGCCGACCTCGAGTTCGATTGGGAAGAAGAATAAGCCGCGGCCAACCGTAACATATACCGCAAGCGAAGAATGCCGGGTACATGTGGGAGAGAGTTTCCATCGTGTACCCGGCTTTTTTTATAGTCGGCGACCATTCACAGCAGGTCGGCGCCTTGCACTCGCTCTGCAGCCTCACGGCGGATGGCCCGCCGCACGTCCTCAAAGGCGGTGCGATCGGGATAGTACGTCATCGTGCCGCAGCGAAGCCAGGAGAGCGTGTCGGCGTAACTCAGCAGGTGATCCAGATCGTGCGAGGTCACGAAGACGGTCTGCCCCCGCCGCCGATACTCCGTGAGTAGGGCCGTGACGAAGGTCGAGGAGCGGAAGTCGAGGCCGTTGAATGGCTCGTCAAGCAACGCCAGCTCCGTGCGCCCCATGCGACACACGCCCGTGCCAACGGCGACAAACACGCCTACCGCCCATCCCGCGACCGACGCCTCATGAGGCAGCTCCGCCCGATGCAATCCGTAACCGACGGCTACGGCAATGGCCGCAAAGAGCATCTTGGCCACCACAGGCAGCGCACCGAACAGCCGCGCCACGGATCGCAATCGCAGCCCGAGGTAGAGGCGGTAAGCCGTGAGGACGCGTTTCACAGGCTGAGGCTATACACGTAGAGTATCAACGACACCACCGAATTATTCGCCGCATGAAACAGCCACGACGGTACGATGCTATTGCTCCTCACCGTCACATAGGCTCCGAACAGTCCGAAGACCACCTTGGGCACAATCGGCAACAGGTTGATCACTGCAAAATGGTCTTGATTCATCAGATGTAAGCAACCAAAGGCGATCGAGGAGGCATAGATCAACACACGCTTATGTCGGCCAATCAAGCCCAGCGTCCAATCGCGGGCTTTCCTGTTTACCAACATCGATCCGAGCCACAGCGCCACCAGTAGCATCAACGGATAGCGCAACCACGGCAGCTGTCCGTACCAACTTTCTCCGAGCGAATCGAGAAGAACGAGTATGGGCAGGGCGGCTATCACCACGTATTTCTTTTTGTGGAAAAGCAGGAAGCCTCGAAAGCCCAGCTCCTCAACTAAGGGGGTCAGCAGGATGTACCGCAGCTGCATCTCCGGGGTGAGCACCGCAAGCTCCGACGCATCGATCATTGGTTTTTGGGTAATCCACCCCTTCGAAAACACACACAGAATATTCAGCAACAGGAGCACGGCAAACAGCCCGAGCGTCCCCCAGCGGTAAATGGTAGCACCCGCCGCATGCGGGTCTTTCAAAAACAGCAGGAAGTCCTGCCACACACTCCGCGCTACCGTCGGATTCAGTTGTTCATTATTCCTCATCCCTTTTTTGTTTGGGTTTAGTGGTCGCAAAAAAACAACACCGGAGCCAAACGTTGCGCTGGGGACTCGCACGCCGTGCAAAGCCCAAAACTCACCGGGTTTTACTACTCGCACGCCGTGCAAAGCCCGAAACTCGCCGGGTTTTACTACTCGCACGCCGTGCAAAGCCCCAAACTCGCCGGGTTTTACTACTCGCACGCCGTGCAAAGCCCCAAACTCACCGGGTTTTACTACTCGCACGCCGTGCAAGGGCCAAAACTCGCCGGGTTTTACTACTTGCACGCCGTGCAAGGCCCCAAACTCGCCGGGTTTTGCTTCTCGCATGCCGTGCAAGCCCAAAACTCACCGAGTTTTGCTACTTGCATGCCGTGCAAGGCCCAAAAGGCGCCAGGGGCACCGGCCAAGTTTGCAGGCTACACAGGATAACCCACCCGAGTTTTGCTACTCGCATGCCAAGCAAGGGCAAAATGGGATCATCGAGAGAAATGGTTGCCCGTAAAGATCTATCGCTGACATGAATCATGGCACGGGCTTTGTAATCCTCCCGGGCGCACTGCGATGACATATACCTATATAATAGGTCGACGCTCCGGCCGTGATCGGGGCGCGGCGTTATCTTTGCCAGCCATTTTTACAGGAAAGAAAAGAACAGGATGAGTAAGAAAGCAAGAGAGAGGTTATACATGTCGGACACGCACGACATAGACGAATCAATGGGCGCTGTGATGCCCATACTGATGGATTGCGATAAGGATGAAGATTTCTCGGAAGGTATGGACAAGGTGGGCGAGACGCTCCCCATCCTGCCGCTACGCAACATGGTGCTCTTCCCCGGCGTGGCCATGCCCATCTTCGTGGGGCGGCCGAAGTCGATGCGCCTGATCCGAGAGGCTTCACAGCGGAAGATCTTAGTCGGTGTCGTCTGCCAAAAAAACGAGGAGGTGGAGGAGCCCGGCCTGGACGACCTCTACCCGATCGGCACCGTGGCCGAAGTGTTGCGTGTGCTGGAGATGCCCGACGGATCGACGACGGCCATCCTGCAGGGACGCAAACGCATGGCCCTGCACAGCTTGGTCGACACGGAGCCTTACCTCAACGGCGCCATCTCGCTGCTCGACGATCAGCCCGCGGGCAAGGACGACCGCGAGTATGAAGCCCTCATCTCTACCATCAAGGATCTCACGATAAAGATGATCGAAGCGGCCGGCGATCCGCCTCGCGAGCTGGTCTTCTCCATCCGCAACATGCAGAACACGATGTACATGCTCGGCTTCGCCTGCTGCCACATCGTGGCTAACCCGGACGAGAAGCAGGAGCTGCTGGCCATCGACGACGTGAAGAACCGTGCCTACCGCCTCCTTTTCATCCTCAACCGCGAATATCAGCTGATCGAGCTCAAGGCGTCGATCCAAATGAAGACGCATGAGGACATCAACAAGCAGCAGAAGGAGTATTTCCTGCAGCAGCAGATGAAGGCCATTCAGGAGGAGCTGGGCGGCAGCATGAACGACATCGAGATCCGCGAACTGCGCGCGCAGGCCAAGAAGAAAAAGTGGCCCAAGGAGGTCGGCGAGACGTTCGAAAAGGAGCTGGCCAAGCTGGAGCGCATCCACCCACAGTCGCCCGACTACTCCATCCAGTCGCAATACGTGCAGACGATCGTCGGCCTGCCGTGGGGCACGTACAGCCGCGACAACTTCAGCCTGCCGCACGCCCAACGCGTCCTCGACCGCGATCATTACGGCATGGAGAAGGTCAAGGAGCGCATCATCGAACATCTGGCTGTGCTCAAGCTCAAGCGCGACCTGCGCTCGCCCATCCTCTGCCTCTACGGCCCTCCGGGCGTCGGCAAGACGTCGCTCGGACGATCCGTGGCCGAAGCGCTGGGACGCAAATACGTGCGCGTCTCGCTGGGCGGCCTGCACGACGAGGCCGAGATCCGAGGCCACCGACGCACCTACATCGGCGCTATGATGGGCCGCATCCTGCAAAACCTGCAAAAGGCGGGCACGTCGAACCCCGTCTTCGTGCTCGACGAGGTGGACAAGGTGGGCAGCGACTTTAAGGGCGACCCGGCATCGGCTCTCCTCGAAGTGCTCGACCCGGAGCAGAACACCACCTTCCACGACAACTACCTCGACATCGATTACGACCTGAGCAAGATCCTCTTCATCGCCACGGCCAACAACCTGAACACGATCTCGCAGCCTCTGCTCGACCGCATGGAGCTGATCGAGGTCAGCGGCTACATCCTGGAGGAGAAGATCGAGATCGCCATGCGTCACCTGATCCCCAAACAGATGGAGGCACACGGCATCACGAAGGGCACCGTGCGCTTCCACCGAAACACGGTGCGCGCCATCATCGACTCCTACACGCGGGAGAGCGGCGTCAGGGCGTTGGAGAAGAAGATCGCCAAGATCATGCGGCGGTTGGCGCGCAAGATCGCCTCGGACGAGGCCGTGCCGGCGGTGCTCAAGGTGGACCACCTCCGGGAGTATCTCGGGCCGGTGGAGTACACCCGCGACAAGTATCAAGACAACCGTTACGCGGGCGTCGTCACGGGGTTGGCCTGGACGGCCGTCGGGGGCGAGATCCTCTTCGTGGAGTCGAGCCTGAGCCGCGGCAAGAGCGCCAAGCTGACCATCACGGGCAACCTGGGCGACGTGATGAAGGAGTCGGCCATCTTGGCCCTGGAATACGTCCACTCGCACGCCGCGCAGCTCGGCATCGAGGAGTCGCTGTTTGAGAATTGGAACGTGCACATCCACGTGCCCGAGGGCGCCATCCCGAAAGACGGCCCGAGCGCGGGAATCACCATGGTGACGTCGCTCGTCTCCACCTTCACGCGCCGCAAGGTGAAGAGCAACCTGGCCATGACGGGCGAGATCACGCTCCGCGGCAAGGTGCTCCCCGTGGGCGGAATCAAGGAGAAGATCCTTGCAGCCAAGCGGGCCGGCATCCGCGAGATCGTGCTCTGCGAGGAGAATCGCAAAGATGTAGAGGAGATCAACCAGACGTACGTCGAGGGCTTGACGTTCCACTACGTGGCCGACATCATGCAAGTGATCGACACGGCGCTGCTCGACGAGAAAGTGAAGGATTGATCAGGGTTTTCAGCCCCCTCCGCACTTTTGGAAATGTCTGCGGAACTTCCGCAGGTATTTCCAAAACCTCTTCGGACACAAAAAAATCTCCGGGAGAGCCATTCATCGGTGCTCTCTCGGAGATTTTTTGGTTTCACGGGGTAAGAATATGCCATACGCGCCCCGACCTTTCCTGTACTCGGTAAACTCTAGGGGGGCGGGGGCATTCCTGATGCCCGTCCGGGGGACTTACATCCCCTGCCGCTTGGCTTCGTCCCAGATGGCGTCCATCTCGGCCAGCGTCATGTCCTTGAGCGAGCGGCCGCGGCGGATGGTCTGCGCCTCGAGATAGTCGAAGCGACGGCGAAACTTGGCGTTCGTGCGCTCCAGCGCGTTGTCCGGGTTGATGCCGTAGAGGCGCGCGGCGTTGATGACGCTGAAGAGGAAGTCGCCCATCTCCGCCTCTGAGGCGTCGGCGTCAGCACGATCCAGCTCGGCACGCAGCTCGCCCAGCTCCTCGCAGACCTTATCCCACACCTGCTCGCGACGCTCCCAATCGAAGCCCACGTTGCGCGCCTTGTCCTGCATGCGGTAGGCCTTGATGAGCGCGGGCAGCGACGTCGGCACACCGTCCAGCACGGTGCGGTTGCCGTCCTTTTCCTTCAGCTTCAGCTGCTCCCAGTTCTGCTCCACGCGGCTCGTGCTGCCCTGGACGTCGGTCGTGCCGTAGACGTGCGGATGGCGATAGATCAGCTTCTCGCAGAGGGCGTCGCAGACGTCCTTGATGTCGTACTCGCCTTTCTCCTGGCCGATCTTGGCGTAAAAAACGATGTGGAGCAGCAGGTCGCCCAGCTCCTTTTTGATCTCCTCGGGGTGATCTTTGAGGATGGCCTCGCTCAGTTCGAAGGTCTCCTCGATGGTGTTTGTGCGGAGGCTCTCGCGCGTCTGCACGCGGTCCCAAGGGCATTTCTCCCGCAGGTCGTCCATGATGTCGAGCAGTCGGCCGAAGGCCTCCATCTTTTCTTCTTTCGTATGCATAATAGAGGGTAGAGGATAGAGGGTAGAGGGTAGAGGCATCCAAATTCTTTCCTCTACCCTCTCTCTGATTATTTATTCGTTGTTCGTTTCGCCTTGTTGTTTGTACCGCGTCAAGCCGTCCTCAAGGAAGCGGACGTACTTCGAGGCATCCTCATCGAAGGCGTACGACGGGGCGAGCGGCCGACCCTCATTGTCGAGGATCACGTAGAAAGGCTGCGCGTTGGCGCCAAACTTCGAGCGTTGCAGGTAGCTCCACTTATCGCCGATCGTTTTCAGTCGGCGCTCCTTCTCGTTTTCCGTGATGGTGAGCGCTTCGGGCAGCTTCGTCTTGTCGTCCACCATGAGGGTGATCAAGACGTATTTCTCTTCGAGCAACTTCTTCACGCGGGCATCCGTCCATACGGCCGCCTCCATCTTCCGACAGTTCACGCAGCCGTAGCCCGAGAAGTCGATCAGCACCGGCTTCTTCACGCGTTTGGCGTAAGCCATACCCGCCTCGTAATCTTCAAACACAGCGTGCACCTCATCCTTATACAGGTTGAAGTCTTGCGTGTAGAGCGGCGGAGCAAAGGCGCTGACAGCCTTCAGCGGCGCGCCCCAGAGGCCGGGGATCATGTAGACGGAAAAGGCAAGCGAGACGATGGCCATGAAGAGCCGCGGCACAGACACGTGGCGCAACTCGCTGTCGTGGCTAAAGCGGATCTTGCCCAAGAGGTAGAACCCGAGCAGGGCGAAGATGACGATCCACAGCACGAGGAACACCTCACGGTCGAGTAACCGCCAACCGTAAGCCAGGTCGGCCACGGAGAGGAACTTCAGCGCCAGTGCCAGTTCCAGGAAGCCCAGCACCACCTTCACCGAGTTCAACCAGCCGCCCGACTTGGGCATGTTTTGCAGCATGTTCGGGAAGATGGCAAACAGCGCGAAGGGGATGGCCAGCGCCAGTGCGAAGCCAAACATCCCGACGGCCGGCCCGATCGTCTTGCCCTGCGAGGCAGCCTCGACGAGCAGTGTGCCAATGATCGGTCCCGTGCACGAGAACGACACAAGCGCCAGCGTAAAGGCCATGAAGAAGATGCTCAGGATGCCCGACGTAGAGTCCGCCTTGCTATCCATGCGGTTCGTCCACGACGCCGGCAGCACCAGCTCGAACGCCCCGAAGAACGACACGGCAAACAGCACCAGCAGCGCGAAGAAGAGGATGTTGAACACCGCGTTCGTAGACAAGTCGTTCAGCGCACTCGCCCCGAACACACCCGTGATGAGCAGCCCCATCGCTACGTAGATAATGATGATCGAGGCACCGTAGATCAGCGCGTCGGCGATGGCTTTCCGGCGACTCTTGTTGCGCTTGAGGAAGAAGCTAACCGTCATCGGAATCATCGGCCATACGCACGGCGTCAGCAGTGCCAACAGTCCGCCCGCGAGGCCGGCCAAGAAGATGTAGATCCACGACGTATCCGAGGCCGACACGGTCGCGTCGCCGAAGGACTTCAGGTTGTCAATCACCGGCGTCCACCATTCCGGGCGATCCGTCAGCATCCCCTTGGGCGTCGTCGACTGCGATCCGCCTGATGCGCTCCCCTCGGAACTGTCCGCGCTCGTGACGTCGGATGAGGCATCGTCCGTGGCCGTGTCGGCGTTGTCCACATCCGAGCCAGCGTCCGTGCTGCCATCCGTCGCAGAGGGTTCGGCTGCCTGCTTGGTGCGCGCCACATGTTTACGATCGAAAGTGAACGACTCCGTCTCAGGCGGCAGGCACGACTCGTCGTTGCACGCCATAAACTCCACTTCGCCCACCATCTTGAACGCCTTCGGGTCGGTCACACGGATCTTCTGCGTGAACGTCACCGAGTTGGAGTACCACCGCAACTCAAGGCCCGGGTACGACACCTCGTCGCGCGTTACGGTCGGACGCACCGAGGCCGTGGGCTTGCCCACCAGCTCGGCACCCTTCAGCTTTTCGTATTTGATCGACGTGGAGATCGGCCCGCCCTTGGGCAGATTCATGTCATAAATATGCCACCCCCGATTGATTGTAGCCGTGAAGGTCAACGTCTTCTCAGCCTCCTCGGAGTCTTCCAAATTGATTTTCCACTTCACCGGCGTCAGGATCTGTGCCTGCACCGATGCTGCGATAAGCATTAACAGTCCGAACCAGCGGACACTTCGTTTTATCTTTTCCATGCGATGAATGAATGTGTTTGTTTTTCCGGGGCACAAAACTAAACGTTTCGTTTTCACACAAAAATGCGCCGGAAAGGTGTGGAATCGAAATCCCTCCTACCCTCCGGCGCACATTCCCATGCGTAGCGCTGTGCGCGCTTTACTCCAGACCGGCCTTAAATCTTACCGACCAAGTCGATGCTCGGCTTGAGCGTCTTGTTGCCCTTCTTCCAGTTTGCGGGGCACACCTCGCCGTCGTGTCCGGCAACGAACTGCGCAGCCTCGACCTTGCGGAAGAGCTCCTCGGCGTTACGACCGATGCTGTTGTCTTGGATCTCGGCCACCTTGATTTGGCCTTCGGGATTCACCACGAACGTGCCGCGGTAAGCCATGCCCGACTCCTCGATCATCACGCCGAAAGCGCGTGAGAGGGCGCCGGTCGTGTCGGCCAGCATCGGGTAGGTGATCTGACGGATGCTATCCGATGCGTCGTGCCATGCCTTGTGAACAAAGTGTGAGTCTGTGCTCACGGCGTACACCTCTACGCCAGCGACCTTGAAGTCGTTGTACTTGTTCTGCAGGTCGAGCAGCTCGGTGGGGCACACGAACGAGAAGTCGGCGGGATAGAAAAAGAATACGACCCACTTGCCTTCGATGTCCTTGTTCGTCACTGTTTTGAACTCTCCGTTATGGAATGCCTGAACCTTAAATTCAGGTACTTGCTGATTGATGATAGGTAGCATGAAATATGACTGTTTTGATGATGTTTTACTTGTGGAAATTGTAACCGTTACAAATCCGATGCAAATGTAAGCGCATTTCTCAATTCCGCAATATTGGGATTGCAAAATCGAAGCCGCAAAGTCCTCTCGAGAAGTGGGCGAAAGGAATAAAGAAATGAGATCTGATGCCGGAAGTCGGGGTGACGCCATTGTTTTCAAGAGATGGCCTCACGCGATCGTCTGCGAGGCCTTTTTCGAGTGGAGAAGCATTCATCGCCTATCGAACGAACAAATTATCCCTGAGAGAGAGCTTCGATTCATGCTCCGCGGAGCTATTTCTCATCCGAGATCCCTTCTCGGCCTTCAAATGGAGGGTAGAATCAATCGAGGAGGGAATGTCGGGAAGTATTTTCAGTTCTTCGTGCTATCACATAAAGATGTTCCATATATAATACACATTTCCCTGCATGCACATAAATATCTACATCATGCATTCTATACATACTTCATACACATAATCCTCTATTCATTGTTTACACATGAATCTGCCTACACAGGAATAGAAACAACTATTCCATTTGATTTTCGTGCATACATATTAAGTAGCATATACCCTACCATTCTATTCCTGCGTACAGGTAAGCGTTTGTATGATTATCAACTATACACGCAAGCCATAAATCATAAAATCGAATGTAACCCATCAAAATGCATGCATGTAATAAAGAAAACGACTCTATATCCGACTTTCTGCATCCACATGAAGATGAAATCAATCTATTTCCTATAATTATCCGCACACATCCCTCTGAAAGAAGTATATATCAGAATAAGTGCATGCACATTGTTATGCACACAAATAGATCACTTCTTCGTGCATGCACGAAGAAGTGAATAAAACACCGGAGAAGGGTTTGCAACGTGTTTCGGAGGTGCCGAGGAAGGCGGCGGGAGCTTTGCGACGTGTTTCTTGTATGCTTCGATATAAAAAGGGCCTCGAGCGATCTGTTTCTTGTCTCGACAGAAAGCCCGAGGCCTGTTTGTATCCTTCTTTTCTTGCCTTGATGCAAGAAAAGAAGCAAAAGAAAATCAAGGCGTCAG
>ERZ772766.942-NODE-942-length-16373-cov-5.052764_pt1 | contig 16373 bp, 3 predicted proteins | sample MGYA00511379_ERZ772766 | MGnify/ENA primary metagenome ERZ772766 (study PRJEB29015, sample SAMEA2737895) | human oral metagenome | biome: human oral; feature: human-associated habitat; material: dental | place: China | collected 2116 ...
GAGAAGGACCAGGCCGACTGCCAGGCGGGGATCGACCGCGCCCTGCGTGCGCTGGACCAGGGCGGGACCCAGAACCTGGGCCAGGGCGGGACCCAGGACACCGCCCCCGCCCCGTCAGCCCCGCCCGCCCCACCTGCCCCATCGTCAGAGGGCGTTACGTCCTCCGGCGTCGCGCAGCAGCGGGCCGACTCCCTGCGTGACCAGGGCCTGGTCCTGCGCAGGGCGGGACGGTACCAGGAGGCCCTGGCCGTCTACGGCCAGGCCCTGGACGTCTACCGTCAGGAGGGCACCAAGGTGGGCCAGGCAGAGTGCCTCAACAGCATCGGCCTGGTCCTGGGGGCGCTGGGGCAGGACCAGGAGGCCGCGGACGCCTACTTCCAGGCCCTGGACGCCTACCGCCAGGTCAGTGGCACCCAGCGGCTGCAGGGTGTCTGCCTGGAGAACATCGGTCACGTCCTGCACCGGGAGGGGCGCTACCAGGAGGCCCTGACCCGGTTCGAGCAGTCCCTGGACCTCTACCGCCAGGTAGCGGGCAGCGAGCGGGACCAGGCCGACTGCCTGCGCGGTACCGGTATGGCCCTGGGGAAGCTGGGGCGCCACGAGGAGGCCCTGACCTGCCTGCGGCAGTCCCTGGGCCTCTACCAGCAGGTGGAGGGCACCCGGGAGGAGCAGGCTGAGTGCCTGGGTGATACCGGTAGCGTCCTGGACGACCTCGACAGGTACCAGGAGGCCGCGGAGGCCTACCGCCAGGCCCGGGAGACCTACCGGCAGGTGGAGGGGTGCGAGGAGGAGCAGGCCCACTGCCTGCACATGGCCGCCCTCAGCCTGCTGCGGGCGGGGCGCCACGAGGAGGTGCTGGCGGTCCTGCGCGACGCCCTGGAGCTCTACCGCTCCCTGGACGGCACCCAGTCGGACCAGGCCGACTGCCTGCGCGGTACCGCTCTGGCCCTGAGGAAGCTGGGGCGCTACGAGGAGGCCCGCACCGTCCTCCACGACGCCCTGGAGCTCTACCGCAGCCTGCCTGACACCCAGTCGGACCAGGCCTGGTGCCTGCAGGCTGCTGCCGACTGCCTCAGTGAGGCGGGTCAGTTCCAGGAGGCGCAGACGGTCTACCGTCAGGCCCTGAGCCTCTACCGCAGCCTGCCCGGCACCCAGGAGGAGCAGGCCGAGTGCCTCCTGCGCTGCGCGGACATCGCCCAGTGGGTGACGAGGCGCTACGAGGAGGCCCTGACCGCTCTCCGGCAGATCCTGGATCTTTGCGGGCAGGGTGACCAGGTGCGCAAGGTGAGGGCCGTCTGCCGCTTCCGCGTCGGCACCCTCCTGGTGGAGCTGGGGCGCGACCAGGAGGCCGTGGCCGCCTACCGCCAGGCCCTGGAGGACTACCAGGGGGAGAGCACCGTGGCGGAGAGGGCTGGCTGCCTGCACGAGCTGGGTACCACCCTGGCGCAGACGGGGCGCTACGAGGAGGCCCTGGCCGCCCTGGGTAAGTCCCTGGGCCTGTACCGCACGCTGGGTGGCACCGTGGCGGAGCAGGCTGGGTGCCTGTACGACACGGGCGTGGTCCTGGGCGTGGCGGGGCGTCACGAGGATGCCCTGACCGCCTACCAGGACGCCGTCGAGCTCTACCGCAGCCTGCCGGACACCAGCCGCCAGCAGGCCGCCTGCCTGCACAGCACCGGCCTGGCCCTGGTGGAGGTGGGGCGCTACGAGGAGGCCCCGGCCGCCTTCCAGGGGGCGGAGGATCTCTGCCCGGGTCTGTGCGAGGAGGTCGGGCAGGCCGACGCCGAGGACCTGCGCACCGCCTGGAGCACCCGGCGCCTCGCCGAGGACGACGACGCCCCCGGGCGCACGCGCCAGGGCTGACCTGCGCGGACGCCCCTTGCCTGGGGCGCGGGTCACGCCAGCGGCCTGCTACCGCCGACATCGTGTCCTATCACCGGGCCCAAGGGCGTGTGGATCACGCCCTTGGGCCCTTCGGCCTCCTAGGCTCGGAACTGGCACCCACGCGTCGGCCCCGCCCCTCCCCAACGGCGGAGAGCCACTGAACCCAGAACTGTCTCACGGCGGGCGCGCCAGGTACGCACACACGACGGATCACGCGAGGCAGGAGGCAGGAATGGCGCACAAGGACGAGGGGCGTGCGAAGAAGCACTTCGACGCAGGAACGAAGTTCCTGCACGGCGAGCAGTACGAGGAGGCGCTTGCCGAGCTCAGAAGTGCCTTGAGCATCTACCGTGAGACCTCCGACACCGGCTGGAAGCCTGCCAGCTGCCTGTTCAGGATCGGCCAGACCCTGCGTGCCATGAGACGCTACGAGGAGGCCCTGGCCGCCTACCAGCAGGCCGTGAACATCTACCGTGACCTCGGTTACGCCAAGGACGAGTACGCTGACTGCCTGCACGGCACCGGTGAGACCTTGATCGCACTGGGCAGGCGCCAGGAGGCGCGGGCGGCCTACGAGCAGGCCGTGCGCCTCTACGACGCCCTGCCCAAGTGGGCCAGGGAGCTGAGGCAGGACAACTACAGGTCCTGTCTGCGCGGCATGGGCAGGACCGTGTCCGCTACCGACGGGCAAGGGCCCGGCACCCCGGGCGCCGTCCCCCCAGACCCCCTCCCCTCAGGTCCCGCCCCGGTCACCAACGGCAGGCCCGGCCCGGACCGCCAGCGGGCCGACGCCCTGCGCAAGGAGGGCGTCAGGCTGCGTGAGGCGGGCAGGTGCGAGGAGGCCCTGGAGGCCTACCGCCAGGCCCTGGAGGCCTACCGCGCCCTGCCCGGCACCACCGTGGCGCAGGCCAACTGCCTGCACTACGGCATTGGCCTGACCCTGCAGACGACGGGGCGCTACAGCCAGGCCCTGGAGGTCTACGACCAGTCCCTGGAGCTGTACCGCCAGGTAGGTGACACGCAGCGGGACCAGGCCAACTGCCGGTACAACGCCGCCAACGCCCTGCGCCGCTCGCAGCGGTACGAGGAGGCCCGCCTCGCCTACCAGGACGCCCTGAGCCTCTACCGGCAGGTGGAGGGCACCGAGGAGGACCAGGCCGACTGCCTGAACGGCGTCGGCCTGGCCATGACGGGTGCCGGGCGTTCCGAGGCGGCCCTGGCCCCCTACAGCCTGGCCCTGGACATCTACCGGCAGCTGCCGGGGACCGAGCTCGACCAGGCCAACTGCCTGCACAGCACCGCCAACGCCCTGGACGACGTCGGCCGGTACGCCGAGGCCGTGGAGGCCTACCGCCAGTCCCTGGAGCTGTACCGCCAGGTGGGGAGGACCTCGCGGGAGCAGGCCAACTGCCTGTACAACATCGGCGGCACCCTGCGCCGGGCCAGGCGCTACGAGGAGGCCATGACCTCCTACCGCCAGGCCCTGGAGACCTACCGGCGGGTGGAGGGAAGCAAGCGTGAGCAGGCCGACTGCCTGTACGGTCGTGGCCTGGCCATGACGGGGCTGGGCCGCTGCCAGGACGCCCTGACCGCCTACCGTCAGGCCCTGGAGGCCTACCGCCAGGTGGAGGGGACCGAGCGTCGGCAGGCCCTCGTGCTGTTCAATATCGGTGACTGCCTGGAGGATCTCAGGCACTACCAGGAGGCCGTGACCGCCCACGAGCAGAGCCTGGACCTGTACCAGCAGATTAAGGGCACTGAGCGTCAGCAGGCCATCTGCCGGGAGAACATGGCGAACTGCCTGCGCCGGGCGGGCCGCCCCGAGGAGGCGCTGGCCGCCTACCGCCAGGCCCTGGAGACCTACCGGCTGACCGAGGACAGTGAGCGCGACCAGGCCGACTGCATGCTGAGCACGGGTAACGTCCTGGACGACGTCGGGCGCTATGAGGAGGCCCTGACCGCCTACCGCCAGGCCCTGGAGACCTACCGGCGGGTAGAGGGCACGACGCAGGTCCAGGGGATCTGCCTGAGGAACACCGGTAACACCCTGCGCCGGGCGGGCCGCCCCGAGGAGGCCCTGACCGCCTACCACCAGGCCCTGGAGGCCTACCGCCAGGTGGAGGGCAGCGAGCGCAGCCAGGCGGTCTGCATACTCGATACCGGCAACGCCCTGGGCGACCTGGGTCGCTATGAGGAGGCGCTGGCCACCTACCACCAGGCCCTGGAGGCCTACCGCCGGGTGGAGGGCACCCAGGTGGACCAGGGGATCTGCCTGGAGAACACGGGCAACACCCTGCGCCGCCTGAACCGCTACGAGGAGGCGCTGGCCTCCTACCGTAAGGCGCTGGCCTCCTACCGCAAGGTTGAGGGCAGTGAGCGTGACCAGGCCGACTGCCTGGGCGGTATCGGGCGGGCCCTTGACGCCCTTAAGCGCCACGAGGAGGCGCTGAGCGCCTACCGCCAGGCCCTGGAGCTCTACCGCGCCGTGCCCGGCACGCTACGTCGTCAGGCCCTCTGCCTGCTCGATACCGGTAACGCCCTGGACGACCTGGGGCGCTACGAGGACGCCCTGACCTCATACCGCCAGGCCCTGGAGACCTACCGCCAGGTGGAGGGCACGACGCAGGTCCAGGGCACCTGCCTGAGGAACGCCGGCGACACCCTGCGCCGCCTGAACCGCTACGAGGAGGCCCTGGCCACCTACCGCCAGGCCCTGGAGGCCTACCAGCAGGTGGAGGGCGCGACGCGGGACCTGGCGGACTGCCTGGGTGGTATCGGGCGGGCCCTGCGCGGCCTGGGGCGCTATGAGGAGTCCCACAAGGCCTTCTGCCAGGCCCTGGAGGCCTACCGCGCCGTGCCCGGCACGGAGCGCCCCCAGGCCGTCTGCCTGCTCGATACCGGCAACGCCCTGGACGACCTGGGGCGCTACGAGGAGGCGGTCGACCTCTACGGCCAGGCCCTGGAGGCCTACCGCCAGGTGGAGGACACGACGCGGGCCCAGGGGCTCTGCCTGGAGAACACGGGCAACACCCTGCGCCGCCTGGGGCGCTACGAGGAGGCCCTGGCCTCCTACCGCCGGGCCCTGGAGGACTACCGCAGGGCGGAGGGCGCTGAGAGGGACCAGGCGGACTGCCTGGGTGGTATCGGGCGGGCCCTGCGCGGCCTGGGGCGCCACGCCGAGGCCCTAGAGGCCTTCCGCCAGTCCCTGGAGGCCTACCGCGCTCTGCCCGGCACGGAGCGCCCCCAGGCCGTCTGCCTGCTCGACATCGGTAACGCCCTGGGCGACGTGGGCCGCTACATCGAGGCGCTGGCCGCCTACCACCAGGCCCTGGAGGCCTACCGGCAGCTGGAGGGCACGACGCGGGCCCAGGGCGACTGCCTGTACAACATTGGAAACGTCTTGCTGAGCCGCCTGGGCCGCTACGCCGAGGCCCTGGAGGCCTACCAGCAGGCCCTGGAGGCCTACCGGCAGGTGGAGGGCAGTGAGCGTGACCAGGCGGACTGCGTCATTAATACCGGGCGGGCCCTTGACGCCCTTAAGCGCCGCGAGGAGGCGCTGTCGGCCTTCTACCGGGCCTTGGAGCTCTACCGGACCGTGCCCGGCATGGTGCGCCAGCAGGCCGACTGCCTGCTGAGAGCCGGTAACGCCCTGGACGACCTGGGTCGCTACACCGAGGCCCTGACCACCTACCACCGGGCCCTGGAGACTTACCAGCAGGTGGAGGACAGTACCCGGGGCCAGGCCAACTGCCTGTACAACATCGGCGGCACCCTGCGCAGCATGGAACGCTACGCCGAGGCGCTGGGCTCCTACCGCCAGGCCCTGGAGGCATACCAGCAGGTGGAGGACAGTACCCGGGACCAGGCCGACTGCCTGAACGGCACCGGCCTGGCCCTGGCGGGGCAGGGGCGCTGCGAGGAGGCACTGGAGGCCTACCGCCAGGCCCTGGAGACCTACCGTCAGGTGGAGGCGACCGAGCGCCGTCAGGCTCTTGTCATGTTCAATACTGGTAGCGCCCTGGAGAAGCTCGGACGCTATGAGGAGGCTGCGACCGCCCACGAGCAGAGCCTGGGCCTGTACCAGCAGGTCGAGGGCACCGGGCGTCAGCAGGCCGTCTGCCGGGAGAACACGGCCAGCTGCCTGCGTCGGGCGGGAAGGTACGCCGAGGCCCTGGAGCTCTACCGCCAGGCCCTGGAGGCCTACCGCCAGGTGGAGGGCACCGAGACGGACCAGGACGACTGCCTGAGGGGCATCCGCCACTGCCTGGAGGCGCTGGGGCGTCCGCAGGACGAGGCCCCGGATCCCGCCGCCGGCGGGCAGCCCGCCGGTGACGTGGTGGCCGACCACACCGGCCGGCCCGACCACGCTGCTCAGCCCGCCCAGGTCCCCCAGCCTGACCACACTGCCCAGCCCGACCAGCCCGGGGCCGGGCGCCAGGAGGCCGACCAGCTGCACGAGGCCGCCCGCTTCCTAATAGGGCAGGAGCGCTACGAGGAGGCCGTGGTCTCCTACCGCCGGGCCCTGAGGGCCTACCGCGCCCTGGGCGGCGCCGAGGCGCAGGAGGCCCGCTGCCTGCACGAGGTGGGCAGGGCCCTGGCGGAGGTGGGGTGCCTGACCGAGGCCGTGGACGCCCTCCAGGAGGCCTCGGAGCTCTACGACGCCGGCTCCGTGGGGGACCGGGCCGCCTGCCTGTACGACACCGGCGTCGCCCTGGGGGCGGCAGGGTGCCACGAGGCGGCGGCGGCCTCCTACCGCGCCGCCGCCGACCTCTACGGCACCCTGGCCGGCACCGGGCGTCAGCAGGGCACCTGCCTGTACCGTCTTGGCGGCGCACTGGCTGAGCTGGGACGCTACGAGGAGGCCTCGAGCACCTACGCGGCCGCCGTCGACCTCCACCCGGGCCTGCGCGAGGAGGCCGGGGTGGACGACGACACCCTGCACCGCGCCTGGAGCACCCGGAGCCTCGCCGAGGACAGGGGCCTGCCGTGAGGCCTCCGCGGGTACGCCCTACCCGACACCGGACACATGCGTCATATGTTAAAATATTGTTGTCTATGATAGGCGGGAGATGAGGATGCCAAGCCAAGATGAGGAGGGACGCAGGCGCGCGCGCGAGACGTATGACGCCGGCGTCGCCCTCAGGCGTGAGGGCCGCCACGAGGAGGCGCTCGCCGAGCTCACGAGCGCCCTGGAGCTCTACCGCGGCCTGCACGGCACCAGGTGGAGGCAGGCCGACTGCCTGCACGGCATGGGCCTGGTCCTGCGTGAGACCGGCCGGTACGAGGAGGCCCTGACCTCCTTCCAGGACGCCCTGAGCCTGTACCGCAAGATCCAGGGGACCGAGCGCCAGCGGGCCAGCTGCCTGCTCAACGCCGGCAACGCCCTGGACGACGTCGGCCGCCACGAGGAGGCCCTGGCCTCCTTCCGGGACGCCCTGAGCCTGTACCACCAGGTGGAGGACGCCGAGAAGGAGCAGGCGGGCTGCCTGAACAGCACCGGCATCACCCTGCGCCGCCTGGGGCGCTACGAGGAGGCGCTGGCCTCCTACCGCCAGGCCCTGGAGCTCTACCGCAGCCAGAGCGGTACCGGGCGCGAGCAGGCTATGTGCCTGCGCAACACCGGCCTGGCCCTGCGCACGGTAGGCCGTCAGGAGGAGGCTCGGGCCGCCTTCCAGGACGCCCTGTCCCTCTACCGCCGGGTCAGGGGCTCCCAGAGGGACCAGGCCGTCTGCCTGGTCGACGTCGGTAACACCTGGGACGACGCGGGGCGCTACACACGGGCACTGAGCGCCTACCGGCGGGCCCTGGACCTGTACCTCCAGGTGGGGGCCACCGAGCGCCAGCAGGGTATCTGCCTGGAGAACACGGGCAACACCCTGCGCCGCCTGGGGCGTTACGAGGAGGCGCTGGCCTCCTACCGCCAGGCCCTGGAGCTCTACCGCAGCCAGGGTGGTACGGAGCGTGAGCAGGGCATGTGCCTGCGCAACACCGGCCTGGCCCTGCACGGGCTGGAGAAGCACGACGAGGCCCTGGAGGCCTACCGCCAGGCCCTGGAGCTCTACCGCCAGGTGGAGGGCACCCAGAAGGACCAGGCCGACTGCCTGGGGCAGACGGGCAACACCCTGCGTGTCACGGGCCGCCACGAGGAGGCCCTGGAGGCCTACCGTCAGGCCCTGGAGCTCTACCGCCAGGTGGAGGACAGCGAGCGTGACCAGGCCCTGTGCCTGCACGGCACCGGCCTGGCCCTGCACGCCCTGGGCCGCTACGAGGAGGCCCTGGCCTCCTACCGGGACGCCCTGGGCCTGTACCACCAGGTGGACGGCACCCAGAAGGACCAGGCCCTGTGCCTGTACGGCACCGGTAACACCCTGCGGCAGGTGGGACGCTACGGGGAGGCCTGCATCGCCTTCCAGGAGGCCCTGGGCCTGTACCGCCAGGTGGAGGGCACCCAGAGGGACCAGGCCAGCTGCCTGTACAACACCGGCCTGGCCCTGGGGAGCATGGAGCGCCACGAGAAGGCGGTGGCCGCCTACCGTCAGGCCCTGGACCTGTACGCCCAGGTGGAGGGCACCGGGCTGCGGCAGGCCAGCTGCCTGCGCAATATCGGCCTGGCCCTGGGGAGCATGGAGCGCCACGAGGAGGCCCTGGCCGCCTACCGCCAGGCCCTGGACCTGTACCGCCAGGCGGAGGGCACGGAGAAGAGCCAGGCCGAGTGCCTCAACGGCATTGGCAAGGCCCTGCACGCCACGGGCCGCTACGCCCGGGCCCGTGAGGCCTTCCGGGACGCCCGGGATCTCTGCCCCTCCCTGCCCGGCACCCAGTACCAGCAGGCCGACTCCCTGTGCGAGTCGGGCGTGGCCCTGAGCGCCGAGGGCCGCCACGAGGAGGCCCTGAGCAGGTTCCGTCAGGCCCTGGACCTCTACCGGCAGATGAAGGGCACGGAGAAGGACCAGGCGGACTGCCTGTACGACACCGGCCTGGCCCTGCACGCCATGGGGCGCTACGAGGAGGCCCTGAGCAGGTTCCGTCAGGCCCTGGAGCTCTACCGCGACCTGTCCGACGTCGAGCACCGCCGGGCCGACTGCCTGGGCCAGGTCGGCGTCACCCTGCGCACCCTGGGCCGGTTCGACGACGCCCGCACCGCCTACCAGCAGGCCCTGGAGGCCTACCAGCAGGCCCTGGACCTCTGCCGCGACCTGCCGGGGTGCGAGGCGGAGCAGGCCGACTGCCTGTACGGCGTGGGCGACTCACTGGACCGGGTGGGGCGCTACGAGGAGGCCCTGGAGGCCTACCGCCAGGCCCTGGACCTCTACCGGGAGCTGCCGGACACCCAGGAGGAGCAGGCCGGCTGCCTGTACGGTACCGGCAGCGCCCTGGCGGAGACGGGCCGTCACAAGGAGGCACTGGCCGGGCTCGGCCAGGCCCTGGGGCTCTACCGGGAGCTGCCGGACACCCAGGAGGAGCAGGCGGACTGCCTGTACAGCACCGGCCTGACGCTGGACGACGCGGACCGCCACGAGGAGGCGCTGACGGTCTACCACCAGGCCCTGGACCTCTACCGCGACCTGCCCGGGGACCAGGAGCAGGACGACCGCCCGGATGCCGGCGCCGACGAGGGGCACAAGGAGGCGGAGCCCTCCCGGCAGGGCCCGCCCGACCTGCTCGTGACCGGGCGCCAGCGCGCAGGCTGCCTGCACGACATGGGCACGGCCCTGGTGGCGGTGGGGCGCCACGAGGAGGGCCTGGACGCCCTGAGGGGGTCCCTGGAGCTGTACCGGGACCTGCCGGGCGCCGTGCAGGACCAGGCGGACTGCCTGTACGACACCGGCGTCGCCCTCAGGGCGGCGGGGCGCCACGAGGAGGCGGCCGACTCCTTCCGCCAGGCCCTGGACCTCTACCGGAAGGTGGGGGGTACCGGGCGCCAGCAGGCCGTCTGCCTGTACCGCGCGGGCAGCGAGATGGCCAGGCTGGAACGCTACGAGGAGGTCCAGGAGGCGTTCCAGGACGCCGTCGCCCTCTACCCGGGGCTGCGTGAGGAGTTCGGGCAGGACGAGGGCACCCTGCGCACCTCCTGGAGCGCCTGGTGCTTCGCCAGGGAGCGGACCCACTCGCGACGCTTCCGCAGGTGCCTGTGAGGGCCAACGGAGGAGAATGGGACGTTACTTCCACGTAACAAAGAGCCTCAAGATAAAGCAATGTGATCAAAACACATTGAAATACCTGAGCATGGGTCAGAACTTGTCTGTATCCGGGGTCCTCGAGGCCCCTGAGGCGTCCTGGTGCTGTGGCATACTCACGGCGACGTTTTTCGTCTCCTCCGTGACTTGCGGCGTCGTACGGCCGGAGGATCCCCGTCCCCGTGGAAAGGTCGGCTGTTGCGGCGTCTCTCGGTACGTAGGCTGACCGTGTGGGTCACGAGCGTCCTCACGGCGGCAGCGGTGGTCCTGGTGCTGCTCAACCCCGGCGTCGCCACCCACGAGGTGGACCTCCACGACGGCGGCGTGTGGGTCACCAACGCCGGTATGCGCCTGGTGGCCCACCTCAACTACCCCTCCCAGGCCCTGGACTCCGGGTTCCGGGCCGGCTCGGCCTCCTTCGACGTGGACCAGGCCGCCGCCGACGTCTTCGTCTCCGACACCGAGTCCGACACCTACACCCAGGTGGACGTGGCCCGCAGCGAGCTCCTCACCGCCTCCAGCGCCACCGGCTCGGCCCGCATGGAGCTGGGCGGGGGCTCGGTGGGCGTGGCCGCCCCCGACAGCGGCCAGGTCTGGGTCATGCCCGCCTCCCGGTACGCCAGCTTCGACCCCGCCTCCTCCAGCCCGCTGGTCACCGACATGCCGGGCGCGGTCCTGGCCATGGGCACCGACGGCTCGGTCCACGTCGCCTCCACCCGCACCGGCACCCTGCGCACCCTGACCCCGGCGGGCTCCACCTACGACGTCACCCAGACCGACCTGCCCGCCCTGGGCCCCGAGGCCGTCCTGGAGGTCAGCGCCGTCGGCTCGGCCACCGCGGTCCTGGACACGACCTCGGGCACCCTGGTCCTGCCCGGCGGCAGGACCGTCACCCTGCCCGGCGACTCCTGGCGCCTCCAGATCCCCGGCCCGGCCGCCAGCGAGGTCCTGGTGTCCACCAGCCAGGCCCTGCTGCGCGTGTCCCTGGAGGGCGAGGTCACCACCGTCGCCCCCACCCTGGCCGGGGGCACCCCCGCCCGTCCCGCCCAGCACGCCGGGTGCGCCTACGCCGCCTGGGGCGGCAAGGGCTCCTTCCTGCGCGACTGCGAGGGCTCCCAGGACGACGTCGACATGGCCGTGGCCGGCCTCGACGACGCCACCCGGGCCGTCTTCCGGGTCAACCGCGAGGTCATTGTCCTCAACGACGTCGAGTCCGGGGGCCTGTGGCTGCCGGACAGGAACATGGTCCAGGTGGACAACTGGGACGCCGTCAACTCCGACGTCGAGAAGGAGGAGACCAGCGACGAGGACTCCACCCGGACCCAGGACGAGGCCCAGCAGGAGCGCAAGGAGGAGAACACGCCCCCCGACGCCGTGGACGACTCCTTCGGGGTGCGCCCCGGACGCACCGCCTACCTGCCGGTGGTCGCCAACGACACCGACCCCGACGGCGACGTCCTGGTGGCCACCCCCGACGCCGACCCCTCCTTCGCTACCGTGGGCAAGGTCCGCGGGGGAGCGGCCCTCCAGGCGCAGGTCCAGGAGCAGGCCACCGGGGAGTCCACCTTCACCTACACCCTCGACGACGGCCAGGACACCGACCAGGCCACCGTCACCCTGACCGTCCACCCCTTCAGCGTCAACGACGGCCCCACCCAGCTGCGCACCTCCACCCTGGCCCTGACCAGCGGGGCGCAGGTCTCCCTCAACGTGTCCGGGGACTGGATCGACCCCGACGGCGACCCCGTCTACCTCAAGGGCGTGGCCTTCCCCGCCGACCTCGACGTCACCTGGCGGGCCGACGGCACCGTCAACGTCCGCGACCTGGGCTCCGCCACCGGCACCACCGACCTGACCGTCACCTACTCCGACGGCACCGCCGAGACCGACGGCGTGCTGCGCGTGGACGTGCGCGGCAACGACAACGTGCCCCCGGTGGCCAACGGCGACCACGTCATCACCCCCGCCGGGGTGGGCGTCCAGGTCATGCCGCTGCTCAACGACACCGACGCCAACGGCGACACCCTGCGCCTGGTCTCCGTCGGCCAGGCCCCCGCCGGGGTGGGCGTCAGCGTGGACCAGAACCTGGGCATGGTGACCGTCACGCCGTCGGCCCCGGGGACCACCTACCTGACCTACACCGTCAGCGACGGCCCCTCGTCCACCGACGGCCTCATCCGGGTGGACGCCGTGGACCCGGCGGTCTCGCTGCCGCCGGTGGCCATGGACGACGTCACCACCCTGCCCGCCGGGGGCCAGGCCCTGGTAGCGGTCCTGGACAACGACATGGACCCCAACGGGGGCGTGCTCTCCGTGCAGTCCGTGCGCACCCCCGAGGGCTCGCCCCTGGTGGCGGCCCTCCTCCAGCACCACCTGCTGCGCGTCACCGCCCCCAGCGGCCTGAGCGCCCCGGCCCAGGTGACCTACACCGTGGCCAACGCCTACGGCACCACCGAGGGGCACGTCATGGTCATCCCCGTCCCCGCGGCCTCGGCCAGCGCGCCCCCCGAGCTCACCGACGACACCCTGGTGGTGCGCGCCGGTGACATCGGCACCGTCTCCGTGCTGGCCAACGACCGCTCCCCGGCGGGCCTGACCATGAGCGTCAGCGGGGACCTCCAGCACGAGATCGCCCCCGCCATGGGCACCCCCTTCACCTCCGGCAACCAGGTGCGCTTCCGCGCCGGGGACCAGCCCGGCAGCGGCAACATTATCTACACGGTGCGTGACACCGCCGGCAACGTGGCCTCCGCCGTGGTACGGGTCACGGTGGTGGCCATGGACGAGGAGCGCAACACGCCCCCGCACCCCAAGGACGTCACCGCCTGGGCCGTGGCCGGGGAGACCGTGACCATCCCCGTACCCCTGGAGGGTATCGACTCCGAGGGGGACTCCGTGACCCTCATGGGCCTGGGCACCAGCCCCAGGCTGGGGGCCGTGGAGCTGGGCACCGCCGAGATGGCCTACACGGCCGCCCCGAACAAGGTCGGCACCGACGTGTTCACCTACACGGTGCGCGACCGCCTCGGCAAGATCGCCACCGCGCAGGTCCGCGTGGGCGTGGCCCCGGCCGCCACCAGCAACCAGCGCCCCGTGGCGGTGGCCGACGCCGTCACCGTGCGCCCCGACGTGGCGGTGGCCGTGCCCGTCCTGGCCAACGACGTCGACCCCGACGGCGACTCCCTGTCCCTGGTGGAGAGCCTCATCGCCTCCCAGGACCCGGCCGTGGCCCCCGCGGCCCGCGGCTCGCGGGTGGCCCTGCGCTCCCCGACGACCCCGGGCACCTACACCATGGAGTACGGGGTGACCGACGGCAGGTCCGACCCGGTCACCGGCCTGCTGACCCTCACCGTCTCACCCACCGCCCCGCTGTCCGCGCCCGTGGCGCGCGACGACGAGGTCCCCGCCGACCAGGTGCGCGCCGGGGCCTGGGTCCCCGTGGACGTGCTGGCCAACGACGAGGACCCCGACGGGGACGTGGCCACGGACACCATCTCCTCCGCCGACGACGGCGTGCGCGTCCAGGACGGCAAGCTCGTCGTGGAGGTGCGCGACCAGCAGCGCTTCGTCCTGTACACCCTGACCGACCCCGACGGCCTGACCTCCTCGGCGGTGGTCAACGTGCCCGGCACCACCGTGACCGTCCCGCGCCTGGACGCCACCAAGGGCGCCGTGACCGTCAGGGCCGGCACCACCGTGACCATCCCCCTGGGCGACTACGTCCTGGCCGCCCCGGGCAAGAAGGTCCAGATCACGGACCCCGACAAGGTCAGCGCCGCCGTCGGCTGGGACGGCTCGTCCCTGGTCAAGGACGCCACCACCCTGACCTTCGGCGCCGCCGCGGACTACTCCGGGCCCTCCTCGGTGACCTTCGAGGTCACCGACGGGGCCGACCTCAACGACCCCGCGGGCAACGTGGTCCCGCTGACCCTGCCCATCACCGTCACCCCCGGTGAGAACCGGCCCCCCGTGGTCACGCCCACCGGCGTGGAGGTGGCCGCCGGGGAGACCTCCCCCGCCGTCTCTATGGCCCAGTGGGTCACCGACCCCGACGGCGAGGACCCCGCCTCCATGACCTACACCCTGTCCGACGTGCCCGCCGCGGTCAGCGCCTCGGCGTCGGGCTCCTCGCTGTCGGTGGGCGTGTCCGCCGACGCCCCCCGGGGCAGCGCGGGGTCCATGACCCTCACCGTCACCGACGCCGGGGGCGCGAGCACCTCCGCCAGCGTGCCGGTGAGCGTGGTGGGCTCCACCCGGCCCCTTGTCCAGCTCTCCGCCGCCTCGGTGACCACCGACGCCGGCAGGCCCGTGAGCGTGGACGTCTCCTCCTACGCCTCCAACCCCTTCCCCGACACCCCCCTGCACCTGGTGGGCACACCCACCTCCTCCGACGGGGGGACGGTCTCGGTGTCCGGGACCACCCTGAGCATCACCCCGCCGTCGGGCACCAACGGCACCGCCACGGTCAGCTACCGCGTGGGCGACAAGACCGACGACCCCACCCGTGAGGTCGAGGGCGTGGTCACCGTGACCGTGCGCGACAGGCCGGGTGCGCCCACGGCGGTGAGCGCCACCTCCAACTCCCCGGCCACGGCCCTGGTCTCCTGGACCGCGGGCCCGGCCAACGGCGCCGACGTCACCGGCTTCACCCTCTACGACGACACCCAGGGCGACTCCACCGACTGCGGCGTGGTCACCAGCTGCCTGTTCTCCGGGCGCACCAACGGCGTGGACCACACCTTCCACGTGGTGGCCCGCAACGCCGTGGGCGACTCCCCGGCCTCCGCCTCGGCGACCACCAATATCGACGTGGTGCCCGGGACCGTGCCCCAGGCGGTGGCCACGCCCGGCGACCGTGAGCTCTCGGTGACCTGGTCGGCCCCGAGCAACGAGGGCTCGGCCCTCAAGGGCTACACGGTGGCGCTGTCCCCCGGCGGCCAGCAGCAGAGCGTCACCGGCACCAGCGCCACCTTCACGGGCCTGACCAACGGCAGCGCCTACACGGTGGTGGTCAAGGCCGAGAACGCCAAGGGCCAGTCCCAGGAGTGGTCCTCCCCGTCGGTGGCGGTGACCCCCTTCGGCCGCCCCGGCCCGGTGGGGACGGTCTCCGCGGAGGCCACCGGCCTGGGCACGGCCTCGGGGTCGGACTCGGTGCGCGTCAGCTGGGGCCCGGTGAGCAGCACCAACGGCAAGGACGTCGAGTACTACACCGTGACCTCCTCCAACGGCGCCAGCACCACGGTCCAGGGGGGCTCGCGGTCCACCACCCTGGAGGGCGTGGGCACCGCTGAGGACCAGGTCAGCTTCTGCGTCACCGCCACCAACGACGGCGCCAACGCCTCGGCCCGCACCTCCTCCCAGACCTGCGTCAGCACCTGGGTGGTGGGCGTGCCCGCCTCCCCCAACGCCTCGGGCCTGGCGGCCACCGGCAGCGACAGCCAGATCAGTATGACCACCTCGGCGGTGGCCGGCAACGGCTGGCGCACCAGCGACCTGTCCCTGGAGTGGAGCGTGGGCGGGGGCGCCTGGCAGTCGGTGTCCAACCTCAGCGGCAACGGCCTGTCCAACGGCCAGGCCGCAAGCGTCAGGGTACGGGCCTGCGGGGCCAAGACCGGCACCCAGAGCTGCTCGACGCCCACCGAGGCCGGTACGGTCACGCCCTTCGGGTCCCCGGTCGGCCCCACCATGAGCTGCGCGGCCAACGGTACGCGCGTGGACTGCAGCTGGAGCGGGGGCAACGGCAACGGCCGGGACACCAGTTTCGTGCTCTCAGGCCATGAGTCCGCGTCGGTGGGGCCCTCAGGGTCCAGGTCGTGGGACGTCGGTGAGGGGGGCTACGTCCGCCTGTGCGTCAAGGCGGTCCAGCACTCCTCCGAGAAGGGCGAGTCGCCGACTTCCGACAGCTGCGCGGAGGCCAGGACCCGGACCTATGCGCGCTCGGCAGGGACCTATAAGGCGGCAGGGCAGTTCGGCGGGGGCTCGAGCATAGGGTACTGCGCCGTAGCGACCTGCAACGTGGTGGGCCTGAGGCTCACGGACTGGCCGCCCAATACCACGGTCAGCTGCTCCGGCAAATTCGGTGGCTACAGCGTCTCCACCTCCATCCCCGTTGACGGGGCCGGAAACGCCTCCTATGAGGGTAAGTGGAATATAGGCGTGCTCGGTGCCGACACCAAATACAAGGACGCCCAGTGGGCGAACATGATTGACAGTCTTAGCTGCAGATGACCCCCGGTAGCGGAGAGAAAGGCGGATATCCTATGGCTATGACTCAGGAGAATGCGGCTTGGTTTGCGGAGACGTTTGCGCGGA
>ERZ772766.944-NODE-944-length-16357-cov-3.950313_pt1 | contig 16357 bp, 17 predicted proteins | sample MGYA00511379_ERZ772766 | MGnify/ENA primary metagenome ERZ772766 (study PRJEB29015, sample SAMEA2737895) | human oral metagenome | biome: human oral; feature: human-associated habitat; material: dental | place: China | collected 2116 ...
ACTATCCAAGAACTGTTGGGTCACAATATGAGCGCCTTGACTAACGGACAGCTTATCTGCAGCAAGCAGGGCCTTATTGGCATCTAGATTTGACAGTAGCAAAGCTGTTACGACACCATTGACAACGGACTGACCGTGGACGCCGAACCACCACAGGAAAGAAATAAAGAAAGCAATACCGATAGCTCCATACAGAGAGCCTGTCAGACCTTGCAGAGGCACCTGAATGACATCGTAAATCATCTCAATAAAGGTACCGCCACCTGTCACTATCTTGGCAATAATATAAACAAGCATTGACAGCAAGAAAATAACGAAAGCAGGAATCATGGCTTCAAACTGCTTGGCAATCGCTTGAGGAACCTGCTCTGGCATTTTGATGACAATATGCTTTTGAATGAAAATCGTATAGATACTGCCAACTGCCAGACCAATGAGAATGGCTCCAATGATTCCTTGTCCGCCAAACCAGACCTTGGCAATCGCATCTGCAATCGCCTCACCCTTTTCTGGTATGTAGGAGGATTTCAAAAGTATAAAGAAAGAAGAAAGAGACAACACCCCTGCCGGCAGAGGCTCTACACCGCTATTCTTGGCATAAGAATAACCAATTGAAAAACAGGAAATCAGCCCCATAATGGCAAAGGTTCCTGAATAAACCTGCATAAACGGTTCTGTCCAGTCAGCCCCAAACACACCAGCAATGGCTTGATTTAGACCTTCAAACGGCAATTGCCCTACAATCAAGAATAGACTTCCCACAACTGTAAGAGGCAAAATTGCCAACATACCGTCTTTTAAGGCGATAATCCCGCGCATATTGACAAACTTCATAATCGGCGCAATGATTTTTTGAGTATCCACTTTAGACATAACGAAGCTCCTTGATTTTAATGTTTATCCAACAAACTCAAAGCGAGGTTTAACACTTTTTCGCCATCTAGCATACCGTAATCAGCCATCGGAATAACTGCAATCGGAGTATGGCAGCTGTCGCAAATAGCTGTAGATTTGTCTAGTGTATAGGCTACCTGCGGGCCCAATAAAGCGACATCCAGATCCGCTGCATAATCAGCCAACTTAGCCTGAGAGTAGGCTTCAATCTCAGCTTCCAGCCCTTTTTCAGCTGCAGCTATTTTCATATTGTTGACCAACATTCCTGTTGAAAAACCTGCCGCGCAAAACAAACCAATCTTAACCATCTTTTCATCCTCCTGATGATTTATTTTTCCCCTTGTAATTCTCTTCTCAAGTCGATGATTTCTTTGATGAGGTTAATCTCTGTAATGCTAGTCATCAAATGATCTTGAGAATGAACAAACAGTGCTGTAATCTCTGTTTTCGTTCCTCCAGCTTCCTGAGCTAGGAACTTGGTCTGCAAGTTATGGGCCTCTAACAGCGCCTTATCTGCCAGCTCAATCTGCTCATCGCATTCTGAAAACTTACCATCTTTAGCTAGTGATAAAGCTTGATAAATATGCTGCTTGGCATCACCAGCGTCTAAGATAAGACCCATGATAATTTGATCTGCTACAATCATTTCCATATGTTACAATCGCTCCTATCTTTATGATTAACAAAAACTTGTTCTTTTGTTTGAAAGTGATTTATTTTTGTTTGTAACTAGAATGTATCACCTTTATCTCAGTCCGTCAATATATTATAGAACAAATTAGCTTATTTAAATTTTTTCGCACATTTGTGCAAAAAATAAAAACTCCCCCATAAAGGACAGTTATGTACAGCTTTATGCAACTGCGAATCAAAGGCACTCTATTAGATAAGAACGATAAGCAGATTCGACACAAAAAAAGAAGCAGCAGCTATTCGCTTCTACTTCTTCATATATGCTATTTTAAAAAACCAAAACTTATCTTTTTAAACGGCTTTCTCAATTTCCTTTGCTATTTTACTTTTCCGCAATTTCCTCTGGAGGATGTATTTCAATAAAACAGCAGGATTCAGACTGTAGGATAATTGCCATTTAAAATAATTAATCCACTCGATGATAGCAAAAAACCAAATTGCTACAGAGATTATGGATGTGGGAAATTCACTGTAATTTAACATAATTATCGGTGCTCCTACACCCAGTAAAATAAGGTCTAAGATCTTTAGTATTCTGTAAATCTTGCCTATATATCTTTCAGCAAATCTTGGATTGGAAATCCTTTTTATCAAAATCCACCAGAAAACAGAGCCCTGTATCAGAATAAAACTCAGTACAAACAAGGAGAAAGAAATAGAAATAGAAATCAAAGCCCCAGTAGTAAGAATCCATTTTTTGAGCAGGAAAAAATTCATCCAAAATACTAGCACAGCGACTAGCTCTCCTGTGGCTAAACTAGTCAATTTTCGTTTCATTAACTTTTTCAAATCAAGAATCCACCTCCATATATAAGTGCTAATTCACTATTAAAAATGGGATTCCTGAATTCCGTCTTGGAAATCTCTTGCACCTGAGATGCCTCTACTATCAAGAAGTGAGGAAACTCCTATCTCCGTCCAAGTCAAGCATTTTTAGAATCGTCGCTTCATCTGTCACCAAATGATTAACATAGCCAGCTCGCAACACTGCTAAGATGGCAGCAGACTTTTGACTGCCATAGGCAAAGGCTAGGCTAAGCGGCACTTTTTTCAAATTTTCCAAAGAGATGGCAATCGTTCTATTTTGCAAATGCTGGTAGACCATATCCCCCTTTTTATTAAAGAAGCGACAGCAGATTTCTCCAACAGCATCCTGACTCTCTAGAGCAAGAAAATCCTCCGAGGTCAGCATGTCCAGCCATTGGCGATTTCCCGTGTCAACCTGCCCTCCAATACCAACTACAGCCACATCTAGCTCCTGCCAGCTGCTTTTTAGATCTTCAAAATATTTAGAATCTAAAATTCCATTTGCTAGTTGCTCATCTTCCTGAATAATCGTGGAATTCATAAAACGGCAGTCCCCATGGTATTTTCCAGCCATGCTATAGATGAGGGTGTTCACATGGTAGCGTGCATGGATATGACTGGGACCACCTGCCAAAGGAAAGAAATGAACATTTGTCAAATGCTTGCTGCTGGAGTGCTCTACTAAAAGGCTCAAGCTCTTTCCCCAAGAAAATCCCACTTTATCATTGTCTTTAATCAGGCTACGTAGCATACCCGCAGCAGCTTGAGCAAGCCTTTCTTCCAAGTCTGCTGGAGATTCATCTACTAAGTTACTGACAATTTCGATTCCCTTGAGCCCGTATTTTTCTTTTACATAGTTTTCCAAATGGAACAAGCGGGTATCGAAATCTTCGATCTCAATCTTCACAATGCCTTCTTTTTTAGCTTCTGCCAGCATTCGGCTGATAGTGGTGCGATAAATCCCTGTCTCAGCCGCAATGTCAGACTGGCTTCTTTCTTCTATGTAGTAGAGATAAGCAATTTTTGCCAATAGTTTTTTTCTTTCATTTTTCATCTTATCTCCTTCTCTGCTAGATCAGAGTCAGCTTGATATCGGCAGCTTTCAAGCGCTCAACAGCCTCTTTAGGAATCGCCTTGTCAGTCACCACTTGGGCAATCTGTTTGAAGCCAAATCTCTTAACCGTTCCTTTTCTGGTAAACTTACTTGAGTCCGTCAAGACAATCATCTGGTCAGATGCCTCTGACATATACTGCACAACCTCACTCCGCATCAGGTCCTTGCCTGTAAAGCCTAGATTTTCATCATAGCCATCTGTTCCGACAAAGGCATGTTCTACGTGGAAAAAGCGGATCATTTCCTTGAGAAGAGGCCCTACTGTCACTTGAGAATCTTTCTGAAATTCTCCGCCCAGTAAGATAATTTTACAAGAATCAGTTTGTTTTATATAATCCGCAATAAAATAAGAATTGGTAATAATCTTGACATTCTTCTTCGTCCGGCAGATTTCCTCAGCTAGCAAGGCACAGGTCGAACCTGATTCGATCATAACGGTTTCATTATCCTGAACGATTTTTGCTGCTTCCTGGGCAATTCGGCGCTTGGTATCATAATGAAAGGAAAGTCTGACATTCAGATCATCGCCGCTATTTAAAACAGCATAGCCATGCTCTCTGCGCAGTAGACCTTTGGTTTCCAGCTTATCCAAGTCCTTGCGAATCGTTACTTTGGACACTTTTAACCGGTCAGACAAAGTATTGACATCAATTCGTTCAAATTCAGATACTAATTTAACAATTTCATCTAAACGTTCCATTCTATCACCTCTGCTATTATTGTAACAAAAGACGCCTTAAAAATAAAATAAAAATAACTTTCATTCGTAATTGTTTTTCTTTCTAAAATAAGTTATAATGATTATATCCAAAGGAGGCCTGAGTATGGAAACAACAAAAGGAATTATTTTCAACATCCAACATTTCAGTATTCATGATGGACCAGGGATTCGTACAACGGTTTTCCTCAAGGGCTGTCCTCTGCGCTGCCCTTGGTGCTCTAATCCAGAATCACAGCAATTCAGACCCGAGCCTATGCTGGATGCTACTACCAAAAAAAGCATCACTATGGGGGAGGAAAGAAGTGTCGAGGAGATTATCAACGAAGTCCTAAAGGACAGAGATTTTTATGAAGAATCTGGCGGCGGCCTGACCTTATCTGGCGGAGAGATTTTCGCCCAGTTTGAATTTGCCAAGGCCATTCTCAAAGCGGCTAAGGAAAAAGGGATTCATACCGCTATTGAAACAACTGCCTTTGTAGAACATGAAAAATTCGTGGATCTCATCCAGTACGTTGATTTTATCTATACAGACCTGAAACATTATAACTCTGTCAACCACCGCAAGGTGACTGGAGTAAAAAACGAATTAATTGTTCAGAATATCCACTACGCCTTCACTCATCAAAAGACGATTGTTCTGCGCATTCCTGTCATTCCAGATTTTAATGACTCTTTAGAAGATGCAGAGCGGTTTGCGACTTTGTTTAATGAACTATCCATCGATCAAGTCCAGCTGTTGCCTTTCCATCAATTTGGCGAAAATAAATACAAATTACTTGGCCGAAAGTATGCCATGGAAGATGTCAAGGCCTTGCACCCTGAAGACTTATTTGAATACCAAGATGTCTTTTTGAAGCATGACATTAATTGTTATTTTTAGTCTTTAATTTTCAAACACCAAAAAACAAGCCACATTGTCAACCCTACGGTTGAAAGGTGGCTTGTTTTGTTTATTCTCCAAATAGTTTGAGTTTGCTTTCAATTTCCTGATAGACCAGACTGGACTGCATACCGACAGCTGCAGCGCTGTCGCGACAATACTGGAGCAGGAAAGCGTAGTATTTGTAGTAGAAGCTCAGGTCATAGCCCAGCTTACCCAAAATGGCTAGCTGCTCCTCAAAACCTATAATCAAGTCTCGGAACCACTGCTCATTCCAAGTCATGGAGATGCTATTTGGCCGCAAGCGATAGTAATAGAGCGGTTCATTGAGGTAGATAATCTTTTCTGACTGAAGGTACAGCTTATAAGTCGTAAAAGCATCTTCGGCCACTCGGCCGACTGGATAGCGCACTGTATCAAAGAGCTTACGTTTATAGAGCTTGGCCCAGGCACAAAGAAAGACACCATCTAGCATGCGCCGTCTAGGATACTCCTCGATTATCTCTTCTCGCGTATAGAGGGTTTCAAAATGCTCTGTCGAATAGTAGAGGAAGGCTGAATCCTCTGCACGAAAGCTACAGTGGTGACCAATGGCAATATCCGCATCGTACTCCTTGAGCTTTTCATAAAGGCGGGCAACATGCTGCTCAGGCAGCCAGTCATCCGAATCTACAAAAATCAAATAGTCTGCACTAGAGTGCTCAATCCCTGTGTTGCGGGCACCGGACAAGCCTTGATTTTCCTGATGAATGAGACGAATCCTCGCATCCTGATCAGCTAGCTCTTGGCAAATCTGGCCAGAAGCATCTGTTGAACCATCATTGACTAGAATAATTTCCAGATTTTGATATGTCTGACGACAGACGCTGTTCACACATTCTGCTAAATACTGCTCAACATTGTAAACAGGGATGATAACACTGATTAATTCCTGAGACATGATAACTCCTATTCTTTTCCTGTCTTTTTATTATACATGATTTTTTAGGTTTGTGAGGTGTTTTTGGGAAAATAAATTTTTAAAGGGTAGTTTCCGCTTTTTAGACATATTTTGATTTGTTGTTCAATTGTTTTGTTTTTACACTTATAAAAATCTTCCGTCCTTTATTTTATGCTATACTCGAATTAGGGATTTTAAGGGAGATTAGGAAATGTTTGGATTCTTTTTCATCGCATTTATGGCTGTCTTTGGCATCGTCTTTTTTATCAGTTATAAGCTGCTTGAAGACAGGGAAGATAGGGACTCGGATTGGTCGTCCAGCCAAAGCCCAGAGCCTGACTATTTCCAGCAAACCCAGACTGCCCCTTGGGAACTCAAATACAACAAGGGAAAACAGGGAGAGTACCAGCTTGGTCAGGTCTTGAACCAGCTCTATGGCTATAAAAAGATTTTATACAATCTCTACATCTTCAAAGAAGATGGCACTACCACTGAGATTGATGCCTTGCTGATTCATCCATCTGGAATTTACATTTTTGAGTCCAAAAACTACAAGGGCTGGATCTTCGGCTCAGAAAATCAGCAATACTGGACTCAGGTTCTTTCCGGAGGCCGCGGAAAATCCTACAAGAATTCTTTTTTCAATCCCATTATTCAAAATAAAGTCCATCTCAAATGGCTCAGCTACTATCTCAACCAATACACCCCAAATCTATATTCCTATATCGTCTTTGGCAATGACTGTCAGCTTAAAGAAATCCATCTAAACAGTGACAGGCATAAGGTTATTCAGACCTGGCAAGTGATTGGGGCAATTGACCAGCAGGCCTGCCAAAGTCCAGTCTACCTGTCGCCCGAGCAGATTGACGACCTCTATCGTATGCTCCTGCCCCTGACTAAGCGAAAGCAGGTCATCAAAGAGCGCCATATTAATAGCATTGCTCAAAATAAACAGCGTAGAGAAGCAGAAAAGATCTGCCCTCGCTGCCAGCATGGATTAGTGCTCCGTACAGCAGCCAAAGGTTCTAAGGCCGGTCAGCAATTTTGGGGCTGCTCCAATTTCCCAAGATGCCGCTTTACTCAAAAATACCAAGAGCCTGTCTGCAACCCGCTTGCCGAGCAAGTTGCTCAAGCATCTAATCTCGGACAGCCTATCATACAAAACCTAAACCAAACACAAAGCAACAGCTAGAATCTGCTGTTGCTTTTTTGTAGATTATTTTTCCTCTAGCTTGCAAAACTAAGATTTTTTCTTCAAGCCAAGGAAGCCAGCTCCCAGCCCTAAGAGTCCGAGTCCAAGCAGATTGGTCAATAGACTGCTTTGGCTGCCGGTCTTAGGTAGTTGTTTGGAAGAAGCTTGTTGAAGAGTTGGCTCTTGAGACGATGCTTGAGGGTCCGTCTGGCCGTTTGCTTTGTAGGTTAGATTTTCCACCTGGCTACTCTTTGAATCAGGACTTGCAGGAGTTTGCTGCTGGGCTTGATTTTGAGAGGCCTGCTCCATATCGGCCAACGGTACGATACTCTTCATAAACTCATCTTGTGAAATGGCCCTTTCTTCAACTGCATCTTGAATACCAGTGAGGCTGACAAAATAGTAACGAGCCCAATCCTTGGTCAGTCGCTGAATACCAGCCAGACCAGCTCCTGGATACCAGAGCGGCTTACTTACTTCTTCAGCAAATTTCCAGTCACCACCAACTTGAATACCAAGCTTGGCATCTGGGTCAGATTTTTCAGAAATACGAGCTTCTACGGAAACTAAAACAGCCCGAATGGTTTGAGGATTTGGAATATCACGGGCTTGATCAGAACCCCAGTGGGCAACCCGATCTTGCTTAGGTAAGACCTCAATAGCTGTTCCCCCGCCAGCCAAGGCTTCCTGCTGGGCATCTCCTACGTTGCTGGACATATTCCCCTTGAATTGAGAAACCCATTGAACCCCTTGAGGGTGATCCACAATTTTCTCCCAAACATTGGAGTCCTTCCGGAGCACAAAAGCCTGCATGTTACGAATATCCGCCCAAGCATTGCTGGCCTTATTGTCCGTCATTTCCATCACAACACCCCAAGGATCAAATTCATTCATCCATTTGCCGCGTTCCTTGTCAAAGACAGCCTGTGCTTCTTCGTCAGTCATCCCTTCGCCTTTATAAGCTAGGTAGTACCAATCAGCTGCTGGGTCATAAGTCGGACGACCGCCTAACACGACGGCTCCGCCATTAAATTGGCCGGGGCCACCATTAGGACCGCGCTTTTGACGCTCCCCATTTTCTTCAACGACATTTTCCTCCGACCAAACCCAGACATCCCCTTGATTGGCTCCCATCTGAGCAATGGCGCGCTGCTTCTGCTCATCGGACATGACCTGATTGGCTGGCAACTCGCTAGCGGCTGCAGCTGATTCAGCCTGATTTGCAGGAGCTGCTTGGGGTTCAGCCACAGCTGGATTTTCAGCCTCAGGACTTGCTTGCGGTGCTGGAGAAGCCGGCGTTTCAGCCACTGCGGCAGGGGCAGGCGCAACATCTTCTGCTTCAACTCTTGAGACAGCTGTAAAAGCTGCTAAGGACAAGAGGGAAGCACATAGCAGCAAGCCGCTCCCATACTTGGCAGCAGAAGCAGATTTTGTTATAGCTTGCCAAGAAAACTTATTATTCATATCATTCTCCTTTCATAAGGCACAGAGTCGAGCTTAATCAATAAAGCAAGCAGACTGATTCGCTGCTCTTAGGCTTCATTGATTCTGAATAACAAATAATCTCCCAGCAAAAACAAGCTTAGGGCAGAGGATTCCCCGCACTCTTGTAAATCTTATACCAGTCAGCCCGAGAGAGCTCAATATCAAAAGCAGCCACCATTGAGCGAATTCGTTGTGGATTCATGGAGCCAACAATCGGCTGCATTTGTGCTGGATGACGCAAAATCCAGGCGAGAACTAGGGCTTCAAAAGAAACTTGATAGTCTGACGCAAAGGCGTGCAGAGTTTCTGTAAGCTGAGCATATTTAGGATGCTCTATAAAGAGTCCCTGGTTCAAGTCAACCTGAAATGGTGACCAAGACTGAATCGTGATATGATGCAATCGACAATAGTCTAACACACTACCATCCCGAACGATTGCTAAAGGATTGAGCATATTGGCATTGAGCCCAGCATCCAACATCGGAGTATGGGCTGGACCAAACTGCAGTTGGTTGGCAATCAAGGGCTGCTCCACACTCTTTTGCAGCAGCTCCATTTGATAAGGATTTTGATTGCTGACTCCGAAATAGCGGACCTTCCCAGCTTGGTGCAGACGTGAGAAAGCTTCAGCCACCTCTTCCGGCTCTACAAGAGCATCTGGCCGGTGCAGGAGGAGCACATCCAGATAGTCTGTCTGCAAACGCTCCAAGCTGCCTTCAACCGAGCTGATAATATAATCCTTAGAAAAGTCAAAATGGTAGTTGGTGTGAACATCCCGCAGTCCGCACTTGGACTGGATGAGAACTCGATCCCGGGGAATCTTAGCCGAGCGAAGAGCCTGTGCAAACTTTGCTTCAGACTGGCCTCCAGCATAAACATCTGAGTGGTCAAAGAAATTAATTCCCACTTCTAATGCTGTTTCAAGAACGGAAACAACCTCTTTAGGATCATGCTCTGCCAGTCGCATGCAACCCAAAATCAGCTGACTGGCTTCTTTCAGTTCATTCCCGACTGTCATATATTTCATCGCAACACCTCATTTCTTATAGACTGGATGGTCAAGCAAGGTCAACTCTTCAATCTTGACATTTTCAGTTTCAAAGACGATAAATTCATTCTTTTCCTTAAGCAGCCCAGACGGCACATAGAGATAGTGAATCGGTCCTTCATTCCAGTAGCGGCCAAGGTTGAACCCATTGACCGAAATACAGCCCTTCCCATACTTAGAGCAATCAATGAAGGTATCAGCGATATCATCCAACTTCGCTTCAAAGCGATAGAAGGTCGGTGCTTTGACTTTTTCCGGTGGATCTGAGTAACAATCTAGCTTGGCCAGCATTTCCTTGTCAAACTTGAGCGCATAATGCTTCCAACCCTTTCGGAACTGGTGGTTAATCATGATACCACCCTTGACTCCCTTGGATTGACTGGGTGCGCCTAGCTTGTAACCATAGTTGACACGTCCCATATTTTCCACCAGCACATCAATCTGAATCCGCTCGGTATCAGCTGAGAAGAGCATCTCATCACCGATTTCTTCCCGATACTGGGTAGCCAGGTGCTCCTGATTGATATAAAAATGACAGCGGTCATGAGTCTCCAATGCCTTGAGCCTTTCCTCATGGTATTGATTTTTGATATCGGAACGGTAGAGGATATAGCCATGATTCTGCTCAATCTGCTCCATAGGCTGCGGATAATCCAGCAAAATTTCCTCTGTGATATCCGCTGCCACATCCAGCAGGTTTGCAGTACCAAGCAGTGGAAAACTGCCATAGGCCTTGGCCTGTCGGCTAATCGGCTCCATCTGCTCAAGCTCTGGAAAGACCTCGTGGGTCACCCGCTGAACAGCGTAGTATTTCTCGGTCGGCTGCCCCCACTCAGTAATGGGTGCGTCAAAATCATAGGAGGTAATCTGTGGCAAATCCTTGGTCTTGCGGGCTGAACAGCCACTGATAAAACCAAAGTTTGTCCCACCTCTCAAGAGGAAGAGGTTCATGCTGCCCAGCTGCAGCATTTTTTTGACATCCTGGGCCAAATCTTCTGCCTCTCGCCGAACGATTTCCTCGCTCCAGCGGCTGAACCAGCCGTCCCAAAACTCAGTACACATAAGAGGCCATTTCTTGCCATAGCGCTCCATGAAAGCTCGTAGATTGTCTGTATTTTCCTTGGGCTGAGAGCCAAAATTCCCCGTCACAAAAATATCATCCTCAATCAAGGTTCCAGATTCCAAAGCCTCTATCCATGTCCCATCAGAAGTAAAGAGGGGAACCGTAACGCCACGAACCTTCATCATCTGCGCAATGCTGCGCATGTAGGCCTTGTCCTCGGCGTAAGAACCGTATTCATTTTCCACCTGCATCATGAGGATAGTGCCGCCCTGATCACTCTGATAGGGCAGAAGCTTGGGAAAGAGCCAGTCATAAAAATGACTGACCTTCTCCAGAAAAAGCGGATGATTGACCCGCAGGCGCATCGAAGGATATCTCAAGAGCCAGGCCGGCAGGCCTCCAAAATCAAACTCTGCGCAGATGTAAGGCGTCGGCCGGACAATGAGATAAAGCCCCATCTCCTCAACCAACTTGAAGTATGCTTCAAAATCCAGCATGCCCTCTGCCTGAAACTGACCTTCCTGAGGCTCATGCAATGCCCAAGGAATATAGGTTTCTACCGTATTAAAGCCTAAAGCTTTAAGATTGTAAAGGGTATCTCGCCACTGGTCTGGATGAAGCCGGAAATACTGAATAGCTCCCGATAAAATCTTAAAAGGTTTGCCATCCAGGTAAAATTCTTCTTTAATTTCAAATTTTGCCATCTATCCAAGCTCCTCCTGTTTATCTGCCATCTTGACAAAGGGCAGATATATAGCGGTTGAAATAGCGATATTAACCAGCGAAAGAATAATTGCCCGCCAGTCGAAGGCTGTCGCAAAGAAACCGTAGAGAATCGGTGGCATGACCCAGGTGACGTTTTGAGTAACCGGCGCAACCAAGCCCATAGAGGTTGCAAAGTAGGCTACTGTTACCATGACCATTGGCGTCAGGACGTATGGAATAAACATAATTGGATTCAAAACGATTGGCAGACCGTACATGACCGGCTCACCGATGTTGAAGACCATTGGGAAAATTCCCAACTTAGCCACTTCGCGATAGTGCTTGTTCCGAGATTGCCAGAGAATGGCAATGGCAACACCAATCGCATCAAACCAGACAAAAGCACCGAAAGAATTATCCGTCCACATGTAAGGAATCGCATGCCCAGCCTGATAAGCTTCCAGATTGGCCAGCATGGTCACACCAAATAGACTAGCCATAACTGGCGCCAGCACATTACCGCCGTGCAGTCCGAAGAACCAGAAAATCTTATTGAGAAAGACAATGAGCAGTACAGCCCAGAAGCTTTGAGACAAGCTGAGAAGCGGTGCCTGCAAAATCTTATAGATCCAGTCAATCAACAGCTCGCCTGTCACCAGATTAAAGAGGTAGGTCGCAATTCCCACGACATACATGGCAATGGCAGCCGGAATGATAGACAGGAACGGCTTCATGATAGCTGGCGGAACGGAATCTGGAAGCTTGATAGTCCAGTTACGATTCATGACCTTACAAAAGATGATAACAGATACAAAACCAATCAGAATAGCAGTAAAGTAACCACGCGCACTGATTTGGTCACCTGGAATGACACTGTTAATCGTCACAGACAGATTACTGCCGTCAAGTTTTAGCTCCGGAAGTTTTGAAATCGCCTTGCTCAGCCCTGGTGTTTTGCCAGCCAACTCAAAGGTTTTAGTAACTGATCCACCAATGGTAATAATATAGGAAGCAACAGCTACCAGACCAGCAGACACCTTATCAGTATTGTAAATCTTAGCGATATTGACCCCGAAGGTAAAGAGGAACAAGAGGGTAACGATAGGAATACTGCCCTTAAATACCAGCCAGTTAATATCAATCAGCCACTGGAAGGTAGAGGAAATCCAGGTCCAGCCGAACTGTCCTGGCAAGTCAGATAGAAAGGCGTTGACCATGAGAGCGAAAGAGCCCGTCATAATCACAGGCATGGTTCCAATAAAGGAATCCCGCAGGGCAACCAGAAATTTTTGGTTGCCGATTTTATTGGCAATAGGCATGAGACGCGCTTGCCATTTATCAACCAAACTACTCATCTGCATTTCTCCTATTCATCAAATTTTTTATGCAAATCAACAATCTCCTTTGCCAAATCAACAAAGGCGATACTGGTCATGAGATGATCCTGCCCATGTACCATAAATAAACTAAGTTCTGTCTTTTCTCCTTGTGCCTCCTTGCTCAGCATATCAGCTTGAGCGTGATGGGCTTGCAGCAGGGCCTTCTGAGCCTGACTCAGCCTCTCCTGAGCCCGGTCAAAGTCCTGCTTTTTAGCAGCTGCAATAGCTTCGATAGCACAAGACTTGGCCTCTCCGCCATACATAATGAGGGTCATAGCGACCTCTAAGGAATCTTTATTTTCCATAGGAATACCTACTTCATGAGCGACTCTGCCAGATCCAGAACTTTATCCCCCTTCATCATTCCGTAGTCCGTCATAGGGATAACATCGACCGGAATGCCTTTTGAAGCTAGTTTTTCCTGTAAATCCTCCAGCAGATAGCGGACCTGAGGCCCCAGCAAAAGGACATCAACCTTTTTCTCGCTTAGATAGTCTTCTGCTTCTGACACTGGCACCGCAAATATCGTCGCAGCCAAGCCGCGCTCCTCTGCAGCTTTCTGCATTTTATTGACCATGAGACTGGTGCTCATTCCAGCCGCACAGACTAACATAATCTGTTTTGTTTCCATCGGCATCCTCCTTTATGAATCTGACCTAGCCAGCAACGACGTTCGCCATTTATTTTTAATATATAAACAAAAATCCAAAAATAGAATATTTTTCACCATGTTATTAATATTCTATAAACATTATAACTATTTTTCTGTACCATGTCAACGCTTACATTTGAGATTTCTAGCTTTTTTTGATAGTATAGCAGCAGAGGAAACAAGATGACACGAACTAGAAAACAAAACGAGCTAAGGGCAACTGTTCTGGATCAGCTCTATGCCAAACGACCGATTTCTCGAATTGATATTTCAAAAGAAACTCAAATTACACCAGCCACGACCGGCAGCATCATCAATGAACTGATCAAGGAAGGCTTGGTTCTAGAGCTGGGCGAGCTCAATGACGAGAGCGTAGGCCGCAAGAAAACCCTGCTAGATATTGCGCCTCGTAGCCGCTACTATCTGGGCTTTGAGATTTCTGAAAAACAGCTGGCCATCGTCATCGCTGACAATACCGGTGAGATTGCAGAAAGCAGCATTCGGACTTATCAGGTCGAGGTGACAGGCGGGCCGTCTGACCAGGAAATCATCCGGCTGATTCAAGGTTTTCTGAAAAAGAACAGCCAATACCCCATCTCAGCGATTGCCCTCGGGCTGCCGGGGCATGTGAATCTCTCTGAGAGTGATTTTATCATTTCTAAAAATCCCCACTGGGGACAGATTAACCTGCAGACTATTCAAGAAGCCTTTGACCTCCCTGTCTACTTTGCCAATAAATCCCACTGTTTGACAATGGCTGAACGCCTCTTTAGCTATCATCCTACAGACAGTAATTTTATCGTCTATCATGTCGCCAGAGGTATTCATTGCTCCTACATGTACAAGGGCGGTATTTACAGCCAGGAAAATTATCTTATCGGGGAGGTGGGGCATACTGTCATCAATCCTGAAGGCGAGCGCTGTCCTTGCGGCAAGCACGGCTGCCTGCAGGTTTATGCCAGTGAGAGCGCTCTGATTGATAAAGCAGCTATCCTGTATCGGGCTTCCCAGACATCGCTCTTAAAGACTCTTGTAGAGGACGTCAATGACATTGATTTGACAAGTCTGATGACCGCCTATCGATTAGGAGACTTGGGCAGCATTGAGTTGATTCATACTGCCTGCCGCTATCTGGCCATTTCCATTTCCAACCTCTGCCAGCTTATTGATAGCGAAAGGATTTATCTAGACGGCCAGCTCTTCTCTTATCCGGTGATTGCCGAGCAGGTTCTGGCTCAGTTAGAGCAGGAAGTACCTCTCTTTCCAAAACAAAAACAAGCAGAGATTGTTATTATCCCCTACTCTAAATACAGCATTGCCCGCTCTGCAGTCAGCCTCTGTGTCTATCATGAATTTTTAGATAAAAAAGGAAACCTATAAAGGCCGAGACAAGAATCTCGGTCTTTTTTTTTACAAAAAAAGAGACAGGCTTTCTAGGAGCTTACCCCTAAAAGCCTGTCTCATTTTACTATCTATTAATCGAACGTGAAATCATGGAAATGGTGTGGCGCTGTCCTCTGAGAGCCTTGCTCATGGCAAAGATATTTTCAACCGGAGCCAGACAGCCGTAGCCTGAATCTCCGATATGCTGGATATCTACACCGCAGATTTTGTTGCGGATAGCCATTTGCTTGACAATATCCTCATCAGCACTTTCCTGGCTGGTACCGATAGCACTCATAACCAGAGCCCCCTTTTGATGGGCCAGTCGGACAATCTGCTTCAAGTCCTGCTCATCAAAGCCTGGCACACTGCCGACTGCCGGTGCTAGGACAATATCGACACCTGCTTCGATAAATTGAGCGATTGCTTCTAGGTCTGCTACCGGCTCATCCACACCTGAAGCATGCATTTTGCCTGCAATCAGCAGGCCTGAAAAATTCTCCTTGACCACTCGAATAGTGTCGATAATGGCCTGATTGGTGACACCAGTCCCCGGATTACCCGTCAGGCAGATAAAGTCAACACCCAGCTCTTCTGCTCGCTGAATGGTCGCTAGACTAGCCTGACGCCCCTCATCGATGATTAGGCGTTCTCCTGCCATCTGGGCCTGACTGTCCACCGGCTCTAGATTGATACCGATAGGACGGCCAACCAAGCGGTGAAGTTCCTGAACAAAATCTTCCTTGGCGTCCAGACCAGCCACAAAAGGCTGGAAGATATCAATCCCATTCAGCAAAATCAAGTCAGCACCAAAAGACCGAGCAATCTCTGCATTGGTCACATCACCGATATAAGATTCTTTAAAAGCTACGTTTTCAGATAGGATAACGCGGCCCTCACTGGCCTTGATGCTCTGTTTCAGCTCCAGCGCAGTCATACTTAAAATTTCTGAAGCATTTGAACTAATGAATCGTTTTACCATAAGAACATCTCTTTTCTTTATTATTCATTAATAAACACTTTGAAATCTATTCTATTTGGATATTTTGCTTATTTTTTGTTATCAACTACAGTATAGCACAAGGTCGTGAAAATGTAAACGCTTTATATTTTCTTTGACAAAATAGCCTGCTTTCACAAACAAAAGCAGACTATTGAAATGCACTCGATTATTTTTGATTTGAGCAAGATTCGATAAGTACTCTTATCTCTGCATCACCAGATGACCACCCGCTCTTCTGGGCTCCGCCACATGCCATCTCCCTCTTGCACATCAAAGGTCGTAAAGAAATCGTCAAAGTTAGGCAGCTGCACATTGGTCCGAAGCTTGGCTGGCGCATGGACATCAACGCTTGCCAGAAGTTTCATATATTCCTCCCGACCCTTCATCCGCCAAATGCG
>ERZ772766.946-NODE-946-length-16312-cov-7.534600_pt1 | contig 16312 bp, 17 predicted proteins | sample MGYA00511379_ERZ772766 | MGnify/ENA primary metagenome ERZ772766 (study PRJEB29015, sample SAMEA2737895) | human oral metagenome | biome: human oral; feature: human-associated habitat; material: dental | place: China | collected 2116 ...
TTCATCGTTACCTCCTATGAATTCTTATTTGTCATACAATCAATTTACTTGCCAATGTGCCGACGCGCTGCGGGCGGCGTCGATTGCCGCCTTCGCCGTCTTCAGGTCGAGGCCGGTGCGGTCCTTGTAGGTCTTGACGGCGTAGATCATCCTGCCCTCGGCGATCATCTGGATCTCCACCGCGTTCAGCTCCGGGAGCGAGACTGAGGCCGGGGAAGAGGTAGCAGGAACCGAGATGGGGGCTGCTGCCTCGAAGGTGGGGGAGACGGATCCGGCGAGCACCGTGACCCCGGCGTCCGCGTAAGCGGCACGCAGTCGCGCCTCGAGGTTCGCGACCTGTTCCTTCAGCTGGCGGTTTTCGGCGCGCAGCTCTTCGATTTCGCTAGCCTGACCAAACCACTTACCCACGTGTCGCCTCCTTGAGGGGATTACCTTGATGGAAGCAATCCTATCCGTCTTCGCCAACCTGGTGCCGACGATCGGCCTGCGGCGAATACGAAGGTTCCCGGAGAAACCCGCCCCGGCCTCGTCGATGACGACGCGCGGAGTGTGCGCGACAACGCGCCGTGACCGGTGGAACAAGCCGCCCGCGCGACCCAGCCCGGTAAAATAGCGAAGACACTGTGAGCAGCGGAGGAAATATGGCAGGCGAATCGTTCTTCGGACAAGACTCCACCCACGACGGGCAGGGCGGCATCCCGGCCGACCTGATCCCGTACCTGGAAGCGGCCGACGAGGTCGAGGAGACCGAAGCAGGGGAGGCAACCGACCCTCAGGCTGAGGAGAGCGAGCGCGAGGCTGCCCTGCGCGCCCTCGTCGAGAACTCGCTGCTGCTGGGTCCCGACCCCTCGGTCCTCGCCGAGATCGAGGGCCAGGTGGACGAGGACTTCGCCGATGATGCGGCCGGGGAGCGCGACGAGCGTGCCTCCCACGAGGCCGCGCTGGCGAAGGCCGAGGATGAGGTCGCCCTCGACGCTCGCGTGCAGGAGATCTACCAGTCCATCGTCGCGCGTGCCCCCGAGCACGACATCGACCCCACGCTCGATCGCGTCAAGCTCGCCCTGGATATCCTGGGCGACCCGCAGAACTCCTACCCGTCGATCCACATCACGGGCACGAACGGTAAGACCTCCACGTCGCGCATGATCGACTCTCTGTTGACCGCTTTCGGCATGAAGACGGGCCGCTTCACGAGCCCGCACCTGCTCGACGTGCGCGAGCGAATCTCGCTGGAAGGCCACCCGATCACGCGTGAGGGCTTCGTAGGCGCATGGGAGGACATTGCCCCCTACGTCGCCATGGTGGACGAGCGCAGCGCGCAGGAGGGCGGCCCCCGTCTGTCCTTCTTTGAGGTGTTCACGATCATGGCGTACGCGGCCTTCGCTGACTACCCGGTCGATGCCGCCGTCGTGGAGGTCGGCATGGGCGGGCGCTGGGACGCCACGAACGTTATCGACGCGGGCGTTTCCGTCATCACGCCGATCGCTCTGGACCACACGAAGTGGCTCGGCTCCACGATCGAGGAAATCGCGCGTGAAAAGGCCGGCATCATCAAGCCTGGCCAGGTTGTCGTCATCATGGCTCAGGAGGAGGAAGCCCTCGACATCCTGCTCGAGCAGGCGCGCTCCGTCGACGCGATCGCCCGCGTCGAGGGCCGTGACTTCGAGGTCGTGGATCGTCAGATGGGGGTCGGCGGCCAGATGGTCACGATCCGCACGCCCTCCGCAGTCTACGAGGACGTGTTCGTCCCGCTGTTCGGCCAGTATCAGGCCCACAACGCGGCGGCGGCGCTCGTGGCCGTCGAGGCCTTCATGGGCGGGCGCGGTCTGGACGGTCGCATCGTCGAGCAGGGCCTCATGAATGCCTCCAGCCCGGGTCGCATGCAGGTCGTGCGTCATTCGCCCACGATCATCGTGGACGCCGCGCACAACCCCGCGGGTGCGGCCACCCTGCGCGAGGCCGTGGAATCCTCCTTCGCCTTCGCTCGGATCGCTGGCGTGTACGCGGCGATGGGGGACAAGGACGTCGAGGGCGTCCTGTCAGAGGTCGAACCGTTCATCGATCACCTTGTCGTGACCCAGATGCCGGGAGAGCGTGCCGCGGATGTTGCGCGCTTGGCTGAGATCGCAGGGGAGGTCTTCGGTCCCGACCGGGTAGATGTGCGCGAGTCGCTCGCCGACGCGGTCGATCGTGCAGCGGAGATTGCCGAGGCCGGGGCCGAGCCCGCAGATCGCAGCGGAGTTCTCGTGTTTGGCTCGGTGATGCTGGCTGGTGAAATGCTGGCCCTCGCTGGCCACTCTCCGCGCTAGGATGTCATCCAACCGTGGCGGCCGCATCGTGGCGGCCGCCACGGTTGGGAAATCGTGCTCGATGGTGGCACGATTGATCATGCGTACAAGTACAGATGAGCAATGTCGCAAGGAGGCATCATGAAGAAGCTCGTCAATGATGTTCACGCCGTCGTTCGCGAAACCCTCGAAGGTTTCGCCCTGGCACACCCCGATCTCGTCGATGTCCACTACTCGCCGGATTTCGTGACCCGGCGCGCCCCCAAGGCCGAGGGCAAGGTTGGACTCGTCTCCGGTGGCGGATCCGGACACGAACCCCTGCACGCGGGCTTCGTTGGAGAAGGCATGCTGGACGCGGCCGTGCCGGGCGCGGTCTTCACCTCGCCCACCCCCGACCCGATCCTGGAGGCCACCAAGGCCTCCGATCACGGAGCGGGCGTCCTGCACATCGTCAAGAACTACACGGGCGACGTTCTCAACTTCGAGACCGCCGCCGAGCTGGCCGACATGGAGGACATCAAGGTCTCCACGGTCGTCGTCAACGACGATGTCGCCGTCGAGGACTCCCTCTACACGGCGGGCCGACGCGGCGTCGCCGGAACGATCTTCGTGGAGAAGATCGCGGGCGCGGCCGCCGAGCGCGGAGACTCCCTCGAGGAAGTCACCCGCATCGCGACCAAGGTCAACGATCAGACTCGCTCCATGGGCCTGGCCCTGGGTCCCTGCACGGTGCCCCACGCCGGAAAGCCCTCCTTCGACCTGGGCGAGGATGAGATTGAGCTGGGTATCGGCATCCACGGCGAGCCTGGATACCGCCGCGGCTCTATGGAGACCGCTGATGCTCTCATCGCCGAGCTCTACGAGCGCGTGCGCGAAGACCTCGGGCTGAGCGAGGGCGAGCGCGTCGTGGCCCTCGTTAACGGCATGGGCGGCACCCCCATCTCCGAGCTCTACATCTGCTTCCGTGCACTCGCCGCCCTCCTGAAGAAGGACGGCATCGAGATCGCTCGCCAGATGGTCGGCAACTACGTCACCAGCCTGGAGATGCCCGGCGTCTCCGTGACCCTCATGCGCGCCGACGACGAGCTCCTCGAGCTCTTCGACGCACCCGTAAACACGGTCGCCTGGAAGTAAGCAACGAGGCAGGAAAAGGAGAATCACAATGAGCCTAGATGCAGCGTGGGCACGCCGGTGGATCAAGCTGGCAGCGGCAGATATCGCCGAGCAGCGCGACTACCTGGTGGACCTGGACCGAGCGATCGGGGACGGCGACCACGGCGAAAACATGGACCGCGGATTCAAGGCCGCGCTCGAAGCCCTGGGCCAGGGCCAGCCGGCCAGCGTCGCCGAGGTCCTCAAGACGGTCGCCAAGACGCTCATGTCCACGGTCGGCGGTGCCGCCGGACCCCTGTACGGGACGGCGTTCCTGCGCGCATCGAAGGCCGCCGGTGACGGCGAGCTCGACGGCGCGGGCGTGGCAGCGGTGATCGCGGGCGCGCTCGAAGGGATTCAAGCGCGCGGCAAGGCCACCACGGGCGAAAAGACCATGGTGGACGCGTGGACACCCGCGCTCGAGGCAGCCCGTGCAGCCGCTGGGTCCGGTGGCGATGGCGCAGCCGTCTTCGAGGCCGCCGCCACTGCCGCTGAGGCCGGAGCAGCCGCCACCGAGCCGATGCGGGCCACGAAGGGACGCGCCTCCTACCTGGGTGAACGCTCCATCGGCCACCTCGACCCGGGCGCCGTCTCCACCTCCCTCATCCTGCGAGCCGCCGCACGCGCGGCGGGAGAGGCCAGCGCAGCATGAGCGTGCGCGTCTCCTTCGTCATCGTCTCCCACTCGGCCTCCCTGGCCACCGGAGTCTGTGAACTGGCCGCCCAGATGGCCCCCGACGTGCACTTCGAGGCCGCCGGGGGCACGGACGACGGCCGCATCGGCACCTCCTACGACCTCGTGGAGGCGGCCCTCGAGGCCGCCGCCGCGGCCGTGGACGGGGACGGCAGCGGCGTCATCGTCCTGACCGACCTCGGATCGGCCACGATGACCGTCGAATCCGTCATCGACATGTGCGACGAGCCCGAGCGCGTGCGCTTCGTCGACACCTGCCTCGTCGAAGGTGCCGTCGCGTCCTCCGTGCGGGCTCAGCTCGGCGAAGACCTCGACCAGGTCGCCGACGTTGCAGCCGCCCTGGCCCCGCGCGTGGACGACGTGCCCGCACAGGAGGTGCCCAGCCCCGCCGTCGGCGCGCCCGGCGGGGGAGGGGCCCAGGCCTCGCACGAGTGGGCGCAGGGGGACGCGGTCGTTGCGGACCCCGTCGGCCTGCACGCGCGCCCCGCCGCCGCCTTCGTGCGCCTGGCGGGCACCTTCGACGCCGAGGTCACTGTCAACGGGGCGGACGGCGGATCGGTGCTGGAGCTCATGGCGCTTGGCATCACCCAAGGCGAGAGCGTCCACATCGAGGCCAATGGGGCAGATGCCACAGCCGCGGTGGCAGCGCTGACAGATATGCTGGAAAGCGCAACTAAGCAACCCTCGTCATCAAAGGAGACAACGTGAGCGCTAAGAGTGTTCTGCTGGAGCCCCAGCACCTTCTCGACCCCAACCTGGAACACACCCTCATCGTCGTGAAGCCCGACGGCTACGCCCGTGGCCTGACCGGTGAGATCCTACGCCGCATCGAGGCCAAGGGCTACACGATCAAGGGCCTCAAGCTCATGATCGCCTCCCGCGAGCTGCTCGCCGAGCACTACGCCGACCACAAGGACAAGCCCTTCTTCGAGGGCCTCCTGGAGTTCATGAGCTCCGGCCCGGTCGTCGCCATCATCGTCGAAGGCCAGCGCGTCGTCGAGGGCATGCGCGTCCTCATGGGCTCGACCGACCCGACGACGGCCCCCGCGGGCACGATCCGCGGCGACCTGGGTCGTGCGTGGAACAGCCCCTACATGGAGAACCTGATCCACGGCTCGGACTCTGTGGAGAACGCAACGCGCGAAATCTCCCTGTGGTTCCCGGAGATTTACTGACAGACAGCTAACCTGCAAGGGTGTACCTCAAAAACCTGACGCTGCGGGGCTTTAAGTCCTTCGCCAGTGCGACCACGCTTGCCCTTCAGCCGGGCATCACGTGCGTCGTCGGCCCCAACGGGTCGGGTAAATCGAACGTCGTCGACGCGCTCGCCTGGGTCATGGGCGAGCAGGGTGCTCGCGCTCTGCGTGGCGGGCAGATGGCGGACGTGATTTTCGCGGGGACATCTGGGCGCGCGGCGTTGGGGCGCGCCCAGGTGGACCTGACGATCGACAACACCGATGGGCTGCTCGACATTGAGTATTCCGAGGTGACGATCAGTCGCACCCTGTTTCGTGGGGGCGGCTCCGAGTACTCCATTAACGGAACTCCGGCGCGCTTGCTGGATGTCCAAGAGCTCCTGTCTGACACGGGCATGGGCCGTCAGATGCACGTCATCGTCGGCCAGGGGCAGCTCGACGCGATCCTGTCCTCCACGCCCGAGGAGCGTCGCGGTTTCATCGAGGAGGCCGCTGGTGTCCTCAAGCACCGCCGCCGCAAGGAGCGCGCGCTGAAAAAGTTGGCAGACATGGACGCGAACCTCGTGCGCGTCCTGGACCTGACGAACGAGATTCACCGGCAGTTGGGACCCCTGGCTCGCCAGGCGCGCATTGCGCGGCGAGCCTCCCTCATTCAGGCGCGCGTGCGCGACGCGAAGGCCCGCCTGCTCGCCGATGACCTGGCCTCTGCGCTGTCGAAGCTGTCTGTGCTCGAGGCATCGGACGAGTCGGCCGCGACGCGCCGCGCGTCGCTCGAGGAACAGATCGTTGCCGCGCGCGCCGAGCTGTCACGGTTGGAGGACACCGAGCGTGCGTCCTCTCCCGCGCTCGATCAGGCATCCTCCGACTGGCAGTCGCTCACCACAATCACCGAGCGCCTGCGCGGCACGCTCATGGCCGCGACTCAGAAGGTTGCCTTGCGCGCGACCCCCGAGCTGCCGCCGGGCGGCGAGGATCCCGACGTGCTTGACGAGCGTGCCCGCGTGGCAGGTGCTGAGGATGCCGCCCTGGTTGGGCAGGTCGAGGCCGCGCGCTCTGCCCTGACGTCCGCGACGCGTGCGCGCGAGGCAGCCGAGGAGAGTGACGAGTCGGCCTCCCGCGAGTTGGCCCGCGTCAACCGCGTCATCGCCGACCATCGCGAGAAGGTCGCGCGCCTGATGGGCGATGCCTCCACCGCCGCGTCTCGCCTAGAGGCCGCAATCGCCGAGGCCGACCGCGCGTGGGGCGCATACCGTGCCGCTCAGGAGCGCGCCGAGGCAGCCGAGAAAGCCGTGCCTGCGTCGTTCGTGGCCTCGGTTGGTGTGGGCGCTTCTGGCGTTGATGAGTCCTCGTCCGAGGAAGAAGCCAGCGGGGGAGCAGCCCGCACGTACGCCGAGGCCTCCGCTCGCCGCGACGTCGCGCGCACCCGCGTGGACGAGCTGCTCGGCGTTGAGCGCGAGGCGCGCACCGATCGTGCGCGCTGGGAGGCGCGTCGCGACGCGCTCGAGCAGCTGCTCGCCCCCGAGGACGGCACCGCCGAGCTGCTGGGACGCCCCGGCGTGCGCGGCCAGGTTGCGCCCCTCCTGCACGTCACCCCCGGTTTCGAGGATGCCGTTGCCGCGGCCCTCGCCCCCTTCGCCGACGCCGTCGTCGTCGACTCCCTGGCCCGAGGCCTGGGCGAGCTGGACGTGGCCCGCGCGGCCGGGCGCTCGCTGCGGCTCGTCGTCGCATCTGAGTCTTCCGGCCCTTCCGACGAACCCGCGGATGGGGCCAGTGGTTCCGTCCGCGCCGACCTGCCCGAGGGTGCGACGTGGTTGTCCGACGTCGTCACCTGCGAGGGGGCCGCCGCGCCCCTCGCGTCGCTGCTGGACGGGGTCGTCTCGTGCTCCATTGAGGCCGCCGCTGACGTGCTGGACGTGCCCGGCGTGCGCGCCGTCGTCACGTCGGGTGGCGACGTGCTGCGCTCCTGGTCGGTGGAGGGCGGCCGACAGGCCTCTTCTGTGCTCTCCGTGCGCGCCGACTACGAGGAGGCGTGCGCGCAGGCCGAGGCCGCCCAGGCCCGCATGGCCGAGGTCTCCGAGCAACTCAGCGAGGCAAACGCCCACCTGGACCGGCGCATCCGCGAGGCGAACGACGCCCTGAAGGCCCTGCGCGAGGAAGACGCACAGCGCGCCAAAGAAGCCCAGGAGCTGGCCCGTGCACAGTCGGCCGCGCAGGCCGCCCGCGCCGAGGCCGAGCGCGCCCACGACGTGGCACGCCGCGCCGACGAGCAGGTCACCTGGGCCCGCGAGCAGGACGTCGCCGCCACGCCCGCCTCGACGGCGCCGACACCGTCGGCCCGCCCGAATCCCTCGAAGACGCACAAGCCCGCGCCGACGCAGCCTCCCGCGCCGCGCGCGAGGCCCGCGAGGCCGAAAACGAGGCGCGCCTGAGCCTGCGTGCCTTGGAAGAGCAATCGCGGCGCGCCGCCTCCCGCGCCCGCTCCCTGCGCCAGGCCGCCGCCGCCGAGCGCGAGGAGCGCGCCCACTACGCCCGGCGCGAGGCCACGCGAAAGACGGAGCTGGCCACGGCCTCGGACGTGGAGGCAGCCGCCCGCGTTGCCCTCAAGGCCGCCGAGCGATCCCTGTCCCAGGCTGCTGCCGAGCGCGACCGCCTGAGCGAGCGGCGCTCCCAGGTCTCCCAGGAGGTTTCGGACGCCCGCCGCGCCCTGGACCGGCTGAGCGCGGAGCTGTCGGAGGCCACGGCCTCGGCCCACCAGGGGCAGATCGCGGCAGAGCAGACGCGCCTGCGTGTCGAGGATCTGCAGCGTCGCGCCTTGGAGGAGCTGTCCCTCGAGCCCGAGCAGCTGCTCGCCGAGTTCGGACCGGAGACGCTGGTGCCGATGCTGCCGCTCGACCCGGATGAGGTCGACAAGGCCGCGGCCGCCGAGCCGAGCGCGTACGTGCGCGCCGAGCAGGAGCGGGCCCTTGCGAAGGCGCAGAAGGACTTGGAGAAGCTGGGTCGCGTCAACCCTCTGGCGCTCGAGGAACACAAGGCGCTGGCCTCCAGGCACAAGTTCTTAGTCGATCAGGTGCAGGACCTCAGGGCCTCGAAGGCGGACCTGCTGCGCATCGTGCAGGACGTGGATCGCCTGGTGGAGGAGGCCTTCGCGTCGGCGTTCGCCGAGACGCGCGAGCAGTTCGAGCACGTGTTCGGCGTGCTGTTCCCGGGCGGGGTGGGCGACCTAGTGCTCACCGACCCGGACAACATGCTGACGACGGGCATCGAGATCGAAGCTCGGCCCGCAGGTAAGAAGGTGAAGCGCCTGTCGCTGCTGTCGGGCGGCGAGCGTTCCCTGGCCGCGATCGCGTTCCTGGTCGCGATCTTTAAAGCGCGCCCGTCCCCGTTCTACGTCATGGACGAGGTCGAGGCCGCCCTGGACGACATGAACCTGACGCGCCTGCTCGCCATTTTCAAGGAGCTGCAGGAGACCTCGCAGCTGATTGTCATCACGCACCAGAAGCGCACGATGGAGATCGCGGATGCCCTCTACGGCGTCACGATGCGCGACGGCGTCACGACGGTGGTGTCCCAGCGCTTGGCGGACTAGGGGAGCGGTTCTCGTGCGGGAAAGCCGTTGCTTCTGGTTGTGATGATGCTGCCTTCAAAGAAAATGATGACAGAGATTTTTGGACCTGAGAGGAGAGGCAATGAGTACGAAACCAGAAGAAACCTACCGCCTTGCGGGAGGAATCACCGTTACCGATGCCGATCTTGAAGCAGATGCGCAGCGTTTCGAAGCGGGCGAATGCGACGGATCGTGGAAGGTTCTCCCGGAGCGTCCGCAGCTTGTCGGTGAGGAATAAATACCGGTCGGCACACTCTTTCCCGAACCCTCATTCGACGAGCTTGAAGAGGTGTGAGGGGAACGCGGACAAACTCGCAGTGAGCTCGTTCGTCGTTTCATATTAGAAGGCTTGATACACTGAAACAGGAAACGCACGACTAAGCAGTCCGTCAGGTACGGTCAGAATACATAACGACGAAGGTAGCTTGATCGTCAGATGGGAAGTCTCGTAGCCTACCGCAAACGTGAATAACTCAGCAGGCGGTCGGCACTGTCGCACCAACGGCTTAACGTCATATAAAGGGTGTGTGTGATCGGCACTGACAAGCATGTGTGGCAACGTCCTGTTTCGAGGGCGCGGATCGATACCACTATCGTAGAGGCAACGTTGAGTGAAGTACGCAGTGCTTCCTAGAGCGCCAGGAGGAGCCTCTCCAACCCAAGGTCTTGTACAGTCCTCCTCTACCAGCAAACAGCGCACCAACCTTGGCAACGCAAACACAGGTAGCAATCAGAATGTTTGCAGCCTCTTAAACCAAAGCAGATACGAAACCTTAGCAGACAAGTGGGCTTAGGCTGGTGTTGTTGACACTTCGTGAAGCGGGTGTGTGTGCCTGCGGCCAGTGAGGTGCCTGTTATGGGAACTCGTCGTCGTTTTACGCCGGAGTATCGTCGTGATGTCGCGGTTCTGGTGTTGGATACGGGGTCGTCGATTGCGTCTTTGGCCCGGGATTTAGGGCTGGGGGAGTCGGTGGTGGGCCGCTGGGTCACACTCGAGCGCGAGCGGCGCCAGGCTGTGTGTGAGGGCCTTCCTGATCCACGCGAGATGGAAGCTGAGATCACTGCTCTGCGTCGGCGGGTGCGCGAGCTGGAGAATGGAGAATGAGTTTTTGGGAAAAGCCAGCGCCTTCTTCGCCTCTGGGCACCACAACACCAGCGCTGTGAACTGATGGACGCGCACAAGGGCTTCCTACTCGATCGCTGTGATGGCTAAGGTTTGAGGGGTCACGCGCGCAGGCTATGACGCGTGGAAAACCGAGCGTCCCACAGGGGTCAGCGCGCGCTCGTGCGGCGGCGTTTGGATGAGGTGGTGGCCTGGGAACACGAGGTGTCGGGTGGCACGTATGGGGCTCCTCGCATCAGCCATGCTCTCATGCGTGCGGGTGTGGATGTGGGTGTGCGTGCGGTCGCCGCGTCGATGCGCCGCCAAGGCCTCACAGGCCTGAACACGCACCCGCGCCCAGCTAGGCGCGGCCGGCGCGGACCGGTGGCCCATGAGGACCACTGCGCCCGCCAGTGGGACCGCGGTGCCCTGGACCGGGTGTGGATCACGGACTTTACCTACCTGCGGTGCGCCCAAGGCTGGGTCTACCTGTGCGCCGTGCCAGATGCGCACTCGCGCCGAGTCCTCGGATACGCCATGGGCGAGCAGCACAACACGCGCTCTGGTCATCACCGCGCTCGACATGGCCGCCACCCGTGCCACCTTCCCCGCAGGGGTCGTGTTGCATGCTGATCGGGGAACACAGTTCACCTCCCAGAAACTGGCCGCCTACATGCGCGCCGCGAAAGGAACCGCATCGATGGGGCAGGCCCAAGTGTGCTGGGACAACGCCATGGCCGAATCCCTTTGGGCCACCCTCACAACCGAGTACTACTACCGGCGCACCTTCACCACCCGCGACCAAGTCTACACCGGGGTCGCCACCTGGATCGAAGACTCCTACAACCACCGCCGAATCCACACCAGCCTCGGCGGCAAAACCCCCATCGAATACGAACTACACCAAGCGGCCTGGACAACAGCCGCATAAACAAACCGTCAACAACTTGCACACAGGCCCACAAGTAATCCGGCTCTTCAGAGTTGAGTGTGGGTGGAGGCATCTCAGCCTCCTGTGATGAGGAGCATTCGGAGTTGGTAGTTGGTGGGGTTGTGGTAGCCTCTGGCGGTGTGTCTGCCTAGTTCGATAATGTCCGTTGATGGCTTCGGTGCGGTGCGTTGCTGGCTCCGGCTGTGTCGAAGTAGGCGTCGAGCGCGTCCTTCCACTTATGTAGGGTTCGGTCTATTCGAGCGATTTCGGGGATCGGACAGGCTGGTAGGCTCTCGATGAGACGAGCGGCCAGGCGTCGTCCTTGGGCGGGTGTGTCTTGATGGAAGACGTCTCGCACTTGCTGGGCGCAGCGGTAAGCGACTTCCACACTGAAAGTGCGCCTCATCTGCCACGAAAGCCGAACCCCTGCGAAACGGGCGGGGTTCAGATGCGACTTGCAGGCACGGCTTGATAGGGGACCACACGGTATTCCACGTGGTTGCCAGTTGTCGAGCCAATCCTGCGATGGTGGCTCCCTCGAAGCGCAACTGTCGGATCGCCCAGCGGATCGCCCGCACACCCAGACACGCCCGAGGAGCACACACCCGCTCGTCATGCTCCAGGAATGTCACCGTCTAGCAGGCGTGTTCGCGGCACATCCAACGCCGTGTAAACCACCGGATCCGCACCGGAACCCCGGCCCAAGGCACGTCGATCACCTCCACCACCACACGCCCGCGACCTTGAGCAATTCAGCCCACAACTCGGGCAGCCAGCACAGCGATCACAAGACTCTATGTCAAGCACCAGAACACACTCACGCCGAGCGACAGAAACCAGATGGAAACCCTCCAAACCGACGAGCACATCACACCGATCACAACGACCAAGCAACACAGAACAGGAGGTAGGGTGAGACACCGCCCGAGGTCCCTGACGACAGCGGGGGAACAAGGCCGCTCATCATCAAAGACCTCGACCTCTACCCCCAAACCCCCGACCAACACCCAGTCACCCACACTCAACTCGGAAGAGCCAGTAATCCGCACAAGCGTTATGACGAAAAATAGTAACGCCTATGATGCAACCCTGGGTGATATCAAAATGACTTGTACTTCGAGTATCTCTGGTGTGAATCTTCAATTTGTTTGGGGCGGGACTTTGCTCAACTGCCTAAAGGCCAAATCGTACCTAACTGTCAGAATTGAAGTGGAGAGAGGTTAGATCGGAAGTGTGTGAATCCTATTGGCGGAGGTCTGAAAGTTGAGATAACATTTCGATGGGTTGAACGTGTGTGTTGAAGCACGCGACGGCAATGAAGCTGCAGGAAAGGGATAGAAATGAACAGTACTAATCGTGGGAGCAGGCGCGGTACTGAGTGGGGCATTTGGGATCTTCATGTGCATACACCAGCTTCGTTTGAGCAGGGATATGGCGGAGATAATGAAGATGCGTGGGAGAAATATATTGCTGACCTTGAAGGCCTTCCTAAAGAAATTAAAGTGATCGGGATCAATGATTATTGGTTCCTTGATGGATATAATCGCGTGCGCGCAGCGAAAGAGTCAGGTCGTCTGAATAATATTGATGAAATATTTCCAGTAATTGAGATGAGACTCCGGCATTTTGGAGGCACTTCTGGTGATCTGTCACGTGTGAATTTGCATGTGATTTTCGATCCGGAACTTGGGTCCGAGAAGATTCAGGCACAGTTCATAGGTGCTCTGCAGCCAAAAGTTCAACTCAAGCCAGGAGTTGATGGTAAAAGATGGGACGCGTTAATCACTAAAGAATCACTTTCGGATTTAGGTAGAGCTATCAAAGAGACCGTTCCTCAAGATCAGTTGTCAAGATATCAAAGTGATCTGATTGAAGGTTTCAATAATATCAATGTTGATCTTTCAGATGTACAGTCCGCTCTTTCGTCTCAATATCTTGAAGGGCATGCAATTGTTGGCATTGGAAAAACTGAATGGGGTAACATCAAGTGGAACGAGCAGTCTATCGCTGCAAAAAAAGATGTGATTAACTCAGCCAGTCTTGTATTTACTGCTTATCAGGATGTTTCGCGGTGGAAAAGCGATGTAGAAAAGCTTCGTAATGATCAGGTGACTCATAAGATTTTGGACTGTAGTGATGCGCATTACTTTTCGACGTCAGATAATCATATGCGATTGGGCCAATGTCAGACTTGGATGAACACAACGCCAACCTTTGCTGGCTTGGTGTATGCGTTGGAAGAGTTTGATAGACGTGTGTATGTTGGTCTTGAACCGCCAACACTAGGTAGGGTGCGGAGGAACCCTGATCGATTTATTGATCGGGTTAAAGTATATTCTGAAACCGATGAATATAAGTTATTTCAGCACGATTTACCTTTAAACTCCGGGTTTGTTGCAATCGTTGGTAATAAGGGGCAGGGCAAGTCTGCGCTTCTTGATTGCATTGCCCTCGGAGGTAATTCATCTCGAAGCGATGAATTTGCCTTTCTGTGTAAGAGTCGCTTTCTCAGTACCTCAAATAAAAAAGTTGCGAAAGAATATCAGGCTCATGTTACATGGCAGGATGGCACCGGGCGACCAGTCAGTTTGGATGCAGGGTGTGATAGTGGAGCGCAGGTGCGCGTTGAGTATCTTCCGCAGATGTTTGTAGAACGAGTCTGCAATAATGACTCATTAGATGCTGTCGAAGAATTTGAACGTGAATTACGTACGATTCTCTTTACGCATATTCCTGAAGATCAGCGTTTTGGTGAACGGTCTTTTGATGATTTGTTCAAACGAAAGACTGAAAATTCTGATCGCGAGCTCGATAAGTTGCGAATGGAAATCGATGGTTTAATTAGCGAGTATGTTGATATCGCCGCGTTTCGTGCACAACACGATGAAGATGATGTTCGACGTCGACTCGAAGCAAAGCAAGCAGAAATTGTTTCCGCAAAGTCCGATCTTCAAATAGCTAAAGATGAGCTCGAAAAATTTACTTTTGAAAATTCCAATAATGCCGAACTTGCCGATCTTCTACAGAGGTCTGAAGAAATTGAATCTCACCTGGTGGAGTTGCGTGACTCCCGTGCAGCAAATGAGCAGGAGCTTGTACGTGTTCGAGATCTTCTTGATGGTATCAGCTCTGTTGTGCAACGTGTCGAAGAGTTGCGTACGGAGGTTTCAGCGATTAATTCAGACGCTGCATCGTTACTTCCTGAAAAGCTTGGTGAAGTGCCCTATGTTCAGATTATCGTGAATCAAGAAGTATTTACTAGTGGCACGCAGTCAGCTCTAGATCGTTTTGAAGCTTTGAGGGACGAGCGTGATCGTCTCGGTCGCGAATACGCAGATTGTGATGATGAAATAACTCGCGTAGCAGATCTGCTTGCTAATTCCGATAGTCAACGTGAGAGGCTTAGGCAAAGTGTTCTTCAGCTTAGTCAGCGTGTTGAATCACTCATCGGTTCTCCAGATGACAGTGATTCTGAGCGTGGACTTGTAGAGTTGCTTGAGAAAGTTAAGCAAGTGCCGCAATTGATGACTGAATGCGTTTCTAATATATTGGAACAATCTCGCTTGATTTATGATGCGCTGACAAAACGTCTTTCCATGGTCACTGATCTATATGCACCGGCCTCTCGTTTTATTGCGGATTCTGCAATCGTCTCAAACGCTGGTTTAGAGTTCAATGCCGAGCTTCGGATATTGCCCGTTTGGGAGGGTATTTCTACAATGCTGGATCAACGCCGAAATCCAGACTTTTCAACTTGGATCTCGAGGTTCGGTGAACATGGTTCATGTCGCAGCTGGAATGATCTCTTTCCCGAGCTTAAGAATATTTTTGATTGTATCCAATGTGAGCGCGGTCAAGTTGGTGGTGAGTATCGTAATCCAGTTTCTGCCCTTCGCAAGACTGCACGTCTTAATGATTTTTTAATTAAGATTTTCGATTTGAACTGGCTCGAGGTTCGATTCGGCTTAACTGGTAACAATCGCCAACTAGCCGAGCTTTCACCCGGGCAACGTGGACTTGTTTTGGCACTTTTCTACCTCGTTGTTGATCTTAGATGTACGCCATTGTTGCTGGATCAGCCTGAGGAGAACCTTGATAATGAGACAATCGCTTCGAAGCTTGTGCCCGCGATTCATGAAGCTGCAGGGCGTAGACAAACGATCATCGTAACTCACAATGCAAATTTGGCCATCGTTGGGGATGCTGATCAGATTGTTCACTGTCAGATGGAGGATGATCAGTTTCATGTAAGTAGTGGCTGTATTGCTGAGCTTGATGTTGCCCAATTCGCTCTCGATGTTCTTGAAGGAACAAAGCCAGCGTTTGATAATCGGCGTCATAAGTATGAGGCGTTTCCTGAGCTGTTGTGATTGAGGACGTGGATTTGTCTTATCTCGGGTGTTATTATTCTGGTGTCCGTTTTCATTACAATACTGGTTGTTTGCTAATCTTGGGCGTTTCCTGTTGGGGCTTGTGGGTTGATCAGTTGTTGTTAAATGGCGCTTCTTACGTGTAGTTGCCGCTTGCTGGTGTGAGAGTGGTAGGAAAGTGGCGTGCTAGGGTGGAAGTATTTTGTGTGCCCTAATGTGGCTCTTCGCATTTGAGGGTGTCGGTGTTGTGGGCGGGGTTGGTCGTGTCGTGGCCGGGTAGGGGTCGAGGTCTTCCGATGATGGAGATTCCTACACCGTCCATCTGAAAGACCTCGACATGCCTCATACTACCTTTGATCGCCCTGACCTGAGCGCGTTCACGCGCCTGGATGACCTGGGCCTGGAAGTGACCGGCCAGCGCATGTGGTCAGACCATGCAGTATTGGCCTGCCGGATCGCTGGTGCGGACCGGTGGTGTCGACGCTGCGGATGCCAGGGCGAGGCGCGTGACACGGTGATCAGGCGTCCCGCGCACGAGCCCTACGGGTGGCGCCCCACGATCTTGCACGTGAGCGTGCGTCGCTACCGGTGCCAGGAGTGCGCTCACGTGTCGATTCAGGATATGAGCTAAGCGGCCGCTCTGCGGGCGAAGCTCTCGCGGGCGGCGGTGCGCTGGGCGCTGACGGGCGTGGTCGTTCATCATGTGACGGTGGCGCGTATCGTCCAGGCCCTGGGCGTGTCCTGGAATACCGCTAACACTGCTGTCCTGGGTGAAGGCCAGCGTCTGCTGATCAATGATCCAGCCCGGTTTGAAGGCGTGCGTGTCATCGGGGTGGATGAACACGTATGGCGCTATACCCCTACAGAGTCAAATACGTCACCGTTATCTTGGACGTGGCACCCGTCCAAGAGCGCCGCGGTCCCTCCCGACTCTTGGACATGGTCCCGGGTCGCTCCAAGCAGGTCTTCAAAACCT
>ERZ772766.952-NODE-952-length-16266-cov-3.744186_pt1 | contig 16266 bp, 21 predicted proteins | sample MGYA00511379_ERZ772766 | MGnify/ENA primary metagenome ERZ772766 (study PRJEB29015, sample SAMEA2737895) | human oral metagenome | biome: human oral; feature: human-associated habitat; material: dental | place: China | collected 2116 ...
GGACCAGATAGAGAACAAACCAACATTTTAGAAAGTGTTTGGGCATAAAAAAGAAATAGAGTAAAGGAGGATTTATATGAAAAAAATCCTAGTTGTAGATGATGAAAAGCCAATCTCAGATATCGTCAAGTTTAGTCTTACAAAAGAGGGCTTTGAAGTAGTTACAGCCTTTGACGGTGAAGAGGGTCTGGTGGCTTTCAATGAAAAAAATCCAGATTTAGTTATTTTAGACTTAATGTTACCGAAAATTGATGGCTTAGAAGTATGCCGTGAAATTCGTAAAACAAGCAATGTCCCAATTATCATGGTGACAGCGAAAGACTCTGAAATTGATAAAGTTTTAGGATTAGAACTTGGAGCGGATGACTATGTGACAAAACCTTTCTCAAACCGTGAGTTAATCGCGCGTGTGAAAGCAAACTTACGTCGTCAACAATTAGTTCCAGCCGAAACTGAAGAAGAAAAAACTGCAAACGAAATCGTATTAGGCTCACTCATTATCCATGAAGATGCTTATGTGGTTTCAAAACGTGGCGAAGAAATCGAATTAACGCACCGTGAGTTTGAATTACTTCACTATTTAGCAAAACATATCGGACAAGTGATCACACGTGAACACTTGTTACAAACGGTATGGGGATATGATTACTTCGGTGATGTACGTACAGTAGACGTTACCGTACGTCGCTTACGTGAAAAAATCGAAGATACACCGAGTCACCCAACATGGATTATGACTCGTCGTGGGGTAGGTTACTACATTAAGACCCCAGATCAAGAAAAAGAAGCTTAAGATTGAAATGCGCTTTTCCTTGCCACCTAATCTACCGGCAAGAAAAGCGTATTTTGCTAAAAAAGTAGAGGGGAAAATGACTCATGAAGACAGTGAAACGATTCTTTCGTTCCATTCAATTTAAGATTCCGATGCTGTTCATCCTGCTCTTAGTCATTTCGCTGCAACTGATTGTCGCGAACTTCTTAACCCAATTAGAATCGCAAATGGTGTCTAACTTCCAGGAACAAATCCAACTGCAAGTAGGATTCTTGAAGAATAACGTACAACCAATTTTGGCAAAAGATGCAACGGATGAAGCGAAGATAGCTGAAATTTCGCAATTACTACAAGATTACCCAACAGGGAATAGTATTGTCGAAATTCGAATTATGGATATGCAAGGGTATATTTTGGGAACAACGAACCAAACGCAGCAATCTGTGGTCGGAACGCGTTCAACAGAAACAGATGTGCAACAAGTTGTTGTTTCAAATACCATTCAAAGCTATAACTTTACTGAAGGAGAAACGCGTTATTGGAAATATGTTTCACCAATTGATCCAGTGAATACTGCTTCAGGAAATCCGGTTGGGATTATTTCGGTGACATCGAATATCGAATCGCGTTATGCACAAGTAAAAGATATCGGGATTATCTTTATCAGCTCGTCAATCTTCGTTATTATTTTAGCGATTGTGATTACGGTAATGATTTCTCAAGGGATTACTCGTCCAATCGCAGAGATGAAGCAACAAACGGAACAAATTGCTGAAGGAAACTATACGGGTGAAGTGATGATTTACGGAGACGACGAGCTTGGACAACTTGGACAAGCGATTAACGATCTCTCTGTGAAGATTAAGGAAGCCCAAGAAGGAACTGAAGCGGAACGGCAAAGGCTTGATAGTGTCCTTCGTCATATGAGTGACGGGGTTATTGCCACCGACCGTCGTGGACGTATTGTGATTATCAATGCTGCGGCGTTAGATATTTTAAACTTACGTAGTGAACGTATTGTCGGAACACCATTATTAGATGTATTAAGACTCGATCGCACTGTTACTTTTAGAGATTTACTAGAGTCTCAAGAAGAACGGATGATTACCTTTGAAGAAGATGGCGAAGATACGATTGTTCAATGTGAATTTTCAGTGATTCAGCGTGAATCTGGATTTATTAGCGGTCTTGTCTGCGTGTTAACAGACGTTACCGAACAAGAGAAGATTGACCGCGAACGTCGTAATTTCGTATCGAACGTTTCCCATGAATTACGCACACCTCTAACAAGTATTAAGAGTTATACAGAAGCGTTAGTAGATGGGGCATGGGAAAATAAAGAAATTGCACCAGAATTCTTACATGTAATCGAAACGGAGACGGACCGTATGATGCGTATGATTACGGACTTACTGAACTTATCACGTATGGACCAAAACCGTTTAGAACTCGATAAGGAATTCGTCAATATGAATGAGTTGGTAAAACATATTGCCAACCGTTTCGATATGGTACTTTCAAGTGACCAATATCGTGAAAAGAATTACCGTATTTTAACGGATATCACTCAACGAGATTTATGGGTAGAAATCGATCAAGATAAGATTACTCAGGTATTGGATAATATTATCAATAATGCGATTAAATATTCTCCAGACGGGGGCCGTATTATCATTCGTCTGATGGAAACTCATACCGATTTAATCGTGAGTGTCAGCGACGAAGGGTTGGGAATTCCGCGTAAGGATATTCCACACTTATTCGACCGTTTCTACCGTGTGGATAAGGCTCGTTCAAGAGCGATGGGTGGTAGTGGTCTTGGACTGGCTATCGCGAAAGAGGTTGTCCAATTACACGGTGGAAAAATTTGGGTGAACAGTATTGAAAACAAAGGGTCTACATTCTTTGTTTCTCTACCATATGTTCCATTTGAAGAGGACGGTGAATGGGATGAATTTTAAACGTTATCGAGCAATGCTAACAGCACTAGTTATTTTGATGGCGATTAGTTTTATATTTACGTATCTTATTGTTGTCCGTCCGGTAGATTTCTTTACCACTCAAAAACAAAATAATAATGTAGCGACAACACAGGATTCTGGTGTACAAGTTCGTGCGACGTATACAACAGAAGATGTATTTAGACCTACGCGCTTAGTTCTTACAAATAAAAATAAATTCGAGATGACAAGTAATGCTTCTATTTTGAAAGAAGTCAATACACAGCTGCTTAAATGTTTTTCAAATGTAACACGTTTGGAATTGATGGATGAAACATCTTATGAAAATCTTGTGTTACGAGAAGCACATGTTCAGATTATATTTGATGGATTACATTCATTTGGAATTGTGAATCGTTATTTTGAATCGAATCCGGATGATTTTGTAAATGACCGTTTTTCACGAATTGTGATTCGTACCGATGATCCGCACACAGCTTATTTCATCAATGATGATACGAAGCAACTCTATAGTGCCAAAATTGACGAGAGTCTAAAAACAGCGCTAGAGGCTTTATATGCAGATGCTGATTTTTATGAAGTAGAATCGTATCGTGGAAAGACAAAACAATTCTTTGTTGAACAAGAGGATGTAACAGTGGAACAATCGGCCTATTTAATTGAACAAATTCCAATGAGTTTCTACATTAGTCAACTCTTTGGAAATCAATCAGAAATCCGTACGCGTGGAGATGGAAAAACGGTTGTGTACAATGATAACTTGTCACAATTGAAATTGGACCGTACAACCAATATCGTCACATTCTTTGAAAATCGTTCTGGAGAAGAAACGCTCCTGTATACGAATAACTTAACGCAAACCTTCAATCAGATGAAACGTCTCGGCGGATGGCAGTTAGGCGTAAGTCTATTCTCGGTAGACTTAAATAATAATCTCGTTGAATATGCCCGTTACGTGGATTCTTATCCAATTTTATCAAGTGGAAAAGAAGGATTTACGCAGATTAAAGCTAATACGAACGGCATCGAAAAAATGAGAACTTCTTCGCTGATTGCGCAAACTCCATTACCGACAAAAAGTAAGAAGGTAACGGTTGTTGGTGGGAAGACGATTGTGACAGAGATGTTAAACGAAGGTTTCGTTATGAATGAGATTGAAGATATTCGAATCGGATATTCATGGACGATTAGTAGTGAAAGTGTACAAATCGTTGAGTTTACACCAACGTGGTACATTAAAAAGAATGGAACTTGGAAGACTCTGGCTGAATTAAAAGCTGAAAAGAGCCAAACAGAACCAGCAAATGGACCGACAACAACGGGAGGTGACGCAGATGGATTTTAAGAGAAGCGCAGTTGTTCTCATCGTCTGCTTCTTCATCCTCGATTTATTCTTATTCGGATTAGTGTGGCAAAAACGAAACGACACGAAAAATCCGTTGAATACAAGTATTAACGTTATCGACCAAATGAAGCTAGACGGAATTACATTACCAACGCTGAATGCGACGGCAGAAGCCTTTCCGATTGTACAAGTGACGCCAGAATCCACTGAGGGTAAATTATCTAGTTTACCAAACCAAGTCGTGACAATCGACAAAGGGGTCATCAATGGCCAATTCATTACGCCTATTCAACTAGACTTAAGTGGATCTGTGTCAGCAGATAGTTTCGCAGATTTAACGAAAATCGTCGAAAATAATCAAGTAGCTTTCGGGGATCAATATACGTGGTCATCTTATAATCCAACAACCCGCAAAGTAATCTATACACAAAAAGCCGATAAGTTAACGATTATGGATGGGTCAAGCCAGATTATTTTCACGATTAACGGCAATGACCAAGTTGTCAGCTACGAGCAAATTTTTGCTGGAACGGTACAAGTACTTGGGAAAGAACGTGAATTGATTACCGCTCAAAAAGCAGTAGAAATTCTTTACTTGGGAGGGCGTATTAATTCAAAAGCAACCGTTCAATCGGTGAAATTATCGTATTACCAATCGCTAGTGTTAAAAGATTTTTCAATTTACTCACCAGCATGGTATATTGAAATTCGTCAAGCCGATGGACAATTAATTGCTCGTCGTGTGGATGCGATTCATGGAACGGTATTAGCAAACGAAACACTCGAAACCGCTAATACACAAACGCAACGTACAACGACCAATAATACAACAACAACGCAAACAGTACAGCAACAATAAGAAGGGAATAAACATGCAAGAATCAGGTTTGAAAGTGAGTTTACTCGCGAGTGGTAGCTCGGGAAATGCTACTTACATCGAAACACCAAAACAAAAAATATTAGTGGACTGTGGACTCACTGGTAAAGCCATTGCTGCGCAAATGGAGAAGATTAATCGTTCCATTTCAGATGTGGATGCGATTCTCGTCACCCATGAACATTCCGACCATATTAAAGGGATTGGAGTTTTGGCTCGTAAGTACCACATTCCAATTTATGCCAATGAAAAAACATGGCAAGCCATGGCTGGTAAAATCGGGAAAGTCGCCCTCGAACAACAGGAAATCTTCAACATAGGAGAGACGTTAACGTTTGGAGACTTAGACGTGATGAGTTTTGCAGTATCCCATGATGCAGCAGCTCCTCAATTTTATAGCTTCCAACGTGAGGGCAAGCAGTTCGTCATGTTGACAGATACAGGCTATGTCAGTGATAAATTAAGAGGTCTGTTGAAAAATGCAGATGCATACCTCATCGAGAGTAATCATGATTTGGAAATGCTTCGAATGGGACCATACGCTTGGCATTTGAAACAACGTATTTTAAGCGACAAAGGGCACTTATCGAATGATGATGGTGCGCTTGCAATGTGTGAAATGATGGGAGACCGTACAAAACGGATTTATCTTGGCCACTTAAGTCAGGATAATAATATGAAGGAAATCGCCTATCAGACAGCCGAAAGCATCTTCCAAACGCATGATAAAGGCGTTCATCAAGCATTCGAGTTATGCCACACGGATCCGTATGAGCCTACAAAATTATTTACGGTTTAAAAACTTAGGAATAACGAAAGAGTTTTTTAAAGACTCTGTAAGCTTTATTTCATATAAATTTCATATGGAAAAATTATTGTATACTTACAAACGAGAGGAGTGAGCAGATGACACAAGAACAATTAACAAGAAAAAAATCTTCTAAAGCTTTTAAAAATGGCTTTATCGGTGGATTAGTGGGAGGAGCAATCGCTGTTGCCGGAGGAGTTGGAATTATGGCTATAACCAATCCAGCAAACCAAGCAACAACACCTGCCGCACAACCCTCACAATCAAAAGTAGAAACGACAAATGCATCTACAGGAACAAAAGGTGGAACAGATATCACTAAAGTAGTTGCTGAAGTGAAAAACGCGGTTGTTTCAGTTATTAACAAACAAGCAACTTCAAGAAATAATTTATATGGCACACAACAAACAGGAGGAGAATTAGCGACTGCTTCTGAAGGTAGTGGAGTTATCTATAAAAACGAAAATGGATATGCCTATATCGTGACGAACTATCACGTGATTGCGAAATCACAAGAATTAGAAGTTCTTTTAGCAGACGGAACACGTGAAAAAGCTGAGCTTGTTGGTAGTGACCAATGGACAGACTTAGCCGTGATTCGTATTGCCAATACAAATGTTACAACTGTCGCAGAATTTGCAAACTCTGATGAGGTTGAAGTGGGGCAAACAGCCATCGCGATTGGTTCACCTCTTGGAAGTGAATTTGCAACAAGTGTAACGCAAGGGATTGTCTCAGCAACGAACCGTTCTGTTGCTACAGACGTTGATGGCGATGGACAAGAAGACTGGGTTGTAACGGCGATTCAAACAGATGCGGCGATTAACCCAGGGAATTCAGGTGGAGCGTTAATTAATAGCGCCGGTCAGCTTATCGGAATCAACTCAATGAAGATTTCTAAGTCTTCTGTTGAAGGGATGGGATTTGCAATTCCAAGTAATGAAGTAGCTGCGATAATTAAACAACTTGAAACGAACGGGAAAATTACACGTCCAGCTCTTGGAATTTCAATGGTGAACTTATCAAGTGTGAACGAACGAGTGATTGAGCAATTGAATTTACCAAAAGATGTTAAGAGCGGAGTCGTTATTGCAGAAGTGATGGCAAATGGTAGTGCCAAAGCAGCAGGATTACAAGCATATGATGTCATCGTTGAAATGGATGGACAAAAGATTCAAGGAATTCAAAACTTACGTAAAGTTCTTTACAGCCATAAAGTTGGCGATAAGATGGAAGTCACTTACTATAGAAATGGACAAAAACAAACAACGACGATTTCTCTAACAGAAACAAACAGTCCAAGTTTATAAAAATAACAAACAAGGAGCCGGATAGCGGATTGCTATTCGGCTTTTTTGTGACATTCCACAAACTTATCCACAAAAATGTGGATAAGTCTGTGAAAAAGTAGGGCTTACCCCCCATGTCAAGTCTGTGAAAGTTAAAATTATTGTTGAAAATGTATCCGCTAGAAATGGCTTAATTAATGGATTTTGTTGAAAAAAGTTATTCACATGATAAAATTTTATTGTGGATAACTTTGATAGAGAACTATTAGAAACGTTGATATAACGGCATTTTTGTATACACAAAAAGTGTGTGGATAACTGTGGATAACTGATGTTTTTACAACCTTAGGAAATATAACAATTAGATAACAAATAAAAATTTTGAATCAATATCTAGTGTTTTTTATAAAAAAGGCTCAAAATTTAGGGGCGAACATGTGTACATGTGGATAACTTTGTGGATAACTGTGAATAAAGGGATAAAACAAGCAATTTTTTTCAAAAAAAGGTAAGATAATTTGTGAAATGAGGGGATCAAATGAATATCACAATTGTGAGTGTAGGAAAATTAAAAGAAAAATATTTAAAACAAGGTATCGATGAATACGCAAAACGCTTAGGCAGCTACTGTAAGTTTCAAGTAGTCGAAGTGCCAGACGAGAAGGCTCCTGAAAACTTAAGCGATAAAGAAATGGAACAAGTGCTCGAAAAAGAGGGAGAACGGATCCTTGCTAAGATTAAAGATGGGGATGTTGTTGTGGCCATGGCAATCGAAGGGGACTTAGTCAGTTCTGAACAATTGGCCAAAGAAATGGATGACTTCGCACTTCACGGTAGGAGCTCGATGGTCTTTGTCATTGGTGGATCTCTTGGTTTAAGCCCGGCGGTGAAAAAACGTGCCGACCGTAAAATTTCATTTGGGCGCATTACTTTACCTCATCAACTCATGAGACTTGTATTAACTGAACAAATTTACCGTGCGTTTCGTATTAATGCCGGTCATGCATATCATAAATAAGTAAAGATACTCATAGAAAAAGTGAAAAGAAACTGCAAAATTAAAATTGTATTTTCATACTATTTTCATAATGTGCCTCTATACTTTAATTATTCCCAAAGAGAATATTTATCCTCCCAAATAAATATTTCTAATCCTTTTTTCCACCGGCTGCGAGTCGGTGGTTTTTTATTTTTATAGAAAAAAGTGATTGATTGAAGCATATCTCCGTACTATACTAGAACCATGGAGAAGTACCCAAGAGGCTGAAGGGGTCGCACTCGAAATGCGATAGGTCGTGAAAGCGGCGCGGGAGTTCAAATCTCCTCTTCTCCTTAAAAGTTGCTTATATATCAACGTTTTTAGAGGTTTTGTTCCGTATTTGTTCCGTGAACTAAAATCTCTTTTATTTTTTTTGCCTCAGAAATCTTCATCTCATCCAGAATGTGAGAGTAAGTTTTGAGAGTTATATTAGCATCAGAATGGCCAAGCCTTCTGCTGATAGTTAGGAGCTGCACACCTTGAGAGAGGAGTATGCTCGCATGAGTATGCCGCAGCGCGTGGAATGTAACCATCTTATCGATTTTAGCACGCTTTAGAGCGTGTGTAAGGCTGTGATTCACTCCGTTATTAGAAACACGTTCAAACACGATGCTTGAGTCTCTAGGCAGCGTGTCTAATATGTCTAATAATTTACGAGGTACATCTATTATGCGATTAGCATTCTTTGTCTTCCCGTCTGTGTACTTATTTGTATGCAGATAATCAAATCCCTTTTCGATGTGTATCTGCTCATTTTCGAAGTCTATACAATCCCAAGTTAAACCTAAACATTCTCCAAATCGAGCACCAGTGTACATGGATGTAAGTATGATGTATCGGCTCGTCATGCTTGTATCAATTCCATCAAGCACTGCTGTCTCTAATCTTCTGAACTCATCCATACTCAAGAACTTCATATTATCTTCTTTAGCATCCTTACCTTTTAGCACTACTCCAAGCGTTGGATCTATGAGAATAATTCGTGTCTGTATAGCATGCCTTATGCATGCCTTAATGTATGAGTGATACTTCTTCACAGTTGCTTTAGTTCGAATAGATGAGAGATAGTTTAGAAATTGCTGATAATTCTCATGATTAACATTCTTCATCATAGGATTGTACTGCTTCTTAAGTACTTTGATAATCGTTTCTATTTGTTTGGAACTTCCTACGGAGATTGTATCGTCTTTGTATAGCTTCTTCCAATAGAGCATATAATCTGACAGGCTCATTCTCTCTTTTGCAAAGTCTTTACCTTGCAGCAACTCGTTCTCACGTAGAATGGAAGCATCCTTTGCTTCCGCCTTTGTTTTAAAGCCACTCTGAGATACAGCTTTCTGCTTTCCGTTATCTTTATAATAGACTTTATACGTCCACGTTTTTCCACGTTTGTATATACTTGCCATAGTTTACCATCCTTTCTTTATGTGGTAAAATAGGGCATAACAAATAGCCCTATTTTAGGGTGATTTTGATGTTTACCACACTGACAATCTTGGCGGAGAGTAGTGTGGTATTTTTTTATTTTGATACTGTTTTAAAAGCACTGTCACATGTTTTTAGTCCATCAATATGTAATGATAGATTATCTTTAATATGAGCTCCTAAAGGATCCAATATAAAATCAATTCCTTCTCTACGAGCTAATTTAGCTGCTGGAACAAAATCGCTATCTCCAGCAATTAAAATAATTTTTTCAACTTGCTTTTTAAAGGCTAATTGCGCAATATCTAATCCTATCCTCATATCGACACCTTTTTGTTCCAAGTTAAGTTCGAAATCATTTTCTTCTAATTCATTTATATCCTTAGAACTAGCCATCAATTTTTTAGTAGTAGTATATTTTAAGTTATAATGTACTGTAGAATCGCTTAATTCCCCTAAACGCAAAGCAACTTTTCTTTTGCTACTGAGTTCCTTAAAAAAATCTAGAGTCCAAGACTTAGTATCACTTTTTGAAAAATCAACGTTACTTTTTGTTAATGGATGGTATACATGTTTATCGATTGGTGGACAATCATAATAAAATATACGATACAATTCATGATGAACAACTTTTTTAAAAATAGTTTCCGTTAAATGCCTATTGCAGTATTTGTAAAGTTCAGTTGCACGTTCCTTTGCTGTGAGGTTTCCAAAAGTACGTTGTGCTCGTTTTCTATAATATCCTCCATCAACTAGTATTGCGATTTTCATAACATCTCCCTTTCTGCATAAAAAAAACTCTTGATTTCGGCATTCCCCTTATGGTGGGGTGTCTACTCTCAAGAGATGGTTCACTTTTAATATGTATAAAGTATACCTCTTTTAAGAGTGCATTGTCAACAATTAAATTTATAATTTTTGCATTTAACGTTTCATAGCGTTGCTTAACGTTTCAATTTTATCTTTTTGCAATAATCTGTCAGATAAAAATAGATACTAATTCTAATAATACTTTCTCATTTCTTCTTTGATTCCATAAGTTGCAATTAAAGTATCAAATGTTTCTGGAATATCTTGATACTGTTCTTGATAGAGCAACAGCATTAATTCAGTTGCGAATTTATTAGCTTCTAGCTCCAATTTACCTTTGCCCCCATAGCAAAGAGAGTAGTAACCGATTAAATCCGCATGATCTATAGCATGTTTTAATTCATGAGCCATCACTAAATATTTCTCATTTGAATTTTTCAATGAGTTGTTCAGTAGAATAATAGGCTCTCCATCGTTTGTAACGATAATTCTCCCTTTAAGCCTAGATGGGAAATCAACATATAAATAACTAATGTTTAAGTTATCAGCAATCACAAACGGATTAGCTGTGTGATGATTTTCTACTAAAGTTTTAATATCCAATAATTACCCTTCCTTTTTATCTTTTAATTTATCCCACAAAACGCTTCTAATAATAGCGTCTACCTTTTCTTTTTCATCTTCAGTTAATTCAATACCATCATAAGATATGGCCGTTGTATTTAATTTCAATGCTTTTTCGATATCGATAGCGTCTTCTTTAGTTGCCCATGTTGGTGCATCTGTTGAAATGGTGTTTTGAGCAAACCTAGGGTCTACAGCAGATTTTTCTACGTTAAAGAAATCTGCAATCTTTTGCACATTACCTGGATTAGGCATAGATGTTCCCTTAACATATCCGGTTAAAGTACTTGTTGGTATCCCCGTACTTTTAGATAATTCAACTTGCTTAGTTCTAGTACGATTAAGTAATTCATTAATATTAACAGAAATTCTCTTCATAATTTCTATGTCATTAGGAGTATATTTTCCTCTTCCTCGTGCCATTTTCAGCGCCTCCTTTATTCTTTTCTACTATATAATAACGGTTTAAATCGAACTTGTAAAACAAAAAATATCAAAAAAATCGAATTTTTTATATTAAAACTATTGACATACGATTTAATTCGTATTATTATAAGCACATAAGTTAAATAAATTTGAAAGGAGGAACGTGTTTTGACACAAATTTCGTTAAAAGCTGCAAGAGTTAACGTTAATTTAACTCAGAAAGAAGTAGCAGAAAAACTAGGAGTTCACCAACAAACTATCGCGAAATATGAGAAAGATAGCACTAAAATTCCTATGAATTTGCTACACCAATTAAGTGAATTATACAAGGTTAAATTAGACCATATTTTTTTAGGTTAAAAATACGATTTAAAACGTATTTTAATACTTGTATTTTTTAAACAGAAAGGAGGAAAGGACATGAATGCAAATAAAAAAATAAATTTACTCGTAGCAGGAATTGCAATTGCCAAACTAGCCAAACTAGCCAAACTAGCCTACTACGAGCAATACACAATCAAAGATTTTGTCAATTGGACCAAAACAGGCCTAAAACAAAAGAAATCGTTGATTGATTCTGTAAAGTTTGGATATGAACATGCAAAAAATGCAAGAAAAAGATTAAAAAAAATGCGTTATGAATATTTGAAATTTAATATTCAATAAGGATTCTGATTTAAACCGATTCGTGATCTTCGCATTCCATAAATAGTCTATCTAAATAGAGTTCTAGAACTTCTTCGGATAGAGGACATTTGAATTTATCTGAGAATAATTGGTTGCCTTCGATTTTCAAACGGTCCAACGGAGTCATTCTATGGTCAACAGGAATTTCATAGTCATAATCCAAAAAGAACCTAATGAAATTGTGATTAAAGTAAATAGTTATCCAACCTTTAGAAGTATCTGTTCTAAATAATTCTGGATTTAAATCTTTATTTTTAACAGATTCACAAATCAATGGTTCTAAGTAATTTGAAATAAACTCTTTTCCAGACCGAACAATTTCTAAATCGATTTTTTGTTGTTCTGTCAATAGAGCTTCAGAGCGAATTTTTGAAATTAAATCATCTAAACGCATATAAAACACCTCCCTTCAGACACATTATAAGTCTGAAAATGGATGGTAACAATATGAAAAAACATGAAATAGGAGGTGCAAGGATGCTAAAAAAACTTCGCCAAGAACGTGGTTTAACGCACGAACAATTGGCGAAAGAGTTAGAAATAAGCAAATCGTATTACGTGAAAATCGAAAATGATTTTATGAAGCCTAGTTACAAAGTGTTGAAGAAGTTAAAAGATTTCTACGGAGAGGATATTAATTTGAATGAACTTTTTAAATAAAAAAAGCGTGTCTTATCCGTTATATAAGACACGCTACGGAAATTGTTCTGCTCAAGTTGATAACGGCAACCAACAACACTTCGCCAGTATCGTCCCTGGCACTGCAGTTGCTATAAAAGGAATAAAGACCTATAGAGCAAAATGCTCTAATACCAATTTTATCGACTCTCGTTTGTCGGCGCTGGCAGTCAGACCAGAAAATATATACCTATTTATTGAGACACAGTACCTTTCAAAAATTCTGACAATAATATTTTCATCATCATCATCCTCTCTGCCTACAAGGATTTTAAATGGGGTAGGCAAGGATATTATAACACTTGTTTCATAAATAGGGAATATCTAAAAAACGAAAGGAGGAAATCATGGAACGAGCAACGCTTGATTATTACGAAGCAATATTCTTGGAAATCGTAAAAAGAAATCCTGAAAAATTTGTTAGCTTAATAAAACCATATATGAAATCTAACAATAATCAAAGGTGGATAACGACTGAAGAATTGTGTTCTGAAATTGGAACAAGTGTCAGCTCATGGCACAAAAGCGAGATTAGAAACCATCCTGTGGTGGTTGCAGCAAGAAGAACAGATACACGCCCATACAAATATCAAGCGAGCATGATTGATGAAATACAGAAAGTATGGGACGGAAGGAGAAGACATTGAGAACAGAACGAAGATTAAAGAACACAGTACCATTCAAGAAGTTCTTAGCTTGGTATATCAAATGGCTAGGAATTGCATTCGGTTGTGCTAGTGCATATCTAGTAATCGCATTGATGGTGATGTTGCTTGTTGGAAAGGCGGTTGAACAGCACGAAAACAAAGTGGATTTAATTAGAAGTGGGCAATACATAGAGCCTGACTTTCAAGAAACATGGAACAAAAAAGCCGTCACGGCAATGACGACTAAAACAAATTATATCTAAAAGGAGTATAACATGAATTTTGAACAAATGCACAACAAGTACATCGAACCACCAGAAGAGAGGGTGTGGGGAGAGGATTGGCAAGGAAACACAATATACGAATATGAGGCTAGAGACTACTACGAGGTAGACGATACCTATGTCAGCGAGAACGACATCGTGGAGTGGTTTACGGCTCAATATTCCAAAGTGGAGGTGGACTAATGGAAACTACTTCTACTAAGAAAATGACCTACAAGGAATGGCTACAGTCTCGTAGGAGAGGAATTGGTGGCTCAGACGTTGCGAAGGTCTTAGGACTTAGCAAGTACTCGTCACCTTTCGAAATGTGGCTAGATAAAACAGGAAGAATCGAGGTAGATACTTCCGAACCTAGCGAGGCAGCTTACTGGGGAAACACGATGGAAGAAATCGTTGCGAAAGAGTTCGCAAAACGGACAGGAAAGAAAGTCCGAAAAGCGAACAAGATTTACTTCCACAAAGACTATCCATTCTTGTTAGCTAACGTTGACAGAATGATAGTTGGAGAGGACGCAATCCTTGAATGTAAAACGGCAAGTGAGTATTTGAAAGATACTTGGGAAGGAGACGAGATACCGATAGCGTATCTAGCTCAAGTTCAGCACTACTTAAATGTGCTAGATAAGAAGAAGGCGTATATAGCTTGCTTAATTGGTGGAAATAAATTCATCTGGAAAGAAATCGAAAGGGATGAAGAACTCATACAAGGAATGACAGAAAAATTAGTCGATTTCTGGAAGAATCACGTTCTAGCGGATGTTCCGCCAGAAGTAGATGCACAAGCATCTACTACAGATTTCCTAAACCAAAAATACTCTCAAGATTTTAGAGAGAGTGAAATGGAATTAAATTCTAACCAAATTGAAGACATTCAAAATCTTCAGGAGTTAGAGAAATACAAAAAAGAAATAGAAAACCAAATAAACGGAATTAAAAACCGTTTAAAGAATGCTTTAGGAGAATCTGAAGCGACGTACGGAAACAGCCAACTGTTCCGAATCAGTTGGAAGTCGCAGTCAAGAACGACTGTAGATACAAAAATGCTAAAAAATAAATATCCTGAGATATACGAGAAAGTCTCTAAGACTTCCGAAAGTAAGACATTCAGGGTAAAGGAGATGAAATAAAATGGCAACAAATGACACTTTAAAGGACGCTATTAAAAATTCGCCAGTTGCTACAACAAGTAAAATAGTCCCAGTTGCACAATTAGGAATCAAGGCGATTATGAAATCTGATTCCGTGCAAAAGAGTTTTCACGAGGTGTTAAAAGACAAGGCTCAAGGCTTCACTGCTAGCGTACTAAGTCTAGTTAATAACGATAGCTACCTAGCCCAATCAGAGCCGATGAGTATCATCACAGGAGCAATGACTGCAGCAACTTTAGATTTACCGCTAGATAAAAATTTAGGGTATGCGTACTTGCTACCATTCAAGAGCAATGGAGTACAGAAAGCGCAGTTTATTCTTGGATATAAAGGATATATTCAACTCGCTCAGCGTTCAGGACAGTATAAGGCATTCAACGTGACGCCGGTATACGAAGGAGAGCTAATCAGTTGGAATCGTCTCACGGAAGAAATCGAGTTTGACCCAACTAAAAAAACTAGTGATCTAGTAATTGGTTACTGTGGATACTTCGAGTTACTCAATGGATTCAAGAAAACAACATATTGGACGAAAGAAGAGGTAGAAGCTCACAGAATAAAACACAACAAGTTAAGAGACAAAAAAGCTTTAAATGGTGTATGGCTAAGTGACTATGATTCGATGGCGTGTAAGACAGTACTTAAAAACTTGCTGAGCAAGTGGGGTATCTTATCCATCGAGATGCAAACAGCTGTCTTGAGAGACGAAAGAGAAATGTCGATTGACGAAGAAACACACGACATTAAAATTGCAGAACCAGTAGAAGAACAAATTGAAGTGATTGAAGAGGAGTTAACTGGAACTCGTGAAACCGAATGATTTACGAAGGAAAGCTAATAGGAGTTAAGACTAATGAAGTAAAAATTAGATTAAAAGAAATTTTTGATTTGGATGAAGCTAAACGACATACGGACGTTGGCGAAAGCATTCAGTTAAAAGTAACGGTAGTGGATAAGAGAAGTATCACTACTAAACAACAACGGTTTATATACGCGCTATTCGGTGATATAAGCGACTACACAGGTTATCCGACGGAATGGGTTAAAGACTTATTCAAGACGTACTACAGCGAACTGTACGGACTTGAGAAGTTAAGCCTAGCAATTAACGGATGCAGTATCGCGGAAGCAAACCAATTGATAGAACTTATCATTGAGTTTTGCTTCCAAAACAACATACCTTTTCGCTTTAAAGAGTTTTGCCAACCTTCAGATGTAGCTATTCATCAAATATAGAACGTGCTTCGTTTGTGGTAAGCCGAATAGCGATATAGATCATGTAGATGTAGTCGGAATGGGGAATAATCGAAGAAAGATTAACCATTCGAACCGAAGATATTTCTGCTTATGCAGAGAGCATCATACAGAAAGGCACACGATAGGGCTAACAGAAATGATGAATAAATATCATATAGCGCCTATCAAGCTCGATGAAGAGCTAGTAAG